>JGI10216J12902_102608852_pt1 | contig 20796 bp, 23 predicted proteins | sample KanNatreferecore_FD_12902 | JGI IMG/M metagenome (IMG submission 12902)
GGACGGTGCGGGTGCCGCGCCGCGTGTCGGCGACGGTTCCTCTCGGCAGCGAGGGGTCGACCACGAAGGTCCACTCGAGAGAGGTCGCGTTGCCGCGCCAGTCCGCCGCCTGCACCTGGATGGTGTGCCGGCCGGCGAGGAGCGGCTGCTCCGCCTTGTTGGTCTCCGCCTTCTGGGTGGTGAACGTAATCGTCCGCTTCACGGGGTTGTAGACCCAACCCTTCCGCTGCGTCGGCACCCGCTCGTAGTAGGGCGTGGCGTCCGGCTCGATCGGCACGCCGTCCATGAACAGCTCGACGGTGGCCGGGTTGATGCCGGTGCCCTCATCCCACAGGTAGGCGGAGATGCTGAGCGGGGGCCAGCCGTTAACCACGGCGCCGCGGCTCGGCTTCGGGTTGCTGAGAATCGGGCCCTCGTCGTCCGGCGCGTTCGGAACCATACAGCTCAGCGTCCCGTCGTCACCCAGCACGTAGAGCTTGCCGTCGCTCTGGGCCATCGGGGCGCGGATCGCGTAGTAGGAGTACGGCAGGACCAGCCCTTTCGGCGGCTCCATGCGGTAGGTCCACGTGATCTCGCCCTTCAGCGTGTCGATGCCGTAGAGGAAGCCCTTGTCCGTGGAGACGTAGATGGTGTCGGCCGTCATGATCGGGCAGCCCTGGGGCTTGCCTTCCAGCTTGACCTTCCACACCTTCCCCTCCGGAGTGGGCAGCGGCTTCCCGTTCGTCTGCATCGCGTGGAAGTAGCCGTTCTTGTCGCCGACGTACCAGACCTTGTCCGTAATGATCGGAGTGGTGCTGATGTCGTTCTCGATGTACTGCTGCATCGGGATGGTGGTGAAGTTGCCGCCGCGCAGCCGAAAGAGGTACATCGAGGCGCCGGCCGCCATGTAGATGCGGTTGTTGAACGCCACCGGCGAGATGTCCGTGGATGCGGCGGTCATCCGCTGCACCCACAGCAGCCGCCCGCTGTCCGCCTGGAAGGCCCACAGCTTCATGTCCGCGGAGTTGATGTAGACCACGCCGTTGTAGTACGTGGGCGAGCCGGAGGCGTCGTCACTAAGCTGCAGGTCCTTGCCGCGCTCGTTGGATTTCCAGACGAGGTCGCCGCTCTTGGTGTCCACGCAGTAGACGAAGTCGTCATCGGAGCCGAAGAAGAGGACGCTCCCCACGATCATGGGGGAGGAGCGGATCGCACTCTTGAGCCCGCTTCCCGTTCGGAAGCTCCACACCTGGGTGCCGTCGGACGTGCGGTAGGCGGTCAGCGCGCCGTCCGAGGTGGGCACGTAGATGTAGTCCCCCTGGACCACCGGTGTGGCGGAGATGAACGGGATGTTCGGGTCGTTCACGTCCGCGTCGGGCACGCGCCACTTCAGCTCGCCCGTCTCGGCGTCCGCCGCGTAAAGCGAGGTCTTGGAGGCGAAGTAGACCGTGCCGTTCGCCACCACGGGCCCGCCGCGGTTGCCGATGCGGCCGGCGTAGGTATTCGTGGCGTGCTTCCACAACACGCCCAGCGGGGCCGTGAGCTTCTCGGTGGTGAAAAAGTGGTGTTCCGGGTTGCCGCCGTACAGCGTCCAGTCCGCGCGGGCCGGGGCCGCCGCCGCGAGCGTGCCGAGAAGCACGAGCGATGCGGTGCGCCAGTTGAGGGTAGCCATCAGACGTCCTCCAGGTGGGGCCGGCGGACACGCCGGCGGATGAGGTCTCGGGTTTGGATATCGGCGGCGACCGGAGCGCAGATCCCTGCCCGGCCTCGAACCGTAATTACTACGCACCTCAGTCTCCGGATAGTGCCCGGTTCGCCGCCGCGTAGAGCTGCGCCCCGCGCCCCGCGATCCATGAGGCTACCAGACCGGAAACGAGAAGTCTCAGTACATTGACGCCGAAGCTGATCGACCAGTTCATTACGTCTAGCTTCTGGCCCGGCTCAGGCGTGGGCGCCGCAAGGCGGGTGGTCCAGAAGAAGACGGCTACGAGGAGGCCGATTCCAACCAAGAACACGGCCAGACCGATGGTTCGGCCCAGCCAGTCCGGCTTGCGCACGGCCACGACCGGGGCGCTCACCAGGGCGCCCGCCTCGTTCCTCGGCAATTCAATACTCATTGGACTCCATTCTCGAACGGGATGTTTCACCTGCCGCTCAAGCGCGGGGGTGAAACTTGCGGAACACCTGTCCCAGCCGCGTATCGTCTACGTGGGTGTAGATCTGGGTCGTGCCGATGTCCGCATGCCCCAACATCTCCTGGATCGACCGCAGGTCCGCGCCGCCGGACAGCAGGTGCGTCGCGAATGAGTGCCGGAGCGTGTGCGGGCTCACATGAGCGTGGACGCCTGCTTTCGTCGCGTAATCACGCACCCGTTTCCAGAAGGCCGTCCGGGAGACCGGCGACCCGCCGCGTCCCACGAACAGCCACCCCTCCGTGGCCCCCGCGGCCCCAATCAAGTCCGGGCGCGCCAGCCGCCGGTAGCGCCCGATCCAGGCCAGGGCGGACTCACCCACCGGCACCAACCGTTCCTTGCTCCCCTTACCGACACAGCGCACCAGGCCGTCCTCCGGCCGCACGTCCCTCATGCGCAGCGACACCAGTTCGGATACCCGCAGACCCGAAGCGTACAGCAGTTCCAGCATCGCGCGGTCGCGCAGCCCCTCCGAGGACTCCACGTCCGGGGCCGCCAGGAGCGCGGTCACCTCGCCGGGCGTCAGCGCCTTCGGCACCCTCCGCGGCAGCCGCGGTGCCTCCACGTGAGGGGGGTCCCGGTCCCGCAGCCCCTCCCGGCACGCGAATGCCAGGAACATCTTCACCGCCGACAGCTTCCGCGCGACGCTGGTCGCTTTCCGCCCGAGCCGCTGCAGCCGCGCCTCGAACGCGAACATGTCATCCGCCGTAAGTTCCGCCGCGGTGGCCCCTCGTTCCTGCATGAAGGCGCGGAATTCGGCCAGGTCACGCAGGTACGCCGCGACCGTATTGGGAGACAGCCCCCGCTCCCCCCGGATGTGGTCGCGGAAGTCCTCGATGGCCTGGCTGAAGGGGTCCATACTCTATGCGGGCAGGGATGCCCGCGCTCCAGGTTTATCGTCGGCTTTCGCGGAGGCCGGCGATTGCGGACATGATGTCGCGTGCGGCCTGCTCGTATTCGGCGCGGCCGGCTTTGGCGCCCCCGGGGAGCGTGAAGCGCAGCGGCTCGCCGAACTGGATCCCAATTGCGGCGGAGCGAAGGCCCTTGCCTTTGGGCATGGCGTTGTCGGTGCCCCAGACGTACACGGGAACGACGGGCGCCCCGGACCGGTAAGCAATCATCGCGACGCCCAGCTCCGGCTCCCGCAGCTCGCCCGTCTCGCTGCGGGTGCCTTCGGGAAACATCAGCAGCGCCTTGCCTTGCTCGAGGGCGTCGAGGGTGTGCTTGAGGGCGGAACGGTCGGCCGTCCCGCGCTTGACGGGGAAGGCGCCGATCTTCCGCAAGTACCAGCCGATGAGGGGCTTCTCAAACAGCTCCTCCTTCGCCATCGAGACGCAGTGGCGCCAGACGCTCGTGGCAACGGCGGGCGGGTCCACCATGCTCAGGTGATTGCTGGCGAGGATCACCGGTCCGGACGCCGGAACGTTCTCCGCCCCGACTACGGTCCTCGGAAGAAACGTCCGGAAGAGAAGCTGGCAGAAGAACCAGGTGAGCCGGTAGATCATCTCCGTTCCCGCTGGTGCGCGAGCTCCGCGAGGGCATCCACCACCTCCTCGATCGTCAGGCCGTCCGTGGGGAACTCCACGGCGTCGTCCGCCTGGCGGAGAGGGGAGTGCTCCCGCTGACTGTCCCGGCGGTCGCGGTCCACGACATCCCCCATCACCCGCTCCAGGGTGACCGGCTCGCCGCGCGCTCGCAGCTCCTCGTAGCGGCGGCGCGCCCGCTCATCGACGTTGGCGGTAAGGAAGATCTTCAGCTCCGCTTCCGGAAAGACGACCGTCCCGATGTCCCGTCCTTCCATCACGACTCCGCCGGCTACGCCCATCCGCTGCTGCTGCGCAACCAGTGCCACGCGGACCCCCGGCCACTGGCTGACCTCGGAGGCGGCGGGTCCCATGTCTGCGGTGCGGATGGCGCCGGAGACGTCGTCGCCTCCCGCCAGGAGGCGGGCGCCGCCCTCCGACGGCACGAACTCCAGCGCCAGCTCCCGCGCGATCTCGGTGAGCCGCTCGGGGTCATCGTACCGCACCCCGCGCCGCTTTGCAGCGAGCGCCACCGCCCGGTACATGGCGCCGGTATCGATGTAAACGTAACCAAGCCGCTCCGCCAAACGGCGAGCGACGGTGCTCTTCCCGGCCCCGGCGGGGCCGTCGATAGCGACGATCGGTCTTTCGCGAATGATGCTCATGTCCGCGAGTGTCCGGGCCATACGTTTTCCGGACACGGCGCCGGGGGGGTGTACAGGCACGATCAGAGCCCGTGATGTCCGCCTTTGTCCGGATCTGTCCGGTGAGATGCGCGTTTTCCGGCGGGTGCTGCGGCAGGTTCGGGGAGCGATGAGGCGTCACCTTCCACTCCCAATTACCACGCGGGATCTGGCTGAACAATCATTCGCATTCCAAGGAACAATACGGAGATTGTTACTGACGCATGGCGCAGGACTTCCACGCTCAAGCGAGCAACTCATTCTGCTCGCTCACCCCTGGGAGGCACGCATCTGCCCGCGCCCGCGCCCCGGAAGCAGGATACCGAGCCGTTCTGGCGCCAGCGCGAGTTTGCCATCGCGGTCGCGATCGTCCTGCTGGTACTCGGCGTCGGCGCCGTCCGTCCGGGCTACCTGGCGCCGGACAACCTGCGGGACATCCTCGTCAACACCTCGATTCCGGCGGTCGCCGCGGCGGGGATGACCGCCCTGATCGTCTCGGCGCAGATCGACATCTCCATCGGCGCGATCATGGCGGTCTGTGCGGTGCTCATCGCGCTGCTTGCGGAGAAGGGCGTGGCGGTGCCGCTGCTGCTGGCGGCCGCCGTCTTGAGCGGCGCGGCACTGGGGGCGGTGAACGGCGCTCTGACGGCCTGGCTGAACATCCCCTCGATCGTGGCCACGCTGGCCACCCTGGGAGCCCTCCGCAGCCTGCTGGTGATGTCCACGCATGGCGACACGATCCCCGTCCGGCAGAACCTGACGGCGCTCGGAAACGTGAGCCCCCTCGGGCTGCCATTCCCGGTCTGGGCGGCCGCGGCCGTGTGTGTGGGGATGCACTTCTACCTCGCGCGAAGCCGGCAGGGACGGCAGCACTATGCCGTCGGCAGCAACCCCCGCTCCGCGGCGCTCTCCGGGCTCCCCGTGGCAGGCATCACCATGCGCAGCTTCGTGCTGCTGGGCGCCCTCGTCGGAGTCGCGGGCTTCCTGTTCGTGTGCCGCTTCAGCCCCGTCGACCCCAAGCCCCAGCCGGGTTTCGAGCTGGAGGTCATCACCGCCGTGGTCGTGGGCGGCACCGACATTTTCGGCGGCCGCGGCACGATCCTGGGTACCGTGCTGGCGGCGCTGCTCCTCAGCGCCGTCGGGGTCGCCCTCCCGTTTGTCGCCACGGAGCTGACCGCGCTTCGCAGCGAGATTCAGCCCGCGGTGCAGGGGCTGCTCATCCTGGTCGCCGTGCTTTACAACAGCCTTGGGCGGCGGAGGAACTAGCACGTGAAGAGGCTGGCGGCGCTCGCCACGATAGGCGCAGTTCACTCGCCCAGGACCCGAACCCGCCGGCCCTCCACCCGCAGCCGTCCCTGCGCCAGCAGGGCCACCGCCTCCGGATAGGCCTCGTGCTCCACGGTCAGCACCCGCGCGGCCAGCGTCTCCGGGGTATCGTCCTCCGCCACCGGCACGCACCGCTGGAGGATGATCGGGCCCTGGTCGTACTCCTCGTTGACGAATTGGACCGTCACCCCGCTCACCTTCGCGCCGTACTCAAGCACCGCTTCGTGTACCCTCCGGCCGTAGAACCCAGGCCCCCCAAAAGCCGGCAGCAAGCCAGGGTGGACGTTCAGAATCCGATCGCGGAAGACCGCGAGAAACTCCGGGCCGAGGAGACGCATGTAGCCCGCCAGGCAGACCGCCTGTGCCCCGGCAGAAACAAAGGTGCTTGCGAGCGCCCGGTCGAGCGCCCGTGTGTCCGACGGGTCGGAAGGGTCACAAAAGTCCGATGCGTTGACGAGAACCGCGCGCACCCCCGCCGCCTCCGCCCGTTCCAGCGCCGGCGCCCCCGGCGAGGTGCTCACCACCGCTGCCACCTCGCCCGGGATGCGCCCGTCCTGGGTGGCGTCGATCAGCGCCTGCATGTTGCTCCCGCGCCCCTTTCCGGAGAGCAGGATCCCGAACCGGAACTGGGGTCCAGGCATCACCTGGGGCTCTCCGGCGGCGTGACCCGCACAACCTCGTTCATGAGCGCGTCGGGCGCCTCCGCAGTAAGGTAACGTTCGAGCGCGCGGAGCACCCCATCCGAGCCCCAGCTCTGGTCCACGATGAGTAGCCCGTAGTGCACGTTACCGGCAGCCCGCCACTCATGGGCGCGACGGTCCCACTCGTCGCCGTTGCCGGTGCACAGGGTCCACTTTTCCTGGGCCAGCCAGGGCAAGATCTCCCAGTCTTTCCACCCCAACATGCCCCGGTCCCGAATAGTGGTTGCTTCGAATCCAAAGTGCCAGAGCGCCTGGGCGATCGAAGGGGAAAGGTCTTCGTCCACGATGATCCGAAGGGACACGGCTGCCTTTACAGACCGCGGGCGGAGGGGATCTGGCGAGCCCGGTCCTTTCCGGAAGGCGATCGGTTTAGGCTTAAGATCCGATCGATCTCAGCGCGGTGGCTCGCATCCTCATAGAACGCCAGGGCCGCTTCGATCTGTTCACGTGTCAGGTGGGGGAACTCCCGGAGAATCCGCTCCATATCCCCCGCGTACGTCTGCCAGTAGCCGACAAGCGAGTGTACCCCCATCCTGGTGCCTACGAGATATGGTTTGCCTTCGAGGATCTCTGGGTCGCGTGCGATGACCTCGCCGCTAAGCGTATCAGCCCCGCCGGGCACCACGTTCGCGTCCTCTTTCTTCAAGGTCATCAGTGTGTGCCTCAATGAGTATGATAGCGGGCGGGGAGCGCGAATACCTGGGAATCTGGCTCCGGTTCGCGCGGCTGGCGCGTTACACCAGGGCGGGCTCCTCGAGTGCGAACTTCGAGACCCGCAGCTCCTTGGGCACCTCGATCGGGTAATCGCCGGTGAAACAGGCGTGGCAGAACTTGTCCCGTCCCAACCCGATGGCGCGGGTCAACCCTTTCATGCTCAGGTAGCCCAGGCTGTCCGCGCCGATGTGCTCGCGGATCTCCTCCACGGAGCGCTTCGCGGCGATCAGGTCCTTCCGGTCCGCCATATCGATGCCGTAGAAGCAGGGCCACTTCACCGGCGGGGAGCTGATGCGCACGTGCACCTGCGTCGCCCCCGCCTCCCGGATCAACTTGACGATCTGCCCCGTGGTGGTGCCGCGGACAATGGAGTCGTCGACCATCACCACGCGCCGCCCCGCCAGGTTCTCTTTGAGGGCGCTGAGTTTCATCTTCACGCCCAGCTCCCGCATCCGCTGGTCCGGCTCGATGAACGTGCGGCCGATGTACCGGTTCTTGATGAGCCCTTCGCTGAACGGGACCTTGCTCCGCTCGCTGAAGCCGATCGCCGCGGGGAAGCCGGTATCCGGAACCGGAATGACGACGTGCGCGTCCGTCACCGGGTGCTCCTGCGCGAGCTCCTGCCCCATGCGGCGCCGGGCTGCGTGCAGGGAGCGGCCGTAGATCGTGCTGTCCGGGCGCGCCAGGTAAATGAACTCGAAGACGCACATCGCCGGCCGCTCCGGTACCAACGGCGGGTAGTTCGTGATGCCGGACTCGTCCACCACGATCAGCTCGCCGGGATCGACCTCGCGGATGAAGTGAGCGTCGATGACGCTCAGCGCGCATGACTCGGAGGAGACGACGGTGCCGCGGCCGTTGAGCGAGGCCATGCAGAGCGGACGGATCCCGTTCGGATCGCGGAACGCCAGCAGCTGGTCCCGCGTCAGCACGACCACCGAGTACGCGCCTTCGATGCGCGCCATCGTCTCCCGCACGGCTTTCACGATGTCGCCGCGATAGAGGCTGCCGATGCAGCGGGCGATCACCTCACTGTCGTTGGTCGACTCGAACAGGATGCCTTCCGCCTCCAGGTCCGCACGGAGCTGCCGGGTGTTGACGATGTTCCCGTTGTGCGCCACCGCGATGGGGCCGTGCGCGGTGTTTACGGTAATCGGCTGGGCGTTGCAGAGGATGCTGGAGCCGGTAGTCGAATAGCGCGTGTGCCCGACGGAGATGCTCCCGGTCAGGCACGCCAGGTGCTCTTCGTCGAAGACCTGGCTGACCAACCCCATGTCCTTGTGGCAGCGGATGGTATCCCCGTCGGAGACGGCGATGCCCGCGCTTTCCTGTCCGCGGTGCTGGAGGGCGAAGAGGCCGAAGTAGGTGAGGCGCGCGACGTTGGTGCCGGGGTGAAACACCCCAAACACGCCGCACTCATCGTGAGGACGATCCTGGTCCGGGTCCCAAATTGGAGCGCGGGCATCATTGCCCGCATGCCCGGTTAATGCGCCATCGCTGAAGCCAGGGTGCGATCCCATGTGTCCTCCAGCTCCTCCACGGGGATCGAGAGCGCCCCCTGGATGACGAGCCGGTCGCCGCTCACCTCACCAAGCTCCGCGACGGGCACGCCCGCGGCGTCGAGCCGCTGCCGCGCTGCCGCGCTGTTTTCGCGAGTTACGGAAAGGATGATCCGGGATGGCGCTTCCCCGAAGAGCGCCTCCGCTGAGACGTTCGGGAGGGTCAACGTTGCGCCTTTCTTTCCCCGGATGCAGCACTCCGCAACCGCGATTACCAGTCCCCCCTCCGAACAGTCGTGCGCCGAGGCGGCGAGTCCTCCCTGAATCAGCTCCCGGACCGCCGCCTGCAGCCTCAGTTCCAAGTCCACGTCCAGACGTGCTGGCCGCCCTGCCTCCATCCCGTGCACCACGGCGAGGTACTCGCTGGCGCCCAGGCTCGCTTTTGGATCGAGGTCGCCCACCAGCCACACCACGTCGCCGGCATTCACGAATCCGGAGCCCGAGCGACATCCCACGTCCGGCAGCACTCCCAGCATACCGATGATCGGCGTCGGATGGATCGGTCCTTCAGGGCTCTCGTTATAAAAAGATACATTTCCGCTGACAACCGCGGTATCGAACTCTCTACATGCATCCGCGATGCCGCGGACCGCCTCCCGGAATTGATAGTAGCGGTCCGGCTTATCCGGGTTCCCGAAGTTCAGGCCGTCCGTCACGATCCGCGGCTCCGCTCCCACGCACGCCAGGTTCCGGGCCGCCTCCGCCACTTGCAGCCGTGCCCCCTCGTATGGGTCCAGGTAGACCTGGCGGCTGTTGCCGTCCATCGTGATCGCGAGGCCCATCGGCGCGGCCTCCCGTATCCGCAGCACGGCCGCGTCGCCTCCGGGGCCTTCGACCGTATTCGCCTGGACCATGTGGTCGTACTGCTCCCAGATCCAGCGGCGGCTGCACAGGTTGGGCGAGCCCAGCAGCCGCAGCAGAATGCGACCGTAGTCGTCCGGCTCCGGAAGCGAGGCCTGATCGAACGACCAGGCCTGCCGGAGGTAAGCGGGCTCCTCGGCCGGCAGGTCGTAGCGCGGCGGCTCGGTCAGGAAATCCGCCGGCAACTTTGCCACTTCTTGACCCCCGTCCAGGACCGTGAGCAGCCCGTCGTCCGTCACCTCCCCAATGACGGCGGCTTCGATCTCCCACTTCCGGAACAGGCCGATGATTTCGTCCTCCCGGCCGCGCTGCACGACGAGGAGCATCCGCTCCTGCGACTCGCTCATCAGCACTTCGAACGGCAGCATGCCCGTCTCCCGACGCGGGATCTTCTGCAGGTCGAATCGCATGCCCGTGCCGCCCGCCGCGGCCATCTCGGAAGTCGTACACGTGACGCCGGCGGCGCCCATGTCCTTCATGCCGACGACGTACCCGGTCTTCGCCACTTCCAGGCAGGCCTCGATCAACCGCTTCTCGGTGAAGGGGTCGCCGATCTGCACCGTCGGGCGCTTCTCCTCCCCTTCGCCGAACTCGTGGCTCGCCAGGACGCTGCACCCGCCGATGCCGTCCCGTCCCGTCCGGCTCCCGGCGTAGATCACCGGGTTCCCGGCGCCCGTGGCGGCGGAAGAGAGCAGTTGGCTCGTCGGCGCCACGCCAACCGCCATCGCGTTCACGAGGCAGTTGCCCTGGTAAGAGTCGTTGAAGGTCACTTCGCCCGTGACCGTCGGGACGCCGATGGAGTTGCCGTAGCCGCCGATGCCGTGGACCACGCCGGCGAGGAGATAGCGCGTGTACGGGTCACCCAGCGGCCCGAACCGCAGCGAGTTTCCGGACGCGATGGGCCGGGCCCCGCACGTGAAGATATCCCGGATGATGCCGCCCACGCCCGTGGCGGCGCCCTGGTACGGCTCCACCTGCGACGGGTGGTTGTGACTCTCCACCTTCATCACCACGGCCAGCTCCGGCGTGAGGTAGAACCCGCCGCTGTCCGCCCCCACCAGCACCCGCGCTTTGCTGCTGGTATTCGGCAGCATCCGGAGCACGTTCTTGCTCTTCGGGTAACCGCAGTGCTCGCACCACTCGACCGAGAACATCGCGATCTCCGTCAGCGTCGGCTGCCGCCCCAGGCCGTTAAGGATCCGGTCGTACTCGTGAGGCGTGAGCCCCCAGTCGTACGCAGCCTGTCGGAGCTGGCCGGCGGTCAGACCTTGGTCGAACGTGGCTTCAGCGACGAGCGTCATCAGTAACCCTCGTCTTCGCCCGGGTCATGCTCGGCCAGGAGTCGGGCCAGGAGCGGGGTTTGCCGAGGGCCGCTCGCTTGTGGGCAATGTACTCGTCGAGAGTTCGCTCGCGTCCGGCGGCAACCGCTTCGAATCCGCGCCTAATGCACTCGACAGCGTCCTTCCATTCCTGTGCCTCCCATTCCAGCGCGTCGGCGAGCATCTGAATCGCGATGGATTCTGCCGGCTCACCCTCTCTCGCGGCCTTCTCCCGCAGGCGCGCCTCAACCTCAGGTGGCACCTCGATGGTCAGGCTCATCCCAGCTCCCCTCCGCCGAGCGATGCAACGAACCCCGCATGCTCAGGGCTGGCGATACCCTGATGCAGGACTTCCAGCACCCGGGGGTAATCGCTATTCACTAGCGCCGCAGCGTCCAGCCACATCCCCGGGAACACTTCGCTGCGGATGATGCCGTCCGCGCCCGGCTCCATCGGCACGTAGCGCCCTTCGCGGAGCGCGTCCCAGGTCACGGCCCGGTCCAGCACCCGCCAGGCAACATAGTCGCGCACCCCATTCCGACGGTACACGTCCAGCTTTTCATGGAGGTTGACGCTGCTGGCAGCGCCGAGATCCAACGCCTTCGGGCGCGGTCCCTCGACCATCGTGCTCATCGCCTCTCCTCCGCACCTTCAGCTTATCGCGACGGGACGCACTGGTACTCCACCCAGTGGGTCTGGACCCCGGCTCCGGTGCCGATCCGCCACTCCGAGCGGTCTTCGGGAGTGAACACGATCGAGGACCGCTGGGAGCCGCGGTCGTCGGTCCAGGCGAACGTGACTTTCGTCCCGTCCTTGGCCGGCGTGCGGTAGACCAGGTGGGCCTCCCCGCGGGCGTATCGGCGGCCGCCGTCGTTGCTGAAGCGGATCCGTACGGAGGTCGCCTTCGTCTGCGGGATCTGCGCCGAGCCCCAGCACATGCTCTGGGACCAGAAATCCTTGGGCTCGTCCCCGCGCCGGGTCACGGACCAATCCGCGACGATCGGCAGCCAGCTCTCACCCCCGTCCAGCGAGTAGTCGATCCGGTACTTCACCTCCGGCGCCGGAGGGTTGCCGGAGAGCACGTGCGCCGCCGCGTGGACGGCGGTGACCGGCTCCTTTCGCGGGGAGGCGATCTCCAGCGTCACCCGCGGCGTGCCGAACGCGCCGTCCACCACGTGGGCCTGTGCCTGCGGCAGGTTCGGGCCGGCGGAGACGGCTGCCCGGTGCGACGCCTGGAACCGGACCGTTGTACCGCCGTCCTTCAGCCGCGGGATCGTCGCGGAGTTCGCCTGACACACGGTCGTGATCGTCAGTTCCGAGTCCCGCAGCGAAGCCGGTGGAGCGCCGATTCTGAGGAAGTACTGCCGGCGACCTTTGGCCAGATCCGTCAGGTCCAGACTGCCCGAGAGCTTACCGCCGGAGGTCCAGGTCTTCCCCAGGTCGACGGACAGCGAGACCTCCGCGCCCCCTTTGCCGCGCACCAGGAGCCCGTTCCGACCCCCGGGAGCGTAGATGCCCCACGCATCGTGGTTGGGCGGCGTGGCCCCGATGATGTACGGCGTGTAGAACTCGAAGGTGACGTGCGCGGCGCCCTCGTCGATGACGCCCTCGCGGTAGTCGCCCGAGGCGAAGTCCGGTCGGTAGGTATAGACGGCATTCGCGTATCGCGCCTGACCAGGCTTCCAGCCGGTGCCGCCCGTGGAGCCATACATCTTCTCCGGCTGGTTCACCCACGTTTGCGCCCGCTCCGGGCCTGGGATGCCGCCCGTACCGTAGTTGCGTCCCCAGAACACGAAGGTCTTACCGTCCTCGAGCCCGGGTTCCAGATACCGGCGCAGCGTCTCGCCGCGCCGCAGGTGGACCATCGGCGGCAGCCCCTCGTAGCCCGCGAGGTATTCGGCGGTGGTGTAGTCCGCATAGACGCCGCCGTCCCGCGCATCGAGACCGCAGACCAGCCAACCCTTCTGTTTCTGCGGGAGGAAGCTGCGGTCGGTGAGCTGTTTCCACTTCGCCCGCACCTCGGGAATGGAGAGCAGCGCCGTCCCCTGCTCGTTGAAGATCACGGTGGAGATGTCGTGGTCCAGCAGCGCCCATTTCCCGGCGCCGTACGCGCCCCCCGTGAGGAACACCTCGAACGAATTGTGGCCGGTGACCCCCACGCCGCGCCCCCGGTTGTGGCCGAGGAGCGCGTTGATCTCCGGGATCCACTGGGAGTGCGTCGTGCCGCACAGGCCGAACCCGTGCGCGAAGTACCCGGTCCAGTACTCGCGGGAGCGCACGTCGGAGCCCTTGGTGAACCCCAGTCCCCACAGGTCCTCCGCGCCCTCCTCGCCGTGGTAGTAGTGCGTGTTGCGCCACAGCCAGGCGGCCAGCGCCTTCTGCTCATCCGTAGTGGGCGACACGCCAACCACCCGCCAGTACAGCTCCGCCTGCGTGGGCTGCAGCCTGGCAAACGAAGACATCGCCAGCTCGCCCGGATACCACGTGTGATCGGTGCGGATCTGCGGATCGCCCATGTCCGCGGCGGCCGCGGACGCGGTCAGCAGGACCAGCCCGGCTACCAGTCTTGCCTTTCGGATCATGGTGCCCCTTTCGAGCTACTGCCGCTTCGCGAAGGAAAGGATCACGCTCTCGAAGATCTTGCGCCCGTCGTCCGATCCGAGGATCGCCTCCGAGGCCCGCTCCGGGTGCGGCATTAGCCCCATCACGTTCCCCGCCTCGTTGCTCACTCCGGCGATGTTATCGACGCTCCCGTTGGGGTTGGCCTCGGGAGTGATGGTTCCATCCGGCTCGCAGTACCGCAGCAGCACCTGTCCGCGGCGCTCCATCCGCGCCAGTGCGTCCGGCTCCGCGAAGTAGTTTCCCTCCCCGTGAGCGATGGGAATGCGCAGCACTGCCCCGGGTGCGCAGGCCGCGAGGAACGGAGAGGCGGGCTGTTCGACCCGGAGGTTCACCCACCGGCAGGCGAAGCTCTGGCTCTGGTTGTGCAGCATCGCGCCGGGAAGCAGTCCCGCCTCCAGCAGCACCTGGAAGCCGTTGCAGATTCCCAGCACCGGCTTTCCCTCCGCGGCGAACCGCTGCACCCCCTCCATCACGGCGCTGAAGCGGGCCACCGCCCCCGCGCGCAGGTAATCGCCGTGGGCGAAGCCGCCCGGCAGGATCAGGGCGTCCAGGCCGGAAAGCTCCGTCTCGTGATGCCACACGTAGCGCACCTGCTGGCCGAGGACGCCCTGGAGCACGTGGTAGGTGTCCTGGTCGCAGTTGGTCCCCGGAAAAACAACGACTCCCCACCTCAGGAACTGCGAGGGGGGAGCTTGAGAAGGGGCCCGTGAGAGAAGGGTGCTCGACACCGGTCAGCCCTCGTTGGAGATCGCGATGGAATACTGCTCGATCACGGGGTTCGCGAGGAGCTTCTGGCACATCTCCCGTACTTGCTCTTCGCCGGCCCCCGGCGCCAGCTCCAGCTCGATGTACTTGCCCATGTGCACGTCCTGCACGGAATCGTACCCCATGCTCCGCAGGGCATTCTTCACGACCGCCCCCTGGGCGTCCAGAACGGTCGGCTTGAGGCTGATGGTGATCCGGGCTCTAGGCATAGGAGGCGGCGCCCGCGGCGTCAGGGGCGGGTCATGATAGCCTACTGGGCGATGTCGGGACAAGCCGGGTTCCCGGCCTGGTCACGCGGCGCTGATCCTTAGGAAAACGCGTGCCGCGCGGGTGCGGCGAACCTCGGCGCCTCGACGCCGCCCTGGAGAGAAGGCTACCCGGCGTCCGGCTTCTCGGCCTCCAGGCTAAGCTTCCCTTCGTTCCATAAGCCGACGCGCTCGCCGCGGATGTGGACGATGATCGCGAGGTCCTTGTCCTGCAGCTCCTGGAAATGGGAGCGCACGAGCTGTCGCGCGGCGGCGACGGCCTTCTCCAGGTCCGGCTTCACCCGGGCGGCCGGCACGGTGAACTTTCCGCCGCCGGCGTAATACTTCCAGTGCGCGTCCGGGCCGAGGTCCAGCTTAACGGCCAGGCCCTTGGAGGCGAGGAAGGCGCTGCACTGGAGGCGCGTGAAGTGCTCCGACAGCCGCTCCGGGCTGGCGCCGACGGCCGTCATCCGCAGGGCCTGCCAGTCCGCAACGGAGGGGCTGTAGTCATCGGCGTACTCCTTGGGCAGGTAGGCGTAGGTGCGGAGCGGGGGGTCGTCCGGCTTCTTTTCCTGCGGGGCCTGTGCCCGGACCGAGCCGAGCGCGAGGCAGCCGGCGCAGGCGGCGAGCGCCAGCCAGAGGGGAACGCGAAGGTGCATGGGGACTCCTACTTTTCGCCCTTAGCTTCGTTGAAGCCGTTCTGGAGGGACTTGGTCCAGGCGGCGGCGAGCTGGTCGACTTTCTTGTAGCCGCCGGCCTTGGCGTCCGCGGGGGTGGCGGCGATGACGTAGTCGCCGTTCAGGTAGATGTGGACCCGCTCGCCCACCTTCTTCGTGGTGATCTTGCCCTTCTTGCCGCCGAGGTGCTTGGCGAAGATCTCGTCGACGGTCTGCCGCCGCTCTTCGACGGTGATGGTCTTGCCGTTAAGGGTGTCGCCCTGGCGGAGATTGATGCGGACCTTGCCGCCGATCACGATGGGGGTGAGCTCGGCACCGGCCGGCGTCCCGAGTAAGGCGGCGGCAACCGCCAACACTGCGAACAGACGTAGACGGCAGCGCATAGGGTCCTCGATTCTCTCGGCGGCGAGCGCCGGCTATGTACCCGGGCGGCGCATCATCTGGCGCAGCTCAGTGGAGTTGCCGGCGTAGGTGAGCGCGTCTTCCTCGCTGATGAGGCCGGCGCGATAGTAACGGAGGAGGCACTGGTTCATCGTCTGCATGCCCCAGTACTCGCCTTCCATGATGTGCTGGTAGATCATCCCGAAGCGGCCTTCTTCCACGAGTTTGGCGACGGTGGGAGTGTTGATCATCACCTCGACGCCCGCGACGCGTCCCTGTCCGTCTGATCGCGGAACCAGCTTCTGCGAGACGATGGCGCGCAGCGAGTTGGAGAGGCGCATACTGATCTGCGCCTTGTCGTGCGGGGGAAACATGTTGATGATGCGGTCCATCGTCTCGTAGGCGCTGGGGGTGTGCAGCGTGGAGAAGACGAGATGGCCCGTTTCCGCGGCCTGCATACAGATGCTCATCGTCTCGATGTCCCGCATCTCCCCGATCAGGATGATGTCCGGCGCCTGGCGCAGCACGTACTTGAGGCCGGACTGGAAGCTCTCCGTGTCCAATCCGACCTCGCGCTGGTTGACGATGCCCGTTTTGTCCGGGTGGACGAACTCGATCGGGTCCTCGATGGTGACGATGTTCTTCGGCTGGGACTCGTTGATGACGTTCAGCATCGCCGCCAGGGTGGTGGATTTCCCGGAGCCGGTCGGCCCGGTCACGAGCACCAGGCCCTGCTTGGTGAGGGGGAGCTGCTTCAGTACGGGGGGCATCCCCAGCTCGTCGAGGGAGGGGATGACCAGGGGGATGAGCCGGAGGACCATCCCGACGGTGCCCTTCTGCTGGTAGACGTTGCCGCGGAAGCGGGAGAAGGGCCGGCTGAACCCGATATCCATTTCCTTGCGCTGCTCGAAGCGCTGGATCTGCTGCGGGCTCAGCAGCGAGTAGGCCATCTTGCGGATCTCATCGCCGTTCAGCGCCGGGTAGTCGGAGCGATGGACCTTGCTGTGGATGCGGAAGCACGGCGGGCTGCTGTCCTTGAAGAAGATGTCCGACGCCCGCAGCTCGTGCGCCCGGATCATGATGTCGTCGAGTTCAGCAGGCATCTAGACGTTCCCCTCGCTCGCCGCGGCCCGGCGGCGGTGCGTCGTGATGACGTACACAATCAGAAACACCCCGACGGCGACGACCAGCGCGATAGCCGCGATCCCTAACGCGACCTTGAAGTCCGGGCCCGGCTTCCGGGTTACGGACGGCAGCTCACCCGGCACGCCCCCACTCTGGTCCACCCAGATCTCGTAGTCGACGGCGGCTCCCTGGACCCGGGTCTGGACCCGCAGCGGGGGCCGGGTGAAACTCTCCCTGGACGCCAGCGGAAATCTTCCCATGAAGAAGAACGCCGCGCGGAAATGGCCGAACCGCTTGTAGGTATCGATGAGAGGGTCGAGGTTGACGAGGCCCGTCGACCAGTTCGTCAGCCCGGACAGTTCCGCCTCCGCGACCGTGATTCCTCCATCCCGGGTGATCTTCAACTTCGGCGAGGCGCCGCCCAACTGCCCCGCCAGATCGTTGAAGTCGGCCCGCATCTCTTCATCTGAGGGCGTCTTCGCGTAGGCCACGGCGAGCGTGTCCGGCCCGGAGCCCGTGGAGAAGACGGTCACCTGGAGGTCCAGCGCCTGCTGCGCCTGGAGGGGAAGCGCTGGGAGGGCAAGCCAGAGGGTGAGGAGGAGGGTGAGGAGCTTGCGCCGAGTAGTCAATGGAGCAGAGGGGGCTCGAACCCCTGACCCCTTGCATGCCATGCAAGTGCTCTCCCAGCTGAGCTACTGCCCCGGACGACGCGCCCATTATAGCGGCTGCCCGGGGGCGCGTCAATCCGACGCGGAGCAGCCGGGAAGATTGGCGGGAGTGTGTGGGAATCGAACCCACCGGAGCCAGGATCAACTGCCTCCAACAAGGTTTTGAAGACCTGCCGAGTCACCAGACCCGACCCACCCCCATGCGAACAAGTAAAAGGTAAAGGGGAAAGGGTAAAAGCAGCGCGGTGCATTCGGCCGCGACTCCGTTCTCTTTTACCTTCTACCTTTTACCTTTTACCTCGAACTAACCCGGATGGTTCCGGACGGGCCCACGGCGACGGTACCGATCACCGTGCGGACGGGGACCCGTTCGCGCTCCAGTTCTTCGAGCAGGCGGTCCGCCTTCTCCGGGGCCACAGCGATCAGGAGGCCGCCGGAGGTCTGCGGGTCGAAGCAGGCGACGCGGACCGGCTCCGGCACCCCGGGCGCGAAGGTCGCGCGCGCTCCGAGGAACGAGGCGTTGTTCTTTCCGCCGCCGGTGTTCACTCCGTCCGCTGCGTAGTCGAGGGCTCCCGGGAGGAATGGAATCGCGCCGGAGTCGATCTCCGCGGCGACCCCGGTGGCCTCCAGCATCTCGAACAGGTGGCCGAAGAGGCCGAAGCCGGTGACGTCCGTGGCGGCGTGCGCCCCCACGCGGACCATCGCCTCCATCCCCGCCCTGTTGAGACACTTCATCGAGTCGACCGCCGCCGTGACCTCCGCTCCGCCGGCGGCCTGCCGCTTCAGCGCGGTGGTAACCAGTCCGGTGCCTACCGCCTTGGTCAGCACCAGCCGGTCGCCAGGGCGTGCGCCCTTCAGCGCGGTGATGTCCCGGGGGTGGGCCACGCCGGTGACGCTGAGCCCGAACTTGATGACCTCGTCGTTGACCGTGTGCCCACCCAGGAGGACGGCGCCGCTCTCCGCCACCTTCTCCGCGCCGCCCCGGAGGATCTCGACGAGGATCTCCTTCGGGTAGGTGTCCATCGGGAAGCACACGATGTTCATCACCGTCAGCGGCCGGCCGCCCATGGCGTAGACGTCGGACAACGAATTGGCCGCCGCGATCTGGCCGTAGTCGTAGGGGTCGTCGACGATGGGGGTGAAGAAGTCGAGCGTCTGGATCAGCGCCGTATCGGCGCTGATCCGGTAGACGCCCGCATCATCCGGGGTCTCCAATCCGACGAGCACCTGCTCGCAGACCTGTTTGGGCAGTTGGCGCAGCACCTGCGCCAGGTCCTCAGACGAGGCCTTGGACGCTCAACCGCCGCACTTTACGGTTTCGGTCAACCGGATCATTCATCAATCTCCCCGCCCGGAGGAAGCTCTATCACATGGAGCTTATCCCGAAGCGCGGCAGGTGAAAGGACCCGTCCGGGATATACCCCAGATGAGAATCGGTGCAGGCGGGATATACTCAGGTCATGTCCACGCGAGAGAAAAGTTCGGAAACCGCGAAGGCTCGCTACGTACCAAAGATCATCAAGTGGCCGCCGCGACTATGGGATGAGCTTGAGAGACAGGTGCCGGTCAAGCAGCGGGCTGCTTTCGTCCGTCGCGCCGTGGCCCGAGAGTTGGGGGTTGCGGAAGATGGAGAGCTGGAAAACCCCGAAGTTAAGCCGGCATGGCTGCAGCTCTATGAGATTGGCCAATCCTTGCCAGAGGAGGAGCGGGCGCGCTTTCCACCCGACGCCTCTGAAAACGTGGACCACTATCTGTACGGCGCACCCAAGCGGACGTCGTGAAGCAGGTTTTCGCGGACACTTCCTACTGGGTCGCACTGGTGGTTCCAGACGATCGGTGGAATAGGCGGGCGCTGGAGTTGAGCCGGGGGCTCGGCCAGGTTCAGGTGGTAACGACTCAAGAAGTCCTGACCGAGTTTCTCAACTATGTGAGCTCCCATAGCAGGATCGTCCGGGAGCGCGTGAGCACCTGGGTGGCGGACCGCACCACGGGCGGCGAGTGCTTGGTGATCGAGCAGTCCGGCGCCTCGTTTAATGCAGGGCTACAGCTTTACCGTGCTCGGCTGGACAAAGAGTACAGCCTCACCGACTGCATCTCGATGGCGGCGATGAGAGCCCGAAACATCACCGACGTGCTCACTCACGACCACCATTTCGAGCAAGAAGGGTTCCGGGCTCTCCTTAGGGGTTAAGCGGCCGGGGGGTCAGAAGGTCGACGCGATCAACTGATACCGCTCCCGCTTCACCTGGACCTTGATGACGCCCACGCCCGGGGCGTACCACTTGCTCTCGGCATCGGAGTTGAGGCGGCTGGTCTCGCGGACCTGCATCACCCCTTCGAAGCTGCCGGCGAGCACTCTCACCCGGCGGTTCAGGGCCACCGCCGTGGTGGTCTCGTCCACGATCGGGAAGATGTCTTCGGGCTTCCACGACTGGCCGACCTGCGGGTTTGCCGGCATGAAGACGGCCGGAGTGGGGGTGGACGCCGTGTCCGGCGGATCGCCCGGCAGCGTGGGGCCGCCAACGAGCCAGCTTCCGTCGTTATCCACCACCACTCCGTGCTCGTAGTTGTCCACGGTCTCTCCGAAGTAGTAGACCGTCCCGTCGTCCGCCTGGGCGAAGAAGTTCAGGGAGATCTCCTTCAGAACCCCGTCCTCGAACTCCGTCTCCTGCAGCACGCGGGTCTGCACGTCCACGCCGTTGACGAGGAATGTCCGGGTGGACGAAAGATAGAGATCCGCGATGGCGATCCGGGTCTTGCCGTCCGCACCCGCGAAGAGCTTTACGGCGCCGGGAACGAACGGGTGGAACGGGTTGGTGAACCGCAGCGGATCGCTGAATACCGGGGCCGCGCCCCGCGGCCGTGCGGCCGGAGCGGATTTGAGGCCGGCGGTGAGCAGCAGCGCGCCCAGGACGCCGGCGAGGTAACGCGTCTTCATACAACCTACCCCTTTCTTGGTGGGCAAAGGAACCAGCACCACGATAGACCGCCCGCCTGGGAGTAACTTGAGACGCGGCTGTGAAAGCGTTAAGAAACACTGGCACCGGTTAAGAGGATTCACAGGTGAAACCCAGCCGGGTCTCAACCTCGCGGCGTATAGTGCCGGTGAGCACGAACGCACATGAACGTCCTGATCGCCGAGGATGATGAGAGCGTCGCCCGCTTTCTGAAGCAGGCGCTGCGCGAGGCCGGGTACCAGACGCAGAGCACCGCGGATGGCGGGGAGGCGCTGGATCTGGCGCTGGGCTTCGAGTTCGACCTGATCCTGCTGGACGTCATGCTCCCGGGAAAGGATGGCCTTACGGTCTGCGAGGCGCTGCGGCGCCGCGGCGTGGCGGTCCCCATCCTGATCCTCACTGCCCGGGACACCCTGGAGGACAAGATCGAGGGGCTGGACCGCGGCGCGGACGACTACATGGTCAAGCCGTTCCAGGTCGGCGAGCTGCTGGCGCGGGC
>JGI10216J12902_101370498_pt1 | contig 20785 bp, 19 predicted proteins | sample KanNatreferecore_FD_12902 | JGI IMG/M metagenome (IMG submission 12902)
CCCCGGCAGCGGAGCAGCCACAGTCCTTCCGGTCCTACAACCGGGTGCAGCTGGCCGGACGGCTCGTCGCCGATCCCGACCTCAAGTACACGCCCTCGGGCAAGGCGGCACCGGTAGATCGCCGAGCGGGAGGGCGGCTCCTCGAGCTCCCGGCGGAGCTTGGCCAGGATGGTCCGCGGGCCCCACCCCGGGTGGGCCCTGCGCAGCGCCACCACCCTGGCCTCTACCTTGGGGGCGGTCTGGTGGGGGCACCTGTCGGGCCTCGAGCTCCGGTCGGCCAGGGCACCCAGACCCTCGGTGGCGTAGCGCACCAGCCAGCGGTGGACCGTGCGACGGTCGACGCCGTAGCGAGTAGCCACGTCGGTGATCTTGGCGCCGTCGAGCCGCTCCCTCACCGCGAGGTAGCGTTGCTCAACCACCGACAGCTCCGTGAGCATCCCGGGATCCTCCTTGGCTCGGTAGAGCCGAAGTGAAGATCAGGACCGGTCTGGAGGTGGAACGGGTGGGACACAGGTCCCGGAGCCAGTGTCGCCCGGGAGCCGGAGCCGGGTCGGGGAGTGGGACACAGGTCCCGGAGCCGATGTGGGACAGAGGTGCCGAACCTTCACATGTCAGGGCCCTCTTGTCAGTGCCCCCGGGAGGAATCGAACCTCCGCACCCGGTTTAGGAAACCGGTGCTCTATCCACTGAGCTACGAGGGCCGGATCGCAGTCTACCTGCGGGTTCGCCCGTCACGATGATCGCGATCATCGCCGTTGAGACGTCCAATGCCGCCAATCTGCCGCCACCCCTATCCGATGGCGTCGCCGATAGCGGCTGCCTGGATGGCGTCTGCGGGGAGATGCCCCATTGACGGAAGGACGTGCTGATACACGTCCATGGTGAACGCGACCGAGGAGTGACCCAGCATCTCGGAGACCACCTTGGGCGGGACCCCTTTGGCCAGCCTCACCGTGGCGGCCCCGTGTCGCAGGTCATGGAACCGCGTGCCTGGGGATCCGGCTCGCTCGGTGATCCTGGCGAACGCGTGCGCCAGGGAGTGCCGCCGGATCGGCTCGCCGTCCCCTCGGTCGCAGACAAGGCCGTGGCTCGGCCAGTCGGTCCCGAACATCAGCCGGGCTCCGGGACTGGAGAGCTCGCCAGCGAGCCGCTACTGCCCTCGGACTCAAGATCCGGGCATCGTCTGCCGATGAGAAGTGAAGACAGGCGGTACTCGGGGCGGGAGGGGTATCGATATCCCAGGGGCAGGTGGGCCGAGGGGTCCCGAGGGGGGATGACCCCTGCCGGCCCTGGTTCCTTATGGGACCTCCTTTCAACCCCGCACGTCCCGAACGGCTTGAGACCGTCCCCGGGTACCGCCCTTACCCTCTACCTCGCCGTTCGTTGAACCTGGCCTGAGCCGCCTTGACGTTGCACCGGGTCGAGAAGAACCGCCGGCGCTTGGCCTGCCGTCCCGTAGCCACGAAGGACTCCCCGCACCACGCGCACGTCCCGTGGACCGGCTCGGGGTCCACCCGGTGTGCCGCTCGGTATCGGCGCCGGTCCATGCGAGCCTTGCACCGCTGCGAGCAGTAGAGCTGGCGGTCCGTCGCGGTCGGCGGGAGCATCCGGTGGCACACCCGGCACACTCGGCACACCCGGCACAGCCGGAGGCCGCCACGGCTGCTGAATTCCCTGTGTCGAGCGTGGACCAGTCGGTGGCGAGTACTCGAGGTGTCAGCTCGACTCACGGCACCGGGCGATCCTATGCCCGTCCTGGCCCGAATCACACTCGTGTATGTCGCCAAATTGCCGTCACCTGCCGCCGGAACGGCCCGAATCCTGGATCTGCGCGTCCTGTCCCGGAAGGGTTCGGATCCATGCCATGACCTGCGAGAACAGCGTATCCGGGCGGTCTGAGTCGTACCCCCCGATATGGCTGATGGCGAGTTAGGAAACCGGTGCTCTATCGCTGAGCTACGAGGGCGTGCGCTTCGATCGAGCCGTCCGATCGTGGACTCAGCATAGGCCTGGTGGGCGGGGGCCCGGCGGTATTGACATGTGACTATTCGGTCACCTATCATCACACCTGTGACCGACGATGACCGAGTGTTCAAGGCGCTGGCCGACCCGACGCGGCGTTTCCTGCTCGACCGGCTCTTCGTGCGTGACGGCCGCACGCTGACCGAGCTCGAGTCGGAGCTGGAAATGACGCGCTTCGGCGCCATGAAGCACCTACGTGTCCTGGAGGATGCGGGCCTTGTGGTCACCCGTCGGTCGGGCCGGGAGAAGCTGCACTTCCTGAACCCGGTGCCGATCCGGCAGATCCACGACCGGTGGATCGCCAAGTACCGGGAGCGCCAGGTGTCGGCGCTCGCAGAGCTCAAGACCGAGCTCGAGGAGGAGGAGACGGCATGAGAACAGCCACGCGCACGAACGTCACCACCCAGGTCTACCGGGTGTACATCAAGGCCACGCCCCAGGCCATCTGGGATGCGATCACCAAGCCCGAGTGGACGAAACGGTACGGCTACTCGTCGCTCGTCGAATACGACCTCCGCCCGGGAGGCGCGTACCGGTCCCTCCCCAGCGAGGCCATGAAGGCGGGCGGCGCCGAGCTGGGACTTCCCGTCCCGGACGTGATCGTCGACGGCGAGGTCATCGAGGCCGACGCGCCTCGAAAGCTCGTTCAGACGTGGCGGATGCTGATGGACCCCGACATGGCTGCCGAGGGGTTCACCCGACTCACGTACGAGATCGAGGAAGGCCAGGGCGGTGTCACGAAGCTGACGGTGATCCACGACCTGGAGGGCGCGCCCAAGCTGGCGGCAGCGGTCGCCGGAGAGATGGAGGGCGAGGGCGCAGGAGGTGGCTGGAGCGAGGTGCTCAGCGACCTCAAGACCCTGCTCGAGACGGGAACGTCACTGCGGAGCTGAGCGGACACCGGCGGAGGCCTCGGTCGATGCCATTTGCCGGGGCCTCCGCCGGATTCCGTCACGATGAACCTGCCCTCGGGTGGATGACCGGGCGATAGCCGTCGCGGATGACGGCGATGGCGGACGGTGGCGTGAGAGCGAGGGTGTCACCGGTGCCTGGTCGATCGATTGGCTTCCCATAGCCAGCTGGCGACCACGGGATCAGTCGGTCACTGAGCACCAGCAGCGGCGTTTCCTCGCCGACGACGAACGCGCCCTGCGGTACGTCTGCCCACGCCACCGCGTGACGACGTTGCCGCTTCCCATCGACGCGTTCCGCATGCAGCCGTCGATCCATCGCGTCGGCATTCGGCCGGTCGCCGAATGCTGCCTCCCACGCGCCAAGCCACGCGTCGTAGTCGTCGCGACGGCACGACGCGCAAGGCCGGTGACCCGCGGCCAACGCCACCGCCTCGTCCCAGAAGAACAGCGGTGTCCACCGCCCGGGCTCCCACTTCGGGGCGACCCGTCCCCTGAACTGGAGCGCGCAGGTGATCCACCGACGGACCTGCCAGGGGCGGACGATGGTTCGCCCGCGGTGCAGGTTCCCCCGATTCCCCATGAACAACCCCCGCTGGTCGATCGCCACGATCTCGCCGAGCGGCGTCACTCGGTTCGTCTCGGCCATCAGGCCTGGCGCGGGGTGGTCAGGCTGCCGTCGTCCCGCATCTCGATCAACGTCGGACGATCCGCGTAAAGGGCCGTTTCGATGGCGCCGGAGAGCTCCTCGAGACCGGCAACATGGAGCGCGTGGCAGCCGAACCCCCGAGCGATCGCCACGAAGTCCGGGATGGAGAGCTCGACGCCGACTGGCGCCACGCCGGCGCCACGCATGCTGTCTTCGATCTCCGCGTACCCCTCCGTGTTCCACAGGAGGATGGGAAGCGAGACGCGCAGCTCGGCGGCCGTCGCGAGCTCCTCGATCGTGAACAGGAACCCGCCGTCACCCGTGATGCAGGCCACGGGACGATCCGGAGCACCGAGCTTCGCCCCGATCGCGTCCGGGAGTCCGCATCCCAGCGTGCCGTAGCCGATGGGCGCGATCCACGAGCGAGGTCGGCTCACAGGGAACGCGAGGTGGGCGCTGTACGCGAGCTGCGTCGAGTCGGTGGCGACGACGGCGTCGTCGGGCAGCGCACGATCGATCGCCTCGAGGACGGGTCGGTGTCGCTCCACGTCGTCGGTCCACCGAGCCTTCCGGAGCGCGGCGGCCACACGCTCGGGGGATCCGCGGCTTCCTCGAACGCCGATCCTGTCGAGGAGCGACCGAATCGTCTCCTTCGCATCGCCGAGCACCTCGCATGTCGGCGCGAAACGCCGGGCGAGCTGCTCCGGATCCACGTCGAGACGAATCAGCGCCCCGCGGATCTCGAGCGACCGTGACGAGTAGAACATCTCGACGTCCGAGAGCTCGGTGCCGACGGCCGCGACCACGTCGGCGTCGGCAATCATGTCCAGCGTCGAATCGAGCGGGATGGTCGTCCCCAGGCTGAGCGGATGGCTCTCGGGGACCACTCCCTTGCCGGCCACCGTCGTGACCACCGGGGCGTCCAGTCGCTCGGCCAGGGCCACCGCCTCGGCCGAAGCGTTCCGCGTCCCGCCTCCCAGGATCAGCACGGGCCGTTCCGCCGCCGACAGCAATTGCGCTGCCTGATCCACGGCATCGGGCTCCGGCGCCGCCGGTCCAGCGACGGATGGGGCCGCGAAGCTCGTCTCGTCGACCGGGATGGCCAGCACATCGACGGGGATCTCGATGTGCACAGGCCGAGGGCGACCCGCCGCGAACGTGGCGAACGCCTGCGCCATCACGTCCGACAGCTCTGCGGGATCCATGAGCGTGTGGCTGAACGCGGTGACTTCCCCGGAAAGGGCGCGCTGGTCCGGGAGATCGTGGAGGCCGCCCCAGCCCATGCCAAGCTCGCGCCGGCTCACGACACTGGACACGACGAGCATCGGGATGGAATCAGCGTAGGCCTGGGCGATGGCAGTGATCGCGTTGGTCACGCCCGGGCCGGAGATCAGCAGGCACACTCCGGGCTTCCCGGTCACCCGAGAGTATCCATCGGCCATGAACCCGGCGCCCTGCTCGTGGCGCGGCGACACGTGCCGGATGCTCGAATGGGCCAGCCCCCGGTACAGCTCGAGGGTGTGCACGCCCGGGATGCCGAAGACAGTGTCGACCTCGTGCGCTTCGAGCGCACGGACCACGGCTTCCCCGCATGTGCCTCGGCTCATCGAGGAGTCACACGAGGGCGCGACGGCTCGACGACCACCCGCTGGGGCCGTCCGGACTCGATCCAGGCGATCACGTCGAGCGCCTGCTTCCTCGAATATTCGAGCGCGGATTCCTCGGAGAGGTACGCGATGTGGGGCGTCACCATCGAACGAGGGTGCCGCAAGATGGGGTCGTCGGACTCGGGCGGTTCCGTCGGCAGCACGTCCACCGCCGCGCCGGCCAGGCGGCCGGCGTCGAGCGCATCGATGACCGCATCCATGTCCATGAGCTCCCCCCTGGACACGTTCACCAGGTAGCTCCCCCGTCGCATCGTTCCGAGGCGATCGGCGTTCACGAGTCTCCGCGTTTCATCTGTCAGCGGAACGTGCAACGAGACCACGTCGGCCTCCCGAAACAGCGCCTCGATCGTCGTCGGCTCGACCTCCGAGGGCCACGCTTCCCTCGACAAGAAGGGATCGCATCCCAGGATCCGTTGGAACGAAGCACGAGCCGCCTCAGCCGTCCGCCGTCCGATCGCGCCCATGCCCACGATCCCGAGGATCATCTCGGTTGGCCGCCGCATCGGTCCCGGTCCGGTCGCCGACCATTCGCCGCGCCGAGTGTCCCGGTCGTAGAACGGCAGGTGTCGGATCAAGGACAGGGCCATGGCCACGGCATGGACGGCCACCTCGTCCGTGGCGGCGTCCGGCACGTTCGTGACCCATACGCCGAGGTCCGCCGCCGCCGCGAGGTCCACATGGTCGGTACCGACGGACATCGTGCTCACGATGCCCACCGACGGAAGCTCGGTGAGGACCTTCCTGGTGATGGGCACGGATCCAACGAGCAGAGCTGCGGCGCCGGCGCCGGCCTCGATCACGTCCTGCGGCGTTCGGCATCGAGATTCGAGGACCTCGAGCCCGATCTGCTCCAGGAGCGACCGGCCCGGCTCAGTCCCGAGCTCGTCGATGTCGACGTAGACCGCGCGCACACCACCGCCTACCGGCTCGCCCCGACTCGACGGGGCTTGGGGAGCCCGATCGATCGACCGGCGCGCTCCGGGCGCGGGAGGTTGGCCTGGGCCTCGGCGATCCGAACCAGGCTTGCCAGGACGTCCGGACCGGCCGGACCGGCGTGCCCCTGCCGCGCATCCACGTGGATGAACATCTGCTCCGCTTCCGCCAACACCACGCCGTCGCTCGAGCGGATGAGCGAGTGGAACGCGTGCAGCCGCTTCTCATCGACCCCGAGGATCTGCGTCGTCACCTCGAGCCGTTCCCCAGCGTGGGTCTCGCCGAGGAACGAGAGGTGCGTCTCGACCGTGAAGTAGCTGCCGCTCTCCGACAGGTACGCCGCGTCGATGCCCGCATGGCTCAGCAGCGCGTCGGACGCATCACCGAACATCTGGAGGTACCGGCTTTCGTGCACGTGGCCGTTGTAGTCGATCCACTCCGGCGGAACTCGCACGGAGAAGAGCCGCAGGGGCTCGGAGAGCCCATCGGCGTGACCACCCATCGGAGGCCTCGCGGCCTCGAACAGCGTCCGTTCGTGGGCTTCGAGTATGGCACCGGCGCCAGCGTGACGAGCGCGGAGGCCCTGGATGACCGACACCAGACAGTCGTCACGACGTCGCTCCAGCTCTCGAACGGAGCGGCCGTCGGCCTGGGCGTCCGACTGCCGGGCGATCTTGTCCAGCAGCGCGTCGGTCAGCTCTGGCACGTCCGTCAGCTTCGTCCACGGCCATTGCAGCGCCGGACCGAACTGCTCCATGAAGTGGTCCATGCCGTCCTCGCCTCCGGCCATCCGGTACGTCAGGAATGGGCCTATGAACGCGAAGCGAAGGCCGGCGCCCAGCAGGACCGCGTCGTCGACCTCGCCCACCTCCGCAACGTCATCGTTGACCAGCCACAGCGCTTCGCGCCACAGCGCCTCGAGCAGGCGATCGGCGATGAAGCCCTCGACCTCCTTTCGCACCACCAGCGGCGACATTCCCACCGACCGGTAGAAGCCCATGGCCCGATCGACGGCGCTCTGGGAAGTGAGCCCGCCGGCGCAGATCTCGACCAGGGGCAGCAGGTACACGGGGTTGAACGGATGACCCACGACCAACCGATCCGGATGCACCATGCCCTGCTGGAGCCGAGACGGGAGGAGGCCCGACGTCGATGAGCTGATGACGACCTCGGGCGCGGCGGCGCGACTGGCCGACGCGAGGAGCTCGCGCTTCAGCTCCTCCTGTTCCGGTGCGCTCTCCTGGATCAGCTCGACGTCGGCTGCCGCCTCGTCCACGGTGCCCGCGACGATCAACGAGCCCTCGGCCGGAAGCGGCGACATGGTGAGCCTGTTCCACGCGCGCCTGGCGTTGTCGAGCATCTCCTCGACCTTGCGCTCGGCCTCGGGGTCGGGGTCGAACAGCCGCACGTCCACGCCGTGCAAGAGGAACCGGGCAGCCCACCCCCCGCCGATGACCCCGCCGCCGAGGAGCCCGACAGCGGTCGGTGCCGGAGGCGAGGGCTCACCCACGTTTCGTCAGCTTGAGCTTCGCGCGCGTCTCATCGGGGCCCAGGATCCGCACGTTCATCGCTTCCAGGATCGTCACGGCTCGATCGACCAGCGCGCCGTTCGTTGCCAACACGCCGCGCGAGAGATAGATGTTGTCCTCGAGCCCCACGCGAACATTGCCGCCGGCGAGCACCGCCATGCCGATGTAGGGCAGTTGCATCCGTCCGATCGAGAACGCCGAGAAGACCGCGCCGGGTGGCAACTGGCTCACCATGGTCATGAGCGTGCCCGGGTCATCGGGTGCCCCATAGGGGATGCCCATGCAGAGCTGGATCAGCACGGGGTCATCGAGTAGCCCCTCACTGATAAGGTCCTTGACCATGACGAGGTGACCCGTGTCGAACACCTCGAGCTCGGGTCGGACCCCGAGGGCCTGGACCTTTCGAGCCATGGCCCGGACCATGCCGGCCCCGTTCACCATTACGTAATCGCCGCCCGCCGCGAAGTTCATGGTCCCGCAGTCCAGCGTGCAGATCTCGGGGAGCAGCTCCTCGACGTGGGCCAGCCGCTCCGTCGCGCCGGCCATGTCGGTCCCCGCCGAGTCCGGGGGGAGTGGAGCTTCGTCGCTGCCCAACATCAGGTCCCCGCCCATCCCCGCGGTGAGGTTGATGACGACGTCCACGTCGGAGGAGCGGATTCGCTCCACCACCTCGCGGAAGAGCTTCGGGTGGCGGGCCCCCTTACCGGTCTCGGGATCCCGAACGTGGACGTGGACGGCTGCGGCGCCCGCACTGGCCGCCTCGACAGCCGCTTGGGCGATCTGCTCCGGAGTGACCGGAACGTTGTCGCTTCGACCCACCGTGTCGCCGGCGCCGGTCAGGGCGCACGTGATGAACGCTTCCGTGTTCACGAGCGCCCGGTCCTCATGGCTCGGCGGTCTCGAGGGCAGCCTCGAGCGAGGGGGTGTCGGACAGGAGCCGGACGGTGTACGGGTCGGCCGGCGCCTCCAGGATCCGGTCGACGTCACCGAGCTCCACGATCCGTCCCTGGTTCATCACCGCCACCCGCTGCGCGATGGATCGCACCAGTGGCAGGTTGTGGGTGACGAACAGCATCGCCAGGCCCAGCTCGCGTTGCAGCTTCGCCAGGAGCTCGACGATCGCGGCCTGCACGCTGACGTCGAGCGCGGACGTGACCTCGTCGCAGACCAGCACGGAGGGCTCGCAGATGAGCGCCCGGGCGATCGCCACGCGCTGGCGCTCCCCACCGGAGAGCTGATCGGGGTAGTGATCGGCGTAAGAGCCGGTCAGGGAGACCCGCTCGAGCAGCTCCGCGACCTGGCGGTCCGCTTGTGCTCCTTTCGCCCTGCCGAACACCTCGAGCGGCTGCCGGATGATCTGGCCCACCGTTCGGCGCGGGTTGAGGGATCCGTACGGGTTCTGGAACACGTACTGGATGGCCCGGCGCATCTCGCGAGAACGGGCCCGGGCCGCGTTGGCGAGCGGAGTGCCGTTCAAGGTGATCTGACCGGTTCGGCCCGCGTGCAACCCGGCGATGGACCGAGCCAGCGTCGTCTTCCCCGACCCAGATTCCCCGACCAACGCCAGACACTCGTGCGGGGCCAGATCGAGGGTGACGTCGTGGACCACGGTGTTGTCGCGGTAGCTCGCCGACACGACGGTGAGTCCCAGCACCGGCTCGACCTCGTGCGCCGGCTCCTCGATCGATACGCCGTCGCGTCGGACCGGGGCGTGGAGGCGCACCTCCTCCGCACGGAGGCATCGGACCTCGTGCCCGCCAGCGATCATCCGCAGCTCGGGCATCCCTTCTGAGCAGCGCGCCTCCGCGAAGGTACATCGGGGGGCGAAAGCGCAACCTGGGGGACGCCTCCCGGGGGAGGGCGCTCGGCCGGCGATCCCGACCAGCGCGCGGGCTCCCGACAGGTGGGGGATGGCCACGATGAGGCGCTGCGTGTAGGGGTGGCTGGCGGCCCGGAACAGCTCGTCGGTGGGGCCGACCTCGACGATCCTGCCGGCGTACATGACCGCAACGCGAGATGCCAAGGTGCCGACCACCGCGAGGTCGTGGCTGACGTAGAGCACCGCGACGTCATGCGCTGCCGCCAGATCGCGGACGGTGTCGAGCACATGAGCTTGGGTGGTCACGTCGAGCCCGGTCGTGGGCTCGTCGAGCACGATGACCTGTGGCCGGCACGCGAACGCGATGGCCAACCCCACGCGCTGCTGCTGTCCGCCGGACAGCTCGTGCGGGTAGCGGCGCAGGTAGTCGGTGTGGTCAGGAAGCGCCACCTCCCGCATCATCTCGGTGACCCGCTCGCGGCGCTCGGCGCCCCTCGAGCCGTAGCCGTGCTCCTCGAGCATCTCCCGAAGCTGGGTGCCGATTCGGAGCGCCGGGTTGAGCGCGGCCGCCGGGTCCTGCGGCACATACGAGATCACCTTTCCCCGGATCCGTCGCCGTTCCGCGGGGCTCAGCCGAAGGACGTCCACCTCGCCGATGCGGATCGACCCGCCGGCCACCTCGGCGCCTCGCCTCGTGTGGCCCATCATGGCCAGGCCGACCGTCGTCTTTCCCGAGCCCGACTCGCCGACCAGGCCCAGGACCTCCCCCGGAGCTATGTCGAATGAGACGTCGTCGACGATGTCGTCTCCGGAGCCCCGCAGCACGATCCGGAGCTGGTCGACCACGATCGTCGGGCTCGCCATGCTCATGTCGCACCTCGAGCGCGGTCGATCCCGATGGCGGCTCGAGCGATCCCGTCGCCGATGAGTCCGGTCCCGATGGTCAGCAGGGCGACGGCCACCATCGGGAGCACCACACCCCACGGCTGGACCACCAGCGCGATCTGGTTCTCCTGGATCATCAGCCCCCAGTCCGCCCCGTTCGGGTTGGGGGCGAACCCAAGGAACGCCAGGGCGGCGATCAGCCCGATCGAGTAGGTGAGACGGAGGCTCGCCTCGACCATGAGCGGGCTGAGGACGTTTGGCATGACCTCACCGAGCAGGATGCGGTAGCGGGGGACACCGAGGGCCTCGGCTGAGGCGACGAAGTCGCGCTCGATGACCGGTTGCGCCGCGCCCCGGGTCACCCGAGCCACCCGGGGCATGGTGGTGAACCCGACCGCCAGGACGATCAACCATGCCTTCGGACCAACCGTGGCGATCGCCACGAGCGCCAGCATGATCTGGGGAAAGGCCAGGATCACGTCCATGGAACGCATCAGGACGTCGTCGACGATGCCGCGCGAGTACGCCGCGATCAGGCCCACGCTGATGCCGAGCACCAGGCCGAGAGCGGTAGAGACTGCGGCCAGGATCAGGATCTCTCGCCCGCCGTACAGGAAGCGGCTCCATACGTCCTGCCCGATGTGGTCGGTCCCGAACAGGATCCCGTGCGATGGCCCGGTGTTCGGCGCGCCCACGAAGTCCTGTGGACCGTGCGGGGCGATGAGCGGGCCGATCAGCGCGATGGCGATGACCAGGAAGACCAGCACGAGTCCGATCCGCGTCCGCCACAGGCGCACCGCATCGCGGAGCACGGTGCCCGTCGCACGACGCCCCTCGAAGCCTTCCAGCTCCTGCTTGATGGTGGTGTCGATCACTGACATGGCGGCTACAGACGCGTCCGGAGGCGCGGGGTCACGAGGATGGTAGCGATGTCGGCCAGCAGATTGAGTACGACGTACAGCGTGGCGATCAGCATGGCCAGGGCCTGGACGACGGGCAGATCCCGGGTAGAGACCGCGTCACGGAGCGCGCCACCGATGCCCGCGTAGTTGAAGATGTACTCCACGACGATGACGCCTCCCGCCAGGTAGGCCAAGTTGATGGCGATCACCTGGAACGTCGGTCCCAGGGCATTGGGGAGGGCGTGGCGGCGGATGACGATACGCTCGGGCAGCCCTTTCAACCGGGCCATCTCCACGTAGTCGCTCTCCAGCACCTCGATCATCGACGCCCGCATGATTCGCGAGACGTACGGGGTCACGGCGAGCACCAGGGTGAGCGTCGGCAGGATCATCTCCTTGGGCTGGGTCCACGGCTTCGTGCCCGGGGGAATCAGCGAGATCGCCGGCAGCACGTGGAGCACCGTGGTCGCGAACAGGACCACCAGGGTCACGCCCACCACGAACTCGGGCAGGGCGGCGAAGAGGAGCGTGCCCACCGAGGTTCCGACGTCGAACGCGCGATCCCGCCGCAACGCCGCGTACGAACCGATGGCGATGGACAGCGGGATCGAGATCAGGCCCGCGCACAACACGAGGAAGGCCGTGTTGAGCAGCCGGCCGGCCAGGAGCGTCGTCACCGGGACCTGGGCCGCCAGGGACGTGCCGAGGTCTCCGTGGAGCAAGCCGGTGATCCAGGTGAAGTATTGCTGGACCACCGGCTCGTTCAGGTGGAGCTGCTCGCGGAGCGCCGCCAGGCTGGCCGGCGTCGCGGTTCGGCCGAGGATGGCCCGAGCGGGGTCTCCCGGCAACGCCTGCGTCGCCGCGAAGACGACGATCGAGACGAGGAACAACACCAGCAGGCCGAGCAGGAGCCGTCGAACGATGAACCCGAGGATTCCGCCGCGACGCCCCACGCGGCCCGGGGCCGCGCTCCGGGGCCCGGCCGTGACGAACGCGGGGTCCGCCGTGCTAGGCGAACCAGATCGTTCGGTAGCCATGTCCGAACGAGTCGAGGTTCAGGGTGGCCTTGCTCGGGTTGAACCCCTGCACCTTCGAGCTGTAGGAATCGACGAGGTTGTTGAAGAACGGGATGATGTAGCCGCCCTCGTTGTACTCGAGCTGCTGCATCTCGTGGATGATGCTGCACCGCTTGTCCGGGTCGACCTCGGCGAGGGCCTGCTTGTAGAGACTGAGGTAGTTGGAGTCCTTCGGCGGCCAGTGGCACTCGTTGTACGGCGCGGTGGGCAGGCTCCCGTTGGCCACCTGCGGCAGGTAGTTCCTGGTGCCCCAGAAATCCACCGAGAACGGCAGCTTGAGGTACTGGTCGCCGTAGTAGTTCTGATCGACCTTGACGTTCACGGTCACGCCAGCCGCCTTGCACTGCTCCGCGAACACCTTGGCCTCGTCGACCATCCCAGCGGCGCCGGGCGTCGTATGCAGGTCGACGGTCAAGCCCTCCTTGCCCGCGGCCTTCAGCAGCGACATGGCCTGGGGGATGTCCTGCTCGCGCTGCGGAAAGTCCGTGGCATAGCACGGGTCGAACGGCGAGTACAGGTCGTTGGCCACACGGCCGTGGCCCGACAGCACCTGCTCCACGATCTGGGGGCGGTTCGCCATCAGCCGGAAGGCCTCTCGGACCCGCACGTCGGTGAACGGCTCGGCGTCGATCGCCATGCACAGGGGGAGCCACCCGGCCCCCTGGGACTCGAGGATGGCCAGCCCGCCGTGCGCCGTGGCCACGTTGATCTGCGCGAAGGGGATGTCCGTGATGGCGTCGAGCTGCCCGGAGAGCAACGCATTGACCTGCGCCGATGGGTCCGGGAAGTCGATGATCGTGACCTGGTCGAAGTAGGGCTGCCCCGACCGCCAATAGTTGGGGTTCCTGACGTGCACGCTCTGCTGTCCCGGGGTGAAGCTCTGGACCTTGTACGGGCCGGTGCCGATCTGCTGTCCCTTCCGTGAGTACCCCGTGGGCACCATGCCGTTGTAGTACTGGCCCAGCTGGTCGCCGATGGTGGAATCGGCCTGCTTGAGATTGAGCTGGACGGTGGTCGCGTCCACCTTCGTGATGTTGTTCGGGTCGATCGAGGCCAGCCCGGCCGCGCCGAACAGACCCTCCTTCGCGCTCAGGATCCGCTGGAGCGAGTAGATGACGTCGTCCGACGAGATGGTCTTGCCGTTCTGGAACTCGATCCCCTTCTTCAGAAGGATCGTCCACTTGTCCGGCGCGTCCTGCGTCACCGCTTCGGCGAGCCCGTCGTTCGTCAGCTTGTAGTTCTCGTCGTAGACCAGCAGCGTCTCGAACCCCGCGACCAGCCGCGCCTGGTCGGGTTTGGTGACGATGGTCTGACCGTCGATGATGTCGCTCGATCCACCGCCGGTGACCCCGAGGCGGAAGTTGCCACCCCGCTTGGGGGCACCGACGCTTCCTCCCCCGCTCGGCGTTGGGCTGGTGCCCTGTCCGGACGAGCAGGCTGCGAGCCCGCCGGCGATCATCACGCCACCGGCCAGGTACCCGGCACGGGCCAGGAACTCACGCCGCGAGATCGTCGCGCCGCCCGTGCCGTCCTCCGGTGGGATCCGGTTCTCTGCCACTGTGTCCTCCCCTCCTGCGCCAGCAGCCGTCGGTGTCAGAGCTACGACCGGCCGGGCGGTGAAGCCCTGGCGGCCGCGCGAGGGCCGATCGGATCGGTCATGCTTTGCTCCCTCATGGGGGCGGTGCGGACTCCTTCCTCGATCAGTCGCGCGGAGAGCCGAAGGTGGTCGGCGACGAGGCCGGCCGTCCCGGGATCCTGTCTCCGGAGGGCGTCGACCAGCTCCTGGTGGTCCGCCGCGTAGGTTCGCCACGGATACGGCGGGTGCAGCCGGAGCAGCATCCTCGTCTCTGCGGCGAACGTCTCGTGCGCGCGCGTCAGCCTGGGGCTCCCGGCGAGGCGGACCAGCTCGTGGTGGAACCGGAGGTCGGCGGCGATCGTCTCGTCCGTCGGTCGCTTCCTCCGAGCTTCCTTGGCGCGCATCGTCCTGATCGGTTCGTCGAGCGAGGACAGGTCGAGCTCACCGTCGGCCTCGATCAGGCGCCGGGCGGCCCACACCTCGATGGCTTCCCTGGCAACGTAGACGTCGAGGCGATCCGCCAGGAGCTGAGAGCGGACGAACGCTCCGCGGTGCATCCGGTACTCGACCAGACCCTCCTGGACGAGCTGACGGATCGCCTCGCGGATGGTCCCCCGACTGGTTCCCAGCATGGCGGCGAGCCGGGATTCCCGGAGTTGAGCGCCCGGCGGGATTGCGCCGTCCACGATCCCCTCGCGGATGGTCCGGCGAACGGCCTCGGTGGCCGGGAGCGCCTCGAATCTGGGGAGGGCCCACGCCTCTTGCATCCGAACTCCCACTCTCCGTAGGATTGCCGGATCGTAGGACGATGACCCGCCGAGGTCAAGGTCGTGAGAAGGGGGTGCCGGTCTGGAGGACCGACGTCCGAATGTCCTCTTGATGATGGCGGATCAACTCCGACCGCAGGCCCTCTCCGCCTACGGGAACGCGATCGTCGACGCGCCGAACCTGGCCGCCCTTGGTATGGATGGCGTCGTCTTCGATCGCGCCTACTGTAACTCGCCGATCTGCGCCCCTTCGCGTGCGTCGATGATGACCGGCCTGCTCCCATCGCGGATCGGCGTCTACGACAACGGCGCCGAGTTTCCCGCCTCGGTCCCAACGCTCGCGCACAAGCTACGGGCGCGGAGCTACCGGACCGTTCTCGCCGGGAAAATGCACTTCATCGGCCCCGACCAGCTCCACGGCTTCGAGGAACGCCTCACGACCGACGTCTACCCCGCCGGGTTGGACTGGACGCCCGACTGGACCCGTCCGCTGGAGGATCGCTTGCCCTGGTACCACGACATGAGCAGCGTCACGGATGCCGGATCGCACGAAGCCACCCTCCAAACGGACTACGACGAGGAGGTGTCGTTTCGGGCCGTGCGCGCGATCAAGGACCTGGCACGGAGCGACGACGGTCGGCCCTTCTTCCTTCTGGTCTCCTTCATCCATCCCCACGACCCCTGGGAGGTGCCCGCCGATTCCTGGCGCCGGTACGAGGGCGTGGAGGTGGATCCGCCGGAGGTCCCGGCCATCCCCGACGCGCGGCTGGACCCCCACAGCCGCCGCATCCGCGCCATGTGCGGCGCCGACCACGTCGAGATCAGCGACGACGCGGTGCTGAACGCTCGCCGCGCTTACTACGCTGCGGTGAGCTACCTCGATGATCGAATCGGGGAGGTGCTGGCCGCCCTCGACGCAACGGGCCTTCGGGAGTCCACCGTCGTGATGTTCACGGCGGACCACGGCGAGATGCTGGGTGAACGGGGGCTCTGGTACAAGATGGCGTTCTTCGAGCCCTCGGCACGGGTCCCCCTGATCGTGCACGCGCCGGGCCGGTTCGCGCCTCGGTGGGTCCCGCGGAACGTCTCCCTGATCGATGTGATGCCGACGGTGACCGAGATGGCGGGCGACGGGCAGCCGCTCGTCCCGGTGGGCCAGACCGATGGCGTCAGCCTGGTCCCGCTCCTGCGGGGGGAGGACGTCGACACGCCCGACGTCGTGCTGGGTGAGTATCTGGCCGAAGGGGCGGTCGCGCCGGTGGTCATGATCCTGCGGGGGCCCCTCAAGTACGTCCACTGCCCCGACGACCCCGATCAGCTGTACGACCTGATGACCGACCCAACCGAGCTGACCAACCTGGCGACCAGCCCCGATCGTGCGGACATCGTGACTGCCTTCCGAGAGGAGGTCGCCGCGCGATGGGATCTCGAGCAGTTAGGCCGCGACGTTGAGGCCAGCCAACGCCATCGGCGCCTGGTCCAGGAGGCCCTATCGGTGGGGCGGCGAACTGATTGGGACTATCGCCCGCCGGATGGCTCGGCAGACCGGTACGTTCGGGGAGGAGACTTCTGGGGGCCTGTCGCGGCCGCCCGACTTGGGGCCGCGGCGAACCACGACGGAACGGAGAGGCATGAGCTGGAGCGGTGAGGTGGCGATCGTCGGCGCCTTCGAGTCCCCGCGACGAAAGGCGCCGGGGATGCACCCGTTCGAGATCCAGGCGGAGTGTGTCCTGGGCGCGTTGGACGACGCGGGTCTGTCCCTCGGGGAGGTGGACGGATTCTGCACGTCGGCCAGCTCCGCGGGCGAGGGCGGCGGATGGATGGACGTGTGCGAGGTCCCGGAGTACCTGGGCATCGAGCCGACGTTCGTGGACGGCACGGACACGGGAGGCGCCGCGCCGATCGCCCAGGCCGGTCACGCCGCCTCCGCCATCGCCGCCGGGCAGGCTGAGGTGGTCGTCGTCAGCTCCGCGGGCTGTGCGTATTCAGGGGGCGGGGATTTCGACACCCTGCCCCCCGCGTGGGGCCCACTGGCGTACGAGGCGCCGTACGGCTTCACCACGGTGGCTGCGTACGCGCTGGCGGCCCAACGTCACATGTGCGAGTTCGGGACCACCTCTGAGCAGCTCGCGGCGATCGCGGTGCAGTGTCGGTCGAATGCCGCGGGCAACCCCGACGCGCGGTATCGCGAGGCCATGACGGTGGACGACGTGCTCGCCTCCCCGATGATCGCGGAACCCCTCCACCGCAACGACTGCTGCGTCGTCACCGACTCCGGGGGAGCGGTGGTGCTGGTGGGGAAGGATCGAGCCCGGGACGTCCGGAAGGATCCGGTGTGGCTCCTCGGGTTCGGTGAGGCCGTCGGCCAGATGCGCATGAGTCAGATGCGATCGTTCACCGAGACCCCCGGCGCCGTGTCCGGTGCGCGGGCCATGGCCATGGCCGGCGTCGAGCCGAGCGGCATCGACTGCGCTCAGCTGTACGACAGCTTCACCATCACTGCGCTCCTGGCCTTGGAAGACCTGGGCTTCTGCGCACGAGGGGAAGGCGGCGCGTTCGCGGAGAGCGGAGCCATCGCCCCAGGAGGCTCGGTGCCCATCAACACCGACGGCGGCGGGCTGTCCTCGAACCACCCCGGGCGCCGCGGGGTGTTCGCTCTCATCGAGGGGGTTCGCCAGCTCCGAGGCGACGGGCCCGGGGTCCAGCTGTCCGACCCCAGGACGGCCCTGTGCCACGGATGCGGCGGGCAGCTGTCGGCGACCGCGACCATGATCTTGGGGGTGTGACGTGGCGAGCGAGGTCCGCGAGGCCACCAAGCCCGTTCCGCTCGAGGACGATCTGTCGCGTCCGTTCCGGGAGGCGGCCCTCGAAGGCGGGCTGCTGATCCAGCGGTGCCGTTCGTGTGGCAGCCACCAGTTCTACCCGCGTCGGCACTGCGTCACCTGCTTCGCCCGGGACCCCCAGTGGGTCGAGGCTTCTGGTGCTGCGCGACTCCATACGTTCTCGGTCGTCCGGCGAACGGCCGACCGCGCCTTCGCCGACGATGTCCCCTACGTGTTCGCCGTCGTAGAGCTGGCGGAGGGCCCTCGCATGACGGTCAACGTCGTGGATACGCCTCTCGACGAGCTCCGGTGCGACATGCCCATGCGAATCGTGTTCTCGCGACAAGCCGACGACCTCGTCCTGCCCAACGCGGCGGCAGCGGGCCCGTCCTGATGGGCCCGATCTACCTGGACGACCTGGAGGTCGGGCGGGAGGTGGCCACGGCGCGACGAACGGTGACGGAAGCCGACGTGATGGCGTTCGCCGGGATCTCCGGCGACTTCAACGCTCTGCACACCGACGAGCTGTTCGTGAAGGAGCACACCCCCTTCCGCGGACGGATCGCCCACGGCTTGCTGGTCCTGTCGATCTCGAGCGGCCTCCGCAGCGAGCTGGATGACGTGAGATCCGTGGCCTACCTGGAGGCCAGGCGGCGCTTCGTCGCGCCGGTGTACCCGGGTGACACGATCCAGGCGCGGTGGCGGGTCGAGGACATCCGTCCCTCGCGATCGCGACCGGGCACCGGGGTGGTCACGCTGAGCGTGGAGGTGCGTAACCAGGGAGACGAGGTCGTCCAGGAGGGCACCGACGTCTGGCTGGTCGCCGCCAGGGGCACGCAGGAGGCCGCGTCGCACCGGGGTGGTTCCGAACGAGAGGAGCGTGGATGAACCGGCTGGAAGAAAAGGTTGCGCTGGTCACCGGGGCCGGCGGGGGGATCGGCTCGGCCATCTCCCGGCGATTCGCCGACGAGGGGGCGAGGATCGTCTGCGCCGACCTGAACGAGGAGACAGCGGATCTGGTGGCCAAGGGAATTCGCGAGGATGCCGGGACGGCGATCGCTCTCCGCCACGACGTGACTGACCGGGGTTCGTGGGAGGCGGCTGTGGCCCGTTGCCAGGACGAGTTCGGCGCGGTCGACATCGTCGTCAACAACGCCGGCATCACCCGTGACCGAACGCTCGTCAAGATGACCGACGAGGAATGGGACGCAGTCATCGACGTCCACCTGCGCGGCTGTTTCCTCGGCTGCCAGCACGGCCTCGCGGCGATGAAGGACCGCGGGTGGGGGCGCATCGTGAACATCTCGTCGACGGCGGCATTCGGCTGGTTCGGGCAGACGAACTACTCGGCGGCGAAGGCAGGCATCATCGGCATCACCAAGACCGTGGCCCTCGAGGGGGCGCGCTACGGCGTGAACGTGAACGCGATCGCCCCCGGCTCGGTCGACACGCCGATGCTCCGCGGCGTGCCGAGCGAGCGGCTGGGGGAGTTCGAGCAGGAAATCCCCCTCAAGCGGTTCGCCGAGCCGAGGGAGATGGCCGCTGTGGCAGCATTCCTGGCCTCCGATGACGCCAGCTACGTGACGGGCCAGGTGATCGTGGCCGATGGCGGCGCCGGCCTCGGATAGGGGAGTCAGCCATGAGGGAGCTGTCCCCGGCCGAGCGTGAGCTGGTGGCGACGGCCCACCGGTTCGCCGAGGAGGAGCTCCGTCCGGTCGGGATGGCATTCGACGAGAGCGAGGAGTTCCCCAGGGAGCCCCTGCGCAAGGCGGCGGCCCTGGGACTGGCCAGCTACGACGTCCCGACGGAGCATGGCGGAGGAGGGATCGACAGCCTCCTCGTGACCTGTCAGGTGATCGAGGAGATGGCGTGGGGGGACAGCCCGATCGCCCAGGTCATCGGCCAGGGGAGCTTCTTCGCCGGGCCCATCGTGGCCATGGGGACCGACGAGCAGAAGGCGAGGTGGCTGCCGCCGCTGTGCGGTCCGGATCCGCCGGCCTGTGGGCTGGCGGTCACTGAGCCCGAAGCCGGATCCGACGCTGCGGCCATCACCACGCACGCACAGCGGATGGAGGGCGGCTACGTGGTGAACGGGCACAAGATGTTCATCGGCAATGGCCCAGTGATCGACAGCTGCGTGGTCTTCGCCACCGTCGCCCCTGGCACCCGATCCCGGGGCATCACCGCGTTCGTGGTTCAGAACGGCGACCCCGGGTTCGTGATCGGACGCGCGCTGCCCAAGATGGGGGGCCGGTGCTTCCCCGTGGGAGAGCTGCAGTTCCGAGAATGCTTCGTTCCCGGAGACCGGCGCATCGGCGATGAGGGCCAGGGGTTCCGCGGGCTGATGCGGTTCTTCGATCGGGCTCGAGTCCAGCTGGCGGCCAACTCGATCGGCATCGGCCGCGCGGCGCTCGAGCATGCTGTGGAGTACGCGAAGGCACGCCGCGCGTTCGACCGACCGATCCACGAGTTCCAGGCGGTGGGGTTCCGCTTGGTGGATGCCAAGGTCCGGCTGGACCAGGCCCGACTGCTGGCTCACCATGCCGCGCAGCTCGCCGACGACGGGCAGCCCTTCACGACCGAGGCGGCCATGGCGAAGCTGGCCGCGTCCGAGGCCGCCTGGTACGCCACATGGGCGGCGAGCCAGACGCTGGCCGGGAGGGGATACCTCCGCGACTCGCCCGTGCAGAAGTGGCTCCGCGAGGCCAAGCTCGACGAGATCTGGGACGGAACCAGCGACATCATGCGCCTGGTGGTCGCGCGCCACCTGTTCTCGTCCTGAGCGTTTCCATCACGGCGCCGAGTCGCCGATTTGCGCGAGGTGAGAATGGGAAGGTAGGTTCACCGCGCCCGGTCGCCCGGCCGGTGAACCGCGCGGGCTGTCCGAATGAGCGATCACGCCCACTCGGACCCTGACCTCTGGGGAGGACCTCGATGCGAGGATCGTTCTGCTCCGCTCGTCAGTCGCGGATGGGACGCGTCGCAGGGGGCCAGCGGGCTGCCGGCGCCATCGTGACGCTGGTGGTCCTGTCGGCGTTCGTTGTTGTCCTGGCCCCCGCCGCGAGTGCGAGGAGCGCTGCCGGCGCGTCGGTCCACTCGACCAGCGCCCTGTGGCACGCCGTGGGCTCCAAGCTCCCTGCGGTCCGTGGTGCCCGTCCGGCCGAGATCCGCCCGTCGCACTTCCGCGCGTACACCCTGAACCGCGCCGGGATGCGATCGGCGCTCGC
>JGI10216J12902_100532501_pt1 | contig 20782 bp, 19 predicted proteins | sample KanNatreferecore_FD_12902 | JGI IMG/M metagenome (IMG submission 12902)
GTATCCTTGTAGCGATTGGAGGTCTTTCTTCGTTACTTCGTCACCCATAGCATCGTTCCTGTCTGAATTGATTGTTAATCGGGTTGGTCCTTCACAGAGTTGGTTCAATCGTGTGCGCTGGCTGGCGGGCGTCAAGGGCAAACATGGCGTCGAAAACATGAGGCCTCCGGCCGAGAAGAGTTCGTTGTTAAGCAGTTTTCTTTAGTTGAAATGGTTCCGCTTTGAGCGCCCTGTTGGCCAGCGAAAACCGCACGCCGGTTTCCGGCGTCTCGCCCTCGATGACGAAACTTTGCACCGGGCCAAAGAAGGTAGCCAGCTCGCCCGCGTTGCAGGCCGGCACGAAGGTGCGCACCACGCGCGGGTCGTAATAGCGAAAGAGCACGGTGCGCTGATCGGGAAGCTCCACGGTGTAAAATTGCCGAAAGTGATCGCGCAGGATGCGCAGCGTGCCATTGCTCGCGACAAAGATGCCCCAATGCACGCCCCATCCTTCACGAAGAAGCCACTCGGTGAATGGAGAGCCTGCTTCCAGCCGCGCCAGATAAGGCGCCACGGTCGCGATGTCCGGCTTCAACTCTCCACGATACAGGCAACAGTGCTCAGGCTTGTGCTCGTACAGGTTCTTGACGAGATCCGGAGCGGACGCTCCATCAAGCAACGCGAAAATGGGAACGTCTCCCTTGCCAAAGAGAACTCCAGCAAGTCCCGGCGCGGCGGTTTCGGGTGCGGCAGAAGTCATGTCGTGGGTGTCGGCTCCTCGATCGGCGGCTCCACCAGCGGCGCGCCGGAATAAGCTGCTTCCTGGAGCGCGATGGCCGACGCGGAGAACGTTGTCGGCGTCGGTGGAGTCGGCGCTTCTCGGGCCGTATCGCTGGAACCCGGTTCGGCGGTGGCGGCCGCCGTGGCATCCGTGACCGCATCCGGGTCGTTGGGCGACGAAGGCGAAGCGGCCTGGGCGCCCGAACCGCTTCCGGCCGCGCCGCCCGAGTTGATGTTGACCATCGTTCCCTGAATCGAGATTCCCGCCGGCCCGATGTCGATGAAGTTGCCGCCCACTTTGAGCGAGACTTGGACGCCTCCCTCGATCACCACAGTGGTGCCGCCCTTGACGTGAACCGTCGCTCCGTCAACGCCCACGTTGGCGCTGGACTTGATGCTCACGTTGCCCGTGCCGGTGAGACGGATCTCGCCCGTCGTCTCCTCATGATGCGCCCCCGTGATTTTTTCGTGCAGGTTGCCGGTGACTTTCGACACCTGATTGCCAGTGATCGCGGTGTGTTGATTGCCAGTAATTTTGGCAATCTCGTCCTTGCCCACCGTTCTTCCGTAATTGCCATCCACCTTGAGCAACTGATCGCCTTTCACGTGGCCATGCTTGTCCGCCTCGACCAGCTCGTACTGGTTCGCCTTGACGATGAGATGGCGGTCTTTGCCGATCCATTCCTTGGCATCGTTCTTGACGCGGATGTCCTCGTCCTTCTCCGCGTGCATGAAGACCTGCTCGCTGCCTTTCTTGTCCTCAAAACGAATTTCGTTGAACCCTTGTCCACCCTTGCTGCTGTTGGACTTGATTGTGGACATGGTGGCGTTGTCCGGCAGCGGATAAGGCGGCTTCGATTCTCCATTGTAAACGGCGCCCGTCACAATGGGCCGGTCCGGGTTGCCCTCCAGGAACTCCACGATCACTTCCTGCCCGATGCGCGGGAGGAAAATCGAACCCCAGTTTTTTCCCGCCCACGTCTGCGAGACGCGAACCCAGCACGGAGAATTTTCGTTGGCTGGACTGTAGCGGTCCCAATGGAACTGAACTTTGATGCGCCCGAATTCATCCGTCAGGATTTCCTCGCCGGCCTTGCCCACGACGATGGCTGTCTGCGGTCCCTGGATGCGCGGTTTGCGCGTCACGCGCGCCGGGCGGAATACGCAGTCCGCGGGAATCGCCGTGAAGTCGCACGAGAAAATTTTTCCCTCGCTTGGGTTTCCGCCACCGCCCTGTTTGTAAGATTCAGCCGTGCACTGATAGTTCACGCCCACGACCATGTACGCCCCGTTCTGGTCCGCGCGCGGATGTCCTTCGAGCGTGAACTTGCACCCGCACGTAAGCCCGGGGCAATCCGCACGGCCCACGATCACATCGTGCTGGGCCTGCAACTCCTCGATGCGCAACTTGGCATAAGCATCGCCATGGTCTTCCGGTTCCTCGTCGGCGTAGTTGGCCGCGTAATCGAACATCTCGAACCCGGCGTTGGCGTGTTGTTTTTCCTGGGTGTCACTCCCGAGCAAACTTGTTTTCGGACGCTTGAAGTCGAAGTCGTTCACCTTGAAGGTGCCGGGTTGCACCTGTTTGATGCGCGACCAGTAGAAGATATTGCCCTTGCCATCACTGGCCGCCTGCGCCGAGGCGCGATACTTGATGGTGCCGTAGTTCGGATACTCCGCGTGCGCGCTCTTCGCGTCCGCAAATTTGAGCTTGTGTTTGATCACGCCGCCTTCGTCCAGGTGCTCAAAAAAATAGTAGATGCCTTCCTGCTCCATCAGCCGGCTGACGAAATTAAAGTCCGTTTCCCGGTACTGCACGCAATGGTCCATCGTCCGATACGTGGCCGTCAGCGCGGGCGTGAAATCGTCAAAGCCGTGGTCCTTGAAAACCTTTTTCAGAATTCCCGGGACAGTCATTTCCTCCGGCGGCTCCGACATGGCCGAGTGAAAAATCCGGCAATCCGCCGTCCGCGTCAGGAACCACAGCCAAGGCACAATTGTGGCCTCGTAGCAATGGAACCCTTCAACCCGCGGACGCTGGACGAACGAACTGACGTAGCCGCTGAAAAATCGTTTGGTCTCCGCTCCGCCTTCGGCCGGCATGCGCCAGCGAATGGTCACTCCTTTGCCTACAATCTGAAGAAAATCCACCGCCGGCTCCTCGCTGATCAAGTCCGCCTTCATTACGAACGGGCGGCCCAGTTGTTCCGAGATGTTGATGCTCTTGAGCAGGAGCTTGTCCTTGCCCAGCGGCGTCGCGATGGCGATGAAACGATTGTCCTGTGTAAATGGCATATTTCAGCCCGCCTTCCGGGCGTCGCTCAATCAAACGCGAACGTAAAATCCTTGTCCGTGGCGCCCACGTGGACCCGCCGGATTTCCGAACCGGCCACGAGACGATTGAGAAACTCGCGGCCAATCTCCGGCAGCAGCGTGTTCGTGATCAGCGCATCGACCATGCGCGCCCCGCGCTCCAGCTCGGTACAACGTTTGGAAATCAACTCCGGCACCGACTCATCGTAGCTGAACGGAACTTTGTGGTTCGCCTGCACGCGCTTCTCGACGCGGCTGAGGTTCAGCTTGATGATCGTGCGCAGCATTTCCTTGCTGATGGGATAGAACGGCACGACCACCAGCCGGTTGAGCAGCGCGTCGGGAAAAACTTTGACCAGCGGACCACGCAGCGCCTTCTCCAGGCCCTCGGGAGCGGGCATCAGATCCGGGTCCTTGCACATGTTCACGATCACGTCCTGCGCGGCATTCGTCGTGAGAATGATAATCGTGTTCTTGAAGTCAATCGACCGTCCTTCGCCGTCCTCCATCCAACCCTTGTCGAAGACCTGGAAAAAAATCTCGTGTACGTCCGGGTGCGCCTTCTCCACTTCGTCGAGCAGAACCACGCTGTAGGGCCGGCGGCGCACGGCCTCGGTCAACACGCCGCCTTCACCGTAGCCGACGTAGCCAGGCGGCGAACCCTTCAAGGTGCTCACCGTGTGCGCCTCCTGAAACTCGGACATGTTGATCGTGATGAGATTGTGTTCCCCGCCGTAGAGCGTCTCGGCCAGAGTAAGGGCTGTCTCGGTTTTGCCCGTGCCGCTCGGTCCGGCAAGCATGAACACACCGACCGGGCGGTTGGGATTGTCGAGCCGCGCGCGGCTCGTCTGGACGCGACGGGCGATTTGCTCCAGTGCGTGGCGCTGGCCAATCACGCGGCGCTCGAGATGGTCGGCGAGTTTCAACACCTGCTCGATTTCGTTCTTCACCATGCGCCCAACTGGAATGCCGGTCCAATCCGCGACGATGCTGGCGATGGCGCTCTGGTCAACGCTCGGAAAGATAAGTGGCGACTCGCCCTGGAACTCGGCGAGCTTCGCCTGGGCGGCCTTCAACTCATTAAGCAATGCGTCACGCTGCTCCGTGGTCAACGCGTTCTTCGGATCTGCGGCCATGCCGGGCTTCATTTCGTCGGGCTTCCCCTCGATGGCTGAGCCGGCGGCGCGGAGCCGGGCGCGCATTTCGAGAATTTTTCCAACAAGCTCTTTTTCTTCCGCCCAGTGCTTCTCGAGTTCGGCCAGTGCGTCGCGTTCCTTGCCCAGCTTCTGGTTCAGTTCCGCCAGGCGCGCGGCATGTTCGAGACCCACGCTCGTTTCCCGCTTCAAAATTTCCTGCTCCGTCTCAAGCGCCTGGATGCGGCGGCGGCAATCATCCACTTCTGCCGGCACGGCATGCTGGCTCACGGCCACCCGCGCGCAGGCGGTGTCGATCAAACTCACCGACTTGTCCGGCAACTGGCGCGCCGGGATGTAGCGGTGCGAAAGTTTCACGGCGGCTTCAATCGCTTCGTCGAGAATCAGCACCTTGTGATGTTTTTCCAGCGGCGCCACGATACTGCGCATCATCAGGATCGCCTTCACTTCGGAAGGCTCCTCGACCTTCACGACCTGGAACCGCCGGGTGAGCGCAGGGTCTTTTTCGAAATGCTTTTTGTACTCGTCCCACGTCGTCGCCGCCACCGTGCGCAGGGTGCCGCGCGCGAGCGCCGGTTTTAGCAGGTTGGCCGCGTCCCCTGTTCCGGCCGCACCGCCCGCGCCAATCAACGTGTGCGCCTCGTCGATGAAAAGAATGATCGGTTTCGGAGATTGCTGGACTTCTTCGATGACCTGGCGAAGGCGTTGCTCGAACTCACCCTTCATGCTCGCGCCCGCCTGCAACAGGCCGATGTCGAGCGTGCGCAACGTCACGTCTTTCAACGCCGGCGGCACATCGCCAGCAACGATGCGCAGCGCAAAGCCTTCCACCACGGCGGTTTTGCCCACGCCGGCCTCGCCGGTCAGGATAGGATTGTTCTGCCGACGGCGCATCAGAATGTCCACCACCTGGCGAATCTCTTCGTCGCGCCCGACGATGGGATCGATCTCGCCCTTGCGCGCTTTTTCCGTCAGGTCCACGGAGAATTTCGCGAGCGCCTCCTGCTTGCCCATCGCCGCAGGAGCCATCGCGCCGCTCGCTTCTCCGGGAGACGCGCCGGCGCTCAGCCCCGAACCATCGCTCGCGCGGAGCCCTTCTTCCACTGAGCCGGCGGTGATCTTTGCAAAGTTGTCGGTGAGTTCCTCCAGCTTGATTTTGGAAAACTCCTTCGAGATGGCGAGAAACTTGTGGCGCAGCTCGCTGTTGAGAAAACCGACGAGGAGGTGGCCGGTGCGGACCTGGAATTCGCCGAACATGAGTGAGCCGTACACCCAACCACGCTCGACGGCGTTCGTAATGTCCGGCGAGAAATCAGAAATGGCCGTGGCCCCGCGCGGCAATTTATCCAGCGTCGCGATCAGATCGGCGGCCAGCCGCGAGGCATCGAGTTGGAAATGTTTGATGATGCGATGCACGTCCGTGTCCTGCGACTGGAGCAACTGATGAAGCCAATGCACGGTCTCAACGTAGGCGTTGCCGCGCATCTTGCAGAAGACGGTGGCGCCCTCGATTGCCTTGTAAGCAACGCTGTTGAGTTTGCCGAAGAGAGTGGCGCGTCGGATTTCAGCCATAAGTCAAAAATTTATTCGGGCGGCGGCGTCAGTATGAGTTCATCAGCATCCTGAGCAAAGGGTTTTGTTTTCAGCCACGACGTCCAGCCGAGGCGGGTGGAAACACCCAGGCGCGCGGCGGGCACCTCGTCCGCTCGGAGAACGAGCTGCACCTCCCAGAAGAAATGTTCGCCGCAATAGTTGAGGACCCAGTATTTCACCCGCTCGAAGGACTCGCCTTTGGGCAGCATGCGTTCATAATCCGCGAGGCTCATCGGCCCAAATCTCATGCGGAAGGTGAGCTGACAGTCCCAAAAACGCGAGCCGACAATCGTGCTCAGCCCCAGGCTCCCCGTTTGAGCCGACTCTCCCATGCGCAAAACGCTGTCCGCAGGCAGCGTCAGCCATCGCCCGGTGAACGGTTGGACTTCAGCCGGAATGTGAAAATACTCCCGCAGGATGGCCTCCAGGCCCTCCTTGTTGCGGGGCTGGCTGGCCAGCCGGCCGGCAAAGAACAGCTTGGCAGTGTCCGGCACCGCATCACGGTCCTGCAACGTATCCATGCCGATCCCGAAGAGGCTTCCGATATAGGTGGCGTAGCGTTGATCGGTCCGACGATCTGAATCAGCCGTCTTCTGGCTGACCGCCCACGCCCGGTAAAAGAGCGAGATCAGCCGATGATGGAACACGTTGAAGAACGCCGTGATGGTCTTGTCGTGATGATGCAGTTCGCGCTCCAAGGCATATTCGGTAACGTGCGGCGGCATGGGAGCGTTGGGGCCAAACAGTCCGAAAAAATTCACGGCCAGCCGCGGCACGGAACCCGCCTCGCCGGGCTGGACTGAATCAATGCTGCTCGGAGCAAAACGCAGCGAGGGACTCTGCCAGAACCGCACTGGATCTTCCGTCGGCGAGAGAGAGAAGCCAATGCGCGGAAGATCGGGCCGTTGACTTTCCAGCAACCGGATCGCGCGAAAGAAATCGAACGCGTGCGGGCGCTGGCTCAGTTGGTCGATCAGAGGATCTCGCGTATTCCCATTCGTGTCGGCCATCGGATGATCTCCCCGCGTTGTTTGGTGCGGACCACCGTTTCGGTGAAGGAATTGAGCGAAACGTATTTCGCGAAAAACTGCTCCAGGACCGCGCCCAAGGTGAAGACTCCCGAACCCACAAACGCGGTTTCGTCAAAAGTGAGCGTAATCTCCAGACCGCGCGCAAAGGAAATCGGCCCCGGCGCTATGACTCGCCGAACGACCGGCTTGGATTTTACCGTGAGCAATCCCTCGATTTGGTGCGCCGCCAGGCGATCGTTTTCTTCAATGTAGAGTTTGAGCAAATCGCGCAAGCCGGCCGCCCCCTCGTCGCCCTTCGCGGAATCCACGAGCGTGAGGTAGTTGAGAGACAAATGGCTGACGAACCGCCAGAAAAAGCGGCCCTCGGTCAACGAAGGCTTTGGCAAGGTCGGTCCGGTGATACAGCGGATGGCATTGACCGGCGCGCTCAAGCCCATCGTGAAATCGGTGCGGCCCACACCCACCGCCATTTGGATCGGCAAGTGCCGGTTGGTGCAAAGGGCCTTGACTCCCAACTCGCGAAGGTCCGTGCGGTAAGGCGCGCTGTTCGCATCCACCAGCGACAGGAAAAGTTCCGTTCCGGCATAGGATGATTTCTTTCCTGAGAGCCGTTCCTTGGCCGACAACATTCGCGGCACGCGGTTGGTCGTGTAGTAGGCGCCCAAGCCTGTGTCTGTGTCCTTCGCGAGGTAAAACGGCCGGAATTCCTGCTCCTGGCCGGGGTTGGCGCCGTAACCAGTCACCGTTTCGAGGGTAAAGATCTCGAAATCCAATGGACGGTGTTTGTCCGGCACGACGTGGAACTCATAAAAGCTGTCCGACAGCGAGATGCGATCAAGGTTTTTGGAAAACAAGTTGATGACGGGCGTGCAAAACAGTTCGAAGCACGAGGCGTCAGTGCTGCGTTCGAGCGATGTCTCCTGCTCGGCCAGCGGGATGACGAGATCGATCTGGTCACCTTTGCAACGTTTGGCGGCATCAGCCAAGCCGATGAGTTCGAAGAATAGAAATCGCTGGGGCAACGCGAAATACTCCCGCAACAACCGGTAGCCTTCGAATCCTCGGGGACTGGGCGGCAGGAGCGATTCTTCCGGAAGAAAGCCGACGCGCCGGATATAGGAGGCGGGCAGGCGATCCAATTCACGGCCACGTTCGGACGGAGATTGGATAATCAACCCCAACCTGCGCGCGAATATCTGTTCGCAAATCGCGCTGGGCAATTCGTCGGCTCCTCGCGCATAGAACACGAGCCGCTCCAGGCTGATTTTGTCACAAGTCTGTCCGCCCGTCGTTTGCAGCCGCAACCGCAACGCCGCGCGCGCTCCAAGTTCCGGCGGCAGGTTCAACTCCTGCACGTCCCGCGTGAAGTAACGCGCTTCCGCAACCCGGAGCGGCAGCAACGTCACGTGATCTGCGGTCTGGAACACGCACGGTGTTTTTTCACCCTTGCCCAGGTTGCTCTTGAGGGTGGTGCCGCGAGGCACCGGCACGCCCGCGGCCAAGGCGGGTTGCTGGGGATCAATTTCGAAACGCACCACCGCCATGGAGGGCACGGGCGCGAGGTAATGGGGGTAAACCGTTTCCAAGAGGGCCTGGGTGAAACGGGGAAATTCGGCATCCAGCTTGAGATGGACGCGCGCGGCCAGCCACGCGAAACCTTCGAGCAGCCGCTCCACGAAGGGATCCGGGCAAACTTCTTTCGCTTCCTGGTCGAGAGCGAGCCGCCCGGCGATCTTGGGATACTCGCGCGCGAATTCACCCGCCATTTCCCGCAGATGCCGCAGTTCCGTGTTGTAGAGGCTGAGGAGCCGCTCATCCATGCGATCAATCTCCGAGGCTGCAATGTCCCGACTCAATGTCGAGCTTCGTCCGGATGTGCAAATGCTCGGGCAACGGGTTCGCCCAAAGCTCACCTTCCACATCGAGCACGATCACGTTCCCTTCCATCCGCGAGCGGACCTTCAGGCTGTTGCGCAGGATGCGCGGCTCGAACGTGGACAATGCCTGGTTCAATTGCCGTTCCAGATCGCGCATGTTCATGCTCATGACACCGAAAAGGTGGCGGATGCCGAAATTGATCACCGAGTGAAGCGCTTCCGGATAATCCTCCAGGCTGAACGTGCCATCGCCCTCTTCCGGAAGATGCGCGCTGGCCTCGAATAGCCACTGCAGATCGCGCATCACGCCCTGGCGGTAACGTTGCAGAGAGATCACCCGCTGCGCCCGGCTCTCCAGGGTGTTTTTGGGATCGTCATCCGTCAACCGGTCGAGCAAACAGGGTTGGAGTTTTTCGACTACAGCCAGTTCAGGCATAGGGTACGAAACGTTATCCGAGCGGCTGGCTTTATGTCGAGGCGAAGTCGATGACGCGGCATTGCAACAACGGATGTTCGCCTTCATCCGTAACGAAGACGCGCTGGCCAAGTCCGATGAACGTCTCTCCGGCCAGTTCTTTCCACTCCGTTTTGCGGCCGAGCCGCAGCGCGCCATCCGACGCTCCCTCTGTTCCCGCGTAGCGCGTGGGAATATGTCCCGACGCCTCGCCGCCATTAGTCCATACGAACTGTGCCGGCATCCAAACCAGATCGCGCAGGTCTGAAGGCGCCTCCAGTGCCAGGCGGCGAATGCGACAGAAGGGCACCCAATAATATTTTCCCTCCATGATCAATTCGAGCAGGGGCCCCAGCCGCGAGTCGGCGTCCGCAATCCACTCGAATGGTTTGCCGTCCAACGTTCCAGCCGTCGCCGGCGCCGCCTCAAAGGCGCGTTGGCGCAAGTCAGCAGCCGCTGCGTACTCGCCGCGACTCAGATGCTCGGTCGCCTTGATGAGCAACCCCATCCATTCCAACGGCTCGCCGAAGAGCAACGGAGTGAGTTTGCCATCGAACACGGCGGGGCGCAGCGCCTCACAACTGATGACAGGTTGGAAAATTTGCGCGAGAAGGGCCGTGTCGGGGTCGATCCCCGCTATCACTTGCAGTTGAAGCAAGGCCTTCGGCCAGTTGCCAAGCGCGCAATGGAGCTGGAAGAGAAAGATGCGTAACTTGGGGTCCTCCGGCCGGGCGCGAATCTCGTTCTGCAATTCATTCAATGCGTCATCAAGCCGGCCAGCCGCGAGACATTCCTGGGCACTCATGATCTCTGATGGCGAACAGACGCTCGGGAAAGAATCCCACCGCGGATAAACTCCTCGGCCATGCTTGATTGATCATCGAACTTCACAACGTTCAGAGACAGGTCAATTCAGTGCCACCGTTCAGTCGGGCAGAATTCCAAATCCCGTTCCTTGCCACAGGCCGGGATAATTCGCGCCAGCCGCCGCATCGACGGCCGAACCACCGCCCGCTGGCACAGCAGCCCCCCCTGAACTTCCGGTGTTCCCACTATTGGGCGCCACAACAACAGCAGGAGTTGCGGACGGCGCGGTGCTCTCTCCTCCCGTTCCGCCAGCAGTATTACCCGTTCCGCCGACGCCCGGGGTGGAGTTCGCCATCCCGATCGCTTTCGTGACTGCGTCTTTGGTAACCTTTAAACCGGTCTCTGGATCTGTCCGTATATGCTCGAAATCCATCGAACCATATTCAAACGTAATTGATTCGGAAGGCTCCGGCCCGTCCATAGAGATTGAATAGTGCGTAATCCGGACGTCTTTATATCTTACCGTGAGGTACGGTATTTTCTCTACGACCTTGTGCCCGTTCAGATCGACCGTCGCTCCCGTCTGTCGGCAAACCTCGACGATCACGAGTTTGAACTCGCTGTTTTTCCTTTCCTCCTCGGATTTCGAAAGGGCCATGGCCTGCTGGCAGCACCAGTAAAACATATGTGAACTGGCCCAATCCACTCGCTTCGCGAGCTTGACTGGCTTGAACTCCGCTTTCGCCTTCTTTTTGTCTTCGTTTTCCTCGGCGTCAGTACCCTCGACCTCCGTTTTCCAGTCCTTGGCCTGGAGATCGAAGCCGCAACTTCTCAACTCGCACCACCAGTAATGCCACGCGTCGGTGGAGTCGCCTTCAATTTCCGGCAAGGGCAAACCGTAAGGACTTCGTCCGTCACTTTGGCCAAAGGCTATGTAGGCATCTGTTGCCATTTTCTAGAGTTTGTTGCGCCACGGCGGATCATCCGCGGCATATCACCTTACTGAAGCCGCCATCGGAAACATTGATCCAGGCGGTGGGCCTTCAGCCGTTTCATCAGATGGCTTTTTGACCCACGAGATCCCATCCGACCCTAACTGGCTCCCCTGGCATCCTCTCTCCCGTCGCATTGTCAGTCCACAACGTTTCCATCCGGACAGTATCGTATTCGAACTCAATGTCTTCGGAGGGACTTTCCTCGGCCAGATTGAGAGTGCAACTTTTGATGTAAACATTTGTAAAGATCAGGCGCAGGAACGGGATTTTGAAATCCTCGCCCGTGCCCCCATAGCGAACCGCTTCGACTTCGACCGTCGGTATCTTGTAGCCGCCTGCGTGGGACATTTGCACCAGGACAGGCGACAGACGGTCCGCGCTTTTTGAAAAAGAGCATTTCTCAAAATTCAGCGGACCGCTCTTTCCCCATTCCTCCTTGCCTTTGTCCTTGGCCTTGGCTTTGGCGTCTTTCTCCTTCTTGGTCTTGGCCTCCAATGCCTTCTGCAAGGCATCCGCCCGCTTTTTCTGATCTTTCTCGTTGGCGTCCGGCAGATCCGGCTTGCTTTCGAAGGCCTCACCTTTGTCTCCAGCACCGAACCCAAAGCCGAATTTTTTGATCTGAATCCACCCGTCTTTCCTGTCTTTCTTGTCCTCTCCCTCCTCGAACTCGCCGGGGTGTCGGTCGTCAGTACATTCCCCTTTGAGCGGTTTGCCTCCCCAACTGCCATCAAACCTCATGTAAATATCCGCACCATCTGACGCCACAACGATAGTCCTTTCAAAAAGGAGCCGCCGCGCCGGTCGGCAGCGGCGGCCCCTTTTGAATACCGCTTATGTCGCTGCAAAGTCAGGAAAGCCCTGGCCACTTGCAGCCGTAATATTCTTGATGGTGGACCAACCGTAATGGGCCGGCGCGCCTTCGGGTTTGCCACTGTCGTGATTTGTGTACTGGTACCAGTACTCGCAAACGCCGTAATTGAACTCCAGCGCCTCCTTCGGCAATTCCTCACCGCCGCCGGAGATGCCGACCTTTGTGATCACGCAATGCTGAAACACCACCATGGCATACTTGACCACGCCGCCTGCTTCCGTGCCTTCGCCCTGACGGTAAAGGTGGAGAACGATTTTCGGAATAGCTGTGCCTTTGCAGCAGTACTCCACGAGCTTGCAGGTCGACGTGTCGATGCTCTTGTTGCAAGTGAACACGTCAAAGTTCGCGCGCCCCACGGTCGCACCGCCGCCATCGCTGCGGGAAGTCGTTACAGGCATGGACACACCAAACCCATAATCGGCGATTTCGATGGGCTTGGCGTCTCCTTTATTTGGGACTTCTGAAGTTGATTCGCCTTCGATCTTCGGATCGCCAGCGGTCTTGAATACCAGGTATGCATTGAATGCCATAAACTTTCTTTTTCCTTTCTAGTTTTGTTTGATGATCTCGGCCACGGTGGCCAAATCCCCACTAAATCATTTCTTGTTCGCAGGCAGTTTTGAAACCAAGCGCAGAGAAACCGTCAGGCCCTCAAGCTGATAGTGCGGCTTGAGGTAGAATTTTGACGTGTAGTAGCCAGGATTTCCCTCGACTTCTTCAACCACCACCTGCGCCTCAGAAAGAGGAAACTTTGCTTTAACCTCATCCGACGACGCTGGATTCGAATCCACGAACCGCGAGATCCACTTGTTTAACCACACTTCCATGCTCTCCCGGCTCGCAAAGCCTCCAATCTTGTCGCGAACCATGCATTTCAAATAATGCGCAAACCGGCAGGTGGCGAACAGGTACGGCAGGCGGGCAGCCAGGTTCGCGTTGGCCGTGGCATCCGCATCATCATATTCCTGCGGTTTCTGAAGGGACTGCGCCCCGACGAACACCGCGTAGTCCGTGTTTTTCCAGTGAGAAATCGGCATGAAACCGCAATCGGCCAGTTCCTTTTCCCGCCGGTCGGTAATGCCAATCTCGGTCGGGCACTTCATGTCCACGCCCCCGTCGTCCGTCGGAAACGAATGAACCGGGAGACCTTCCACCATCCCGCCGGATTCAGCGCCGCGAATGCGCGCGCACCATCCGTAAAGCTTGAATGAGCGTGTCACATTCGTGGCCATGGAATAGGCGGCGTTGGTCCATACATATTTGTTGTGGTCCGCCCCGGACGTGTCTTCTTCGAAATCAAATTCATCGACGGGCGAGGTCTTCGCCCCATAAGGAATACGCGCCAGCACGCGCGGCATGGTGAGCCCGAGGTAGCGGGAGTCTTCGGATTGGCGCAGAGACTTCCACGCAGCGTAGGCCGGCGTCCCGAAAATCTTGGCCAGGTCCCGGGGATTGGCGAGTTCCTGCCATGTATCCATGTTCAGCAGTGAAGGCGAGGCCGCGCTGAGAAATGGCGCATGCGCGGCAGCGGAAATCTGGGCGATGCCAGTCAGCATCTCAACGTCGGGGGCAGAGTGATCAAAATAGTAGTCGCCCATCAGGCATCCGAAGGGCTGGCCGCCCGGCATGCCAAATTCCTCTTCGTAGAGTTTCTTGAAAAGCGGGCTTTGGTCCCACGCGGTGCCCTTGTATTTCTTGAGCGTCCTGGCCACATCCTTCTTGGAGATGTTCATCACGCGGATTTTCAGGTTCTCGCCCGTTTCCGTGTTGTTGACGAGGTAGTGCAATCCTCGCCACGAACCTTCGAGGCCTTTGAAGTCTTCGTGGTGGAGGATGAGGTTGATCTGCTCCGAGAGTTTGCGATCGATCTCAGCGATAATTGACTCGATCGTCTTAATCGTGTTGTCGGAAATAAGGGTCGAGGCCGACAGGGCCTGTTCGGCCAATGTTTGCACCGCAAGCTTGACGGCGCTTTTGGCTTCATCAGTCTTCGGCTTGAACTCCTTGTTCAACAGCGCATCGAACTCGCTGAGTTCGGCTGTCGCTGCGGCGGGTTGCGCCTGTACTTGTTCGGTAGGGTCTGGCATAATCTTATTCCTTTGGCCAAGGCTTGTTCATCAGGAAGCAGCGGCAGCATCTCCAGGTTTTGGAGCCGCCGCCAATGACTTGAGTAATTCCGGATCCTGCAACAGCTTTCCGATCAAGTCTTCTGCCTTTCCTTTGCCGTCCATATAGGTCATGAGATTTCGCAACTGCGTGCGGGCTTCGAGCAGTTTGCTAAGGGCATCCACTTTGCGTGCGACCGCGGCCGGCGAGAAGTCGTCCATCGACTCGAAACTCATTTCCACGCTCAGGTTGCCTTCGCCGGTCAGAGTGTTGGGAACCTGAAAGGCAACACGCGGCTTGCAGGACTTGAGACGCTCGTCAAAGTTGTCCACGTCGATTTCGAGAAACTTTCGATCTGCTACGTCCGGGAGCGCCTCTGCCGGCTTGCCCGAGAGGTCCGCCATGACTCCCATGACGAATGGCAACTCGACTTTTTTCTGCGCGCCGTAGAGTTCGACATCGTATTCGATCTGTACGCGGGGCGCCCGGTTACGTGCGATGAATTTCTGGCTGTTTGCTTTCGCCATGACGGTCCTTTTCTTGGGTCTGGTTTAGTGCGCTTGAGTGCGTGAGTTCTAGTACATGTCTAGTCCTTTTCTTGAAACGGGGTCAAGGTTCTTTTTCAGGAACCAACGAAAAAAGTGCAACGAACACTGGGCGTCCGAAGCAGATTCCCGTTGAAAAGCCGATTGCCCAGCGACTGAGACCCTTTAGGTAAGGCATGTTGACCCGCCGGCTCTCGAACAAAAACGCAATTGCATCGAACTTCAGGTTGGCGGCCAAGCGTTACGACGGTAATCTGTGGCGGCCTGTTCAGCCCAAATCGCCGTTGCGAACGCGCTTTTCCAACTCTGGAACCGCCTTCTTCTTGACGGCGTCTTCGACGACTTGCTGGACCAGGTCCTCGACGGCTCCATCGATGTCCGATCCGCCTGTTTCAACCGAGCCGCTGCCCTTGACGTTGGCGAACATTGCGTCTTTGGGCCAGTAGTAGAGCAATATCTCGACTTTGGCCTCCGCACCCTTCGCAGTCTTTTTGAGCGACAATCCTCCTCCAAGGGAAAAGCCCTTCGCATTTTTGTCCACTGGCCGCTTCGTGGTGAGCAAGGAGGAAGCGTTGACGGCTTTCTCCCCTGCCGCTTTCATCATCCCGGGCAGGCTGGACTTGTATTTATTGTCGAACGTGTCGCGCACAGTAAGCCCCGCGATACAGGCATAAGTTTTGTCGGCCATAACAGTCTCCTAATAGCAATGAGCCACATCCAGCAGTCGGCTTTTCACCATTTGATGGTGATGGTGATGCCGAATTTCTCCAACGTCTTGGCCTTCACGTCGATCTCGATGTCTGGCGCGACCGACACGCCGCCGCCCAGCGGAATGCCCTCATTCTCAATGATCGACTTCAACCAGCCGGGCAATTCGAGAAGCTCTTTCTTGGGGGCACCGGGCTGCGGTTCCAGGATCATCAGGTTCACCTTCAGGTTCAAAACGCAATTGTCGATCTTCTTGCGCAACGCCGCCTGCTTCTTGCGGAGCTCGTCGATCTTTTTTTTGTCATCGGCAGTGGGTTCGTCGATTTCCTCCAGTTCCGAGAGTTCCGTCGCGACCTTCTGAAGTTCCGCGTCCACCTTGGCAATCTCTTTCCCCCACTTCGCTGTGACCGCCTTGACTGCTTTCTTGTAAGCCTCAACCCGGTAATCGCTCATATATTTGCCTCGGCTTCGGAAGATTTATTCATGACGTGCAGGATCCAAACCTGCGGTTTTCGCCAAGGGTCAGGCGCCAGAATATTCCGCGCGTGCTCCTGGTCAAGAGGTGAGTTGGCGACATCTTTTGGCTCCGCATCAGCGACCACCCATGGCCGCGTATCGCTTTTTCAGCTCCTTCAGTTTGGCTTCCAACTCCTTGATGCTCTTGTCGTAAAGTGGGATGCGGTCTTTTAGAAAAGCGGGGATAAATTTTGCGTTCACAATCTGGCAAATCGCATCCCTGGCCGGCTTGAGGTTGGGAACCTTGCCGTTGGCGATATCGTGCTCAACTGGAGATTGAAATTTGGGCGGCAGGTTAACCGGAAACTGCGCGCCCTCTTTCATGTGCGTGTCGAAAATCGTCTTCGGATCTCCTCCTGCGTCGATTGCGTCCACAAAATCCAGGTAATGGACCCAACTCTGTCGGTTTTGTTTAAGCCACTCTTTCAAAAGCGCTTGCGCGTTGTAGCCTTCCGCGCGCGCCTCCTTGCTGTAATTGTTCCACTTCTTCAGTATCTCCCGATTGGCCTTGTCCGATTTGAGATCCATATCCGCTCTGTAGATGTCGGACTTCAAACTCTCCATCACCTTCGGATCCGGATTGGCGTTGTTGAATTTATCCAAATCGGACTGCGTGGCCAGATCATTCGCGACCAGATACTGCAGCGTCGCGCGGCGCTTGGCCGCGTCCTTCTCACTCGCCAGATCGAATTGACCGAGAATTGTCCGCTTTGTTCCAACGCGCACATCAACGATGAATTTGTTGCCGTCAACGGTGAAGTAGAATTCCGCGGCCTTCTTCGACTTCGCCATCTCCGCCTCAAGTTCCTTGGCGTCCGGATCTTTCAGAGTCATCTGGATGCCCACGCCCTTCTTGATGTCGCTGGTCACTCCCTGCCAGTGAATCGGAATTCGGTCCGCTTTTTCGACCCTTCGCCACATCTTGCTCTTTGCCATAATTGATTCTCCGTCGGAGGGATTATGATCTTTGGTGTGCTACCCGCCGCCTTTTCCAAATCGAGGATTCATTCCAACGGCAGGGAGGCTATGCTGGGACGGGCCATCGTCAAGGGCACAGTTCCGCGACGTACCAGAACAGACGCCCGTTCCCGAGCGTGATCAACCCGCCATTCTCTTGAGCGAACGCGCAAACGCATCGGGCGCGATTGACATGACGACTTCATGGCACTAGCGTCTCTTCAGCAAGTTATGACCGTGCAGCAAGCTGAAACGATTCTTCTGCCAACCGGTGTCAAAATCGCGTTGCAACACCGCTTCGCCGGCGATCGAGGAACGATTCTACGCCTCGACAACTACGCGATGATCAACATTTATGACGATGGCCGCTACTACATCCAGTGCGACGAGAACGGCGCGCTGCTTGCCGTGTTTAGCGAAGTCGAAAAGCCGTGGGATCCGGATACCTGGGGCGGGCCCGGGCCGGAGGAGCAGATTCTGCCCTGGATAGCGCCCCGAATTCCGCCGAGGCGGTTCGATTTCTGATCGAGTTTGCCGCCGGCGAATGGCTGGCTTCCCGTCTTCGTTCTCCGTCGAAACTCTCGCGCGATTAACCGAGCTCTTTCAAAAGCTTCGCTAACTCAGGATCGATTTCCGGTTCGGCTTCTCCCTCAGCAACCGCCTCGTCCTGCGTGGGTGCGGACGCAGGTTCGTCGCTCAAACTCGCGAGCAGATTATCCAACTCTGGATCGGTCGCTGCAGCCTCCGCAGCTGGTTCATCCGCCGGTTCCGCCTCGGTTTGGGTTTCGGTCACAGGCTCAGTGGATTCCGCCGTCGCTTCGGTCGCTTCTTCGGCATCGGCGGTATCTTCCTCCGCGGACACTTCCGCCTCTTCCTCTTCTTCTGCGGGCGCGGCCTCTGGAGCGGAAGCTGAAGAGGCGGTGACCGGCTGCCATGGCCCGGCGAGTTGTCGGTCGGCCAAAGAAGTAAAACCACCCAAACGCACTTCGGGTCTGCCCTTGATAGAGAGCATGGGCATGAAACGATGTTTCGCCACCAACTCAGCCATCCGGGAGCTCAGCATGCGTTCGGTGCATGGCAATGCCGTTTCATCACCATCTGCATCGGTGTAACAGTAAAACGGCATCTCTCCCACGCTCAGCACCGAGCCGGGTTTCATCTTTGCGCCCTGTTGAGTGAAGGTCGTTCCCAACAGAAGTCCGGCAATGATGGCCGAATTGCCCCAAAGCATTCCGCGCAGGCCGTCCTGCGGCGTGAACTCCTCGAAATCAAAAGAGTCGATCGGATCCGTGCGTTCGCCGTACGGGTTGCGCAACATGAAGCGCGGGACCACCAGCCCGACGTAACCAGCCTCCGGCATTTCGGCCAGCGCATCCCACGCCTCGCGAATCAACGGGTGCAAGTCAGCCGGCTTCGTGTCCAGGCAACTGGTGCCGACGCCGCCAATGAAAGCCGTTTGCGTTTGCGAAACAATCTTCCCGATGCGCCCCAGCAATTCCGCGTGCGGCGGCGTCTGCTCGAAAAGATAGTTGCCAATCACGACGGAGAACGGCCCCTGGGCCGCGTCAAGGGCAGGCTGCTCGACCAGCAATTTGTGCAAGCCGGCATTCTCCAGCGCGTCCGCCTGGCTTAGATCGGCCGCGAGTTCCTCCGCCGTCACGTCGTGCAGCAAAATTTGCAACTGCTCGTCGGTCTCCAAACGCCGAACCAGCATGTCCACCGAACGCCACAAAGCTTCGAAAGACTGGAAGTCGGGATGATGCAGGACTGATCGCATTGTCGCGGCCAGCGCGGAATCCACGGTGGCGACGAGTTGATCCTGGCGCGGGTCTTTTGCCGGAACCACATAAGGGCCGACGGCTTGCTTCAACAGTTCGCCAACGGACGCGGTCGCCCTGGCTGGCGCCACCGAAACGGGCGCGCCAATCAGCCGCGCGAAGTCGCTCAGCTTGCCGTCAGCGGGAATCACCGTGCTGCGCGCGCGGCGGCGGGGGGGACGCGAAATCTTTACGCCGGCCCAGGACTGAACTTCCTTCGCCGCTTTCGCGAACGTCGAAGTCGTTTTCAACCGTTGCCGCAAACCCGACAGCTCGCTGAAGATGGGAAGACTATTGTAAAGCTGATCGGGATGAAGGTCGTCCAGTGAATTAACGGCGAACTCCACGACTGCGCCATCCGCGCCCAGAGGTAGGCGCAATTTCACGCCGAGCCGTTTGAGAGTGGCATCGAAGTTATCGCAATCCACCTTCAATGGCTTGCGGGCGGCGAGCGCCGCGCCGGTATCGAGCTTGCCGCTGTTGGCGCGGGCGGAAAAATCGCCGAACACCGCGATCCGAAATTTGCCCGTCTTCTTCGCGGCCGGCCGGGAGGCGGCGGCGCGCATCGTGTCAAAATTTACTTCGTAAGCCATAGGTCGTGTTCCTTTCGCGGCGCGGTTTCATGATGCACCGCCGCCATTTTTACCGACTCTGCTTCCTAAGCGACGGCGGCGGCGACGTTTTTTACCAGATCGTGAACGTCCTTGATGCTGCTGATCAGAGTTCCGCCCTCCGTCACGATGGTCGAAGCACTGAGTCTTTGCAGCTTCTGGATCACTGTCGAGTCGTCACAGTCCAGGCCACCGCCCTTCATGATCTCCTGCATCTCGTCGAGAAAACTCTCCGTGGTCTGCAACTTGGTGGCCATGGAGCGCACCGTTCCTTTCACCTTCATGCACTCGGCGCCAATCTTAACTCCGTCCCTGAGATTCTTCGCCGCCTTCATCTTGCTGGTGAGTTCATCCGCTTTGGCCGACACCGAGTCCACTTTCTGACGTATCTTGACGGTGTGGTTGCGGTAAGCGACGCGGGCACTCTCCGTGTCATTGCACTTGCCTTTGATTCCCTTGACCACGAAATCCAGGACTTCCTTCGCCACGCCTTTGGCATCACGGCCTTTGGTAACTTCCGCGCCGGCGGCCATCACGCCGTTGGCGATGAACTGGATCGCATCTTTGGGATTCCGGGGGATGCCGCTCGTGTCGGTGAGTTGTTGCCTCTTCAGCGCCTGCATAATGGTGCTGGTGCGCATTTCCAGAAACGCATTGATGCCGTCCTGCAAATCCTTGCGCAGTTTCTCCTCACCCTTGAGTTGTTGGTTCAATTCCATCCCCAGGCTGACCAACGTTTTGGCGAGCGAGAGATAAGCCGTGACATCGGCGCCCGCAGTGCCCACCAGTTTCGCGACGTTCGCACCGATCGAGATGACGCCGGAACCGACGTTCACCGCCGTCTTAACCCGTGCTTCAGTCAGGAGCTGGTCGCCCTGCGCCTCCCTCTTCAAACGATCTTCAATGGCCTTCTGGGCCGCAGACTCGGCGCTCGCCAGCGCCTTTTTGACTGTGGCCGTCGCCGTTTTGGCCATCTCCTCAGCCTCTTCGAGTGCCTCTGCCCCGGGATGAGCCATGAGTTTTCCAATCTTGCCTTCAAGCCGAACCACCTCCTCAGTGATGGTCGTCTCGTATTCCTCCAGCTTCTCCCGTGCGGCAGTTTCGAGGCGATCGAACACCGCGGAGGGAGCCGGCTTGGGAGTCGTGAATCTTCCGGTCGTCGTTACTTCAATGACGACCTCCACCGAAAAACGGGGAACGTCAATGTATTGGAACGAACCACGCCCGCGGATCAGGTCCACGATTTTGAACGTCCGCCTGGCAGTGGTCGTTTTAGCCATGATGGATTCTGTTGATGAGATGCCGGCAAACCCGGCGACAGAGTTTGTTTGCCGCGCTGCCGATCACATCGCTGCGTGATTACTCTTTCTTGCCGGTGATGACCTGCAGTTGTGTCACTGCGTCGGGCGTCAGGTCTGTCACGATTTCCATAAAGTCTTTGTTCACCAGCCGCTCCGCGCGTTGCAGGATCAAAGGCACCGGGCTGGAGGGCTCGTGGTTGCGGTAATAATCGCAAATCAATCCGAGGGCTCTAATCACATCGTCGCGGGACTGAATGCTGCCAGACATCGCCGGTCCGCCTCGAACAGCACGTGGAGCACCTTCCGCGGAAGCATCTCCCGTTTCGACCGTCGGCTCTCCTTGCGCGTAAGGTTCCACGGCGTGCTT
>JGI10216J12902_100612152_pt1 | contig 20771 bp, 20 predicted proteins | sample KanNatreferecore_FD_12902 | JGI IMG/M metagenome (IMG submission 12902)
GCGTAGTATCGCACGCTGCCGCTGTGCTGAACCGCCAGCACGATCGCGTCGGCCGGCGTGCGCGACTCGACCTCGCGCGCGGCGCGCACGTGCCGCTGCTCGTACGCCGCCACGTTGAATACGTTTTCCCGTCTGGCGACGTTCACGCCGAACGGAATCATGACAGCGCAGGCGAGCGCGACGGCAGGCACACGTGCTGCTACGGAAAGTCCGATCGCGAGCCAGCGCAGCGCTGCAGCGACCAGCACGAACAGCGCCGGATAGGCCGGCAGAAGAAACCGCAGATAGAACCAGTGGTCGAAGTTCGCGTAAAAAAGATACGACAGGAACATCAATCCGGCGACCGCGGCAAGACACGCGCGCGGTGAGACACCCTCACGATTTTCGCTCAGCGCGCCGCGCGCGAACAGCGGGACAAGTGCGAGCAGGACGAGCGGCGTCTGCGTCTGCAGGAGCCAGGCGACGTAGTTCCGCACGTTCATCGGCAGCGAGCTCAGGGCGTACGACTCGGACAACGATCCGTAGCCCGTCGACAGCGGCCCTCCGTACAAGAAGGTGTTGATGACCATCACCGCCGCAACTCCCGGCACGATACCCACGGCATACCGCACGAGTGGCTCGCGTCGCCGCCGCCACGCAAAGACCGGCACCAGCGCCATCAACACTAGATTGGGACGGATCAGCAGCGTCGCACCAGCCACGATACCCGCCGCCAGCGTACGCTCCCTGAGGACCAGCACAGCCATCAACGTCCATCCGGCGGCAGCCGGCACATCAGACATCGGCACGAGTACATGCGTGAGAAAAACCGGCGATGCCAGCACCATCAACGCGGCAAGCGAGGCAACCGTCGTGTTGCCGGTCGCCTCCTTCCCGAGCAGGTAGGTCAACCACACCGTCAGCCCCCCGAGAATGGGGGCGACGTAGAACGGTCCGTTCTCGCCGAGCGTGCCGAGAAACAGGGCAAAGAGCAGCGGCAGGCCCGGTGGATAGGTCGGCACGATTGTCCCATCGGGCGAGAACGGGCGGTACCCGATGGGCGAGAATACCCACTCCCGATTCGGCCATGCGAAGTCCTGCACCCATGGCTGCTCGACCCGCGGAATGCCGCTGAGCCACAAGCGCGCCTGACTCAGATACCCGTAGGAATCAGAGCCGGCAGCGGCAAAACTGCCGTAGTGCACGCCGAGGTACACCGCCAGAATCATGGCAGCCGGCACCGCGAACGGAAGCACGCGCGAGATCCCGTCGTGCAGCCACTTGCCGTCCGCGTCTCGATCGTCGCGGGGATACCGCCAGACGTACCATGCCGCGAGGGCAAGTCCGATAACGAACGGTCTGAGGGGTTGCCGGGAGGAGATGCGGATAGGACCGAGCATCCAGCCCACGCCGCCAGTGAAAAACGCGACAACCGCCCACACCGGCAAGAGAGCCGCGAGCACGTAGACGACACGTCGTAGCAGAGTTGGTGCTGCCATTTCGGCTGTGCGATGGTAACCTACGCCTTCAATCCTGAGGAGGCTCCATGAAGGTACGTGCGCTGTTTGTTCTGATGCTGCTGACCGCGGCTGTCCAGGCACAACAACCGCCGCAGCCGCCCGCCGTCCGTTCTCCGGAGGTCGCGCCGGATGGCCGCGTGACGTTCCGCGTGCGCGCGCCCGACGCGTCGAAGGTCACGGTGTTCTGCGAGTGCCTGTCGACAGAGCCCGCGCTCGCCAAGGGTGCCGATGGCGTCTGGAGCGTCACCGTCGGGCCGATCGAGCCTGACATCTACGAGTACCACTTCACGGTTGACGGCGTCGACAATCTGGATCAGCGCAATCCGGTCGTGAAATACAACAGCCGGCCGAACCTGATCGAAAGCATCGTCGACGTGCCCGGAAAAGGGCCGATGTTCTACGACGTGAAGCCCGTTCCGCACGGCACCGTCAGCATCAAATACTACCCGTCAAAGGCGACGGGCACCACCCGGCGCGCGTTCGTCTACACCCCGCCGAACTACGAGCGGTCAACGAACCGGCTGCCTGTGCTCTATCTGCTGCACGGGGCCGACGGCGATGAGACCGCATGGACGCAATTCGGCCGTGCCAATCTGATCCTCGATAACCTGATCGCCGAAAAGAAGGCCGCGCCGATGATCGTCGTCATGCCGTTCGCCTACGCGTATCCGTGGCACGCCGGCGTGGCGGCGGAAAAGCAGCGCGCCGATTTCGAGAAGGATCTGCTCACCGATCTGATTCCGTTCGTGCAGAGCACCTATCGCGTCGCCGCCGATCGCGATCATCGCGCGCTGGCCGGTCTGTCGATGGGCGGAGGATTGACGCTGGCGATCGGCCCGCGCAACCTCGACACGTTCAGCCGCCTGGCGGTCTTCAGCTCGGGAGGCGGACAGACGCCGGACAAAACATTCGCCGATGTCGGCGCGAACGCGAAGAACGTCAACGCGCAGTTGAAGGTGTTCTGGATCGGCGTCGGCACCGAAGACGGCGCCATGGCGGGTGCAAAGCGGACGTCGGATTACCTGAACTCAGTCGGCATCAAGCACACGTACAAGACGTCGCCGGGCGCGCATACGTGGATTGTCTGGAGAAAGTATTTGTACGAGGTGGCGCCGCAGATTTTCCCAGCGACATCGTAAGGCTCGCAGGATCGTGGGGACGCGGGGCACTGCCCCACGATCCCCACACAAACCGCGAACCCTACGCGACCTGTCTAAGCCCTGCGGGACCTACCTGACAACGATGTTGTTCACGACCCGGTAATCCGGGGCCTTTTCCTTCGCGATGCGCTCCGCAGCCGCTTTCTGCGCGGCCGTCGGCACATGGCCCTTCAACGTCACCGTCTTGTTGGCACCGTTCGTATCGACGTCGATGTCGTTCGCGTCGAGGTTATCCGCGTCGATCAACGCGGTCTTGATCTGCATCGTCTGGGCGGCGGCGTCGAGCGTCGCGCCCACCGAGTGCGTGGCGTCCTTCGTTTCCTGCGCGGCGCGATCGCCGGCGCGTTCGACAGCGTTTCCGGCCTCGCGCGCTTCCTGCTTCAGCTCGGCGTTGGCTTCACGCGCTTCCTGCTTCGCTTCAGCATTGGCCTCGCGAGCTTCCTGCCTCGCTTCGGCGGTGTTCCGCTCGGTGTCCTGTTCAACGCCGCGCGCGGTGTTCTGACAGGCGGCAAAAAGCGACGCTGACAGCAATGCCGCTGATAGACCTAACAGTGAAATACGGCTCTTCATGCATTCCTCCTCATGTACTGACAGCGGACATACCCGTCTGCCTTCCACGAGTGATTGAGCAAAACGCTCGCCAGCCGGCAACGGACGTTCATGCCTGTCCAATTCATACGCGGAATGGAACTTGCTCCGCAGTTCGCGCAAGAGATCAAATGTGCGAGTCGTGACCATCAAGCATCCACCGGACGCGATTGAGGGATTGCAGGTTGACAATTCGATGGTCGGAAAGATCTTCAATCTGCCGCCTCAGCTCGCGATTTTGATGATCGCGGCAGGCTGGGTGCGCAGCGACACGCGGACGCGGATCCGGCGCCACCACGACGAGGCGATGTCCTTTAACCGCCGTCAGAGCGCTGATCGACGTTCAACGGGGCCTCAACTACTCGACGCGTGAGAAGTCGACGCTCGCGCGCAGCAGTTCCTTTCCTTCTGACATGATCCTCACCGGCAGGACTCGATCGCCGATCGTTGGTGCGTTGTAGAACATCTCGATCGTCGCGCCCGTAATGACGTCCCGCGTGCCCGGCTCGCCTGTGGCCGGCGTCACGTGCGGCGTGCGGATGGCGTCGATGGGGAGAAGCGTGGGCTCGCCGAGCAGGATGTCGAACGGCGGGAGCGCGCCGTAGTTGTTGAGCGGATGAAATCGCAGCCGCGCGCGTAGCGAGACCTGCCCGACACGCGGCTTCAGCATGTCCTTGATCGTGCGTCCTTTCGGATCGTAGCCGCCGCGGCCCACCATCCAGTTGCCGGCCTTCAATTGTTCCTCCGCCGCGAGCACGAAGCGGCGGACCTCGGTGATGATCTCAAGCTGCTCGACCGTCTCGTGGTCGACAGTCACGAGGTAGGGCGCGTGAAAGAGCGTGCGCGTCGCGTCGGAGCCGTTGGCGACGCTGAGCGCCTGCGCGATGTCGCGCTCTGTCAGAATCTCCGTGACGGCGGTCATGGGCGCGGGGACGAGCAGCACAACTGCCGACACGAGCGACGCCCACGCCGTCACCTTCACGCGAGACAGTGTACGACAACCGTGGCACACTGATGGTATGGGGTTTCTCACCACGCGCGTGTTGATGCCGCTCGTCACCCGCCTCGGCTCACGCACAATCCTCGGCATCGGCGGTGCGCTCTTCCTCCTCAATATGCTGATTCCCGATCCGCTGCCGCTCATCGACGAGTTCCTGCTCCTCGCAGGAACGATCCTGCTCTCGAGAATGGCCCAACGCGGGGCCGCCGCCGGTGCGGCGGACGCCACAGGTGCCGGTGCGTCAGGTGCGAGCGGTGCGACGAATGCGACCGGTGCGGGTGCGCCGAAGCATGTCGGCAAGGGATCGACAATTAGCCGGTAGCTAGGCTAGGTGGTAGATGGTAGGTGGTAGCTTGTAGGAAGAACGTTTTCCTACCGCCTATCACCCACCACCTACGACCTGCCTGCGCTGGAGCCATCCATCGCCCGCGGTGTCTAAGTCTTCAGAAACGCAAAACAATCGGCGTTAGAGGAGGGTGACATGCCCGGGATCATGTTTCAGGACGTGGTGTCTCTGCGCACACGCTCGAACCGGAAGTGGTACACGCTTCCGCTCTCGTTTCTCGTCCACACGACAGTGCTCGCGGTGATCCTGGTGATTCCGCTGATCGCGACCGACGTCCTGCCAAGACCGAGAACGATCATGGAATTCGTGACGCCCTACGTTCCTGTCGCGCCATCCGCGCCTCCTCACGTACAGCGCGCCTCACCGACGCCGGCCGCGGCAACGACCCCGGGCGTACCCGTTGTGGCGCCGGATTCGATCGGCGCCGAATCGGGCATGATTTTCCAGCCGGGCACTGTGGAAACGGCAGGCATCGAGGGACTCATCGTCGGACTCGACGTCGGCACGATTGCGATCGACGCACCGCCGCCAGTTGCCGCCGAACCGGTCGCGCCAGTGCCCATTGGCGGCAACATCAAACCGCCCGCGCGTACGAAGTACGTTGCGCCGGCGTATCCGCCGATCGCGCTGTCCGCTAAAGCTCAGGGTGTCGTCATCATCGAAGCCATCATCGGCGCGGACGGCAAGGTCGAGCAGGCACGCGTGCTCCGCCCGCAACCGTTACTCGACGAGGCCGCACTCGCGGCCGTCAGGTCCTGGGAATACACACCCACGTTGCTGAACGGCAAACCGACGCCGGTCATCATGACGGTGACCGTGAACTTCACGCTGAGGTGAGTAGTTGATAGCTGTCAGCTATCAGCTGTCAGCTATCAGAGCCCGCGACGAACGCCATGAGGTCGTTCGTGTACTGAATCGGATCCTCCCAATGGAACGCGTGACCGTGGCCGCTGTAGGTGACGAGCCGCGATTTGGGAATCGCCGCGACCAGTCTGTCCTGGTCGCGGCGCGTTGCGTACGTGTCGCGCTCACCCCACATCAGCAGGGCGGGCACTGCGACCTTCGTGAGCTCTCCCGAAAAATCGGGCGTCCGCAGGAAGCCCTCGAACGTGCTGTGCCATACGCGCGCCGGGACCTTCAAGGTCTCGGACACGACTGTTTCCAGATGATCGGGAGCCATCGGTCGAGCCAGCGTGCTCAGTTGCCATTCCCTGGCGAACTCTGGAGCGATCGGATCGGTCAGAGGCACGATCGATGACGCGACGAAGTCTACGAACGCGGGATCCTCGTAGTTCGCGAACGCGCCCATCAAGACCATCCCGGAAACGCGGTCAGGATGGTCGATGACGAACCGCTGCGCCACGCTGGCGCCCATCGAGTGGCCGGCGATAATCGCCGCGGGCACCTTCACCGCATGCATGAAGGCAGCGAGATCGTCGGACAAGTCGGCGAAGTGATAGCCCGACTCCGGACGGCTCGAGTCTCCATGCCCGCGCTGCGAGACGGCGAACGCACGAACCCTCGGCGGGAGCAGCGTCAACACCCGCTCGAATGAATGCCACGAGTCGGTGACTCCGTGAAGGAAGACGATCGGAATGCCATCAGCCGGCCCCTGCTCCACGTACTCCATTCGCACTCCGGTCGGCAACGAAACGAATTTCTCCATGTGAGGCTCCCCCTCTCAGTGCGTAGCTGGCCGCAGGATGAAGGTGACGCGCAGATTCACCCCGCCGGTCGCATTGAATCCGAGAAACGTCTGTCGTTGTTCTCCAACGAAGCCGACGAAGTTACCCGCGCCACCGGTGATGATGCGCGTGACCGTGCCTGCGCCTTCGACGCCCTCGGTAGCGATCTGCTCTTTCCCCTGCCGGCCGATGATGAAGAGCTGAGCCGAGTTGACCCACAGCGCAGCGGCCGGGATTTCAGACGCCGCGACCAGATGTGTACCGCGGCAGAACCACACGCCGATATGTCCGCTGCGGTTGGGATCGAAGTCGGCGCCGTCGCCCTGGATGGTCCCTTCCGGAAAGAGGCGGCCTTCGGTGACGAAGAACGACCCGCGCTCCGGCTGAGTGTCCCCGGGTTTCACGAATGTGGGCACGAACTTCCCGGCGAGGTCTTCGGCGACATCGATCGTAAAGACGATGGGCTCGCTGCCTTTCCTGGCGCGAGTGGCGTCTGACTCCTGTGCGAACATCGGTGCGCTCAGAAACATGGCTCCGGTAAGGGTCGCGGTAATGGTCCGGGTGAACATGATGCTGTCTCCTCTCGTCTGTCGTGTTGAACGGGGGTTTACGGGCGAAGCCGATAAAGCCTGAAGAACCCGCCATCGACCGGCAGGACATCGATCCGCGTCAGGCCTGCGGCGGTGGCGAGCGATCGAAGCGTCTCTTCACGAATCACGGTGCCGATGGCTGCCGAAGGTTGCTCGGCCATCGAAACGGGCAGGCAATGCACGATGCTCCATCCGTACATCAGCCGCTCCAGGTCGTCGGCCGGTGCATGAAAGTGCTCGCCGACCTTTTCGTCCGCGACGATCACGCTGCCGCCGGGCGCGAGCGCCTGGCCGAGCGACGTGAGCACCTCAACCGGCTGCGCCATGTCGTGCAGCGCCTCCAGGACGAGGACGACGTCGAACGGACCATGCCCGGCGAGCGCCGCGGCGTCGCTGATCTCGAAGCGAACCTTCACACCGTGCCCGGCGGCGTTTGCCCGGGCATCGTTTACGGACGCTTCGTCAGCGTCGAACCCGAGCACCTCGGCCTGCGGAAACGTCCGGGCCATCGAGATGGTTGACCACCCGGCTCCGCATCCCACGTCAGCAACGCGCAGTCGGGTCGAGATCAGCGCCTGGTGCACGTCGGGTATCGCAGGGATCCAGCGTGTGACGAGATCGGTCAGGAACGCCGGGCGATTGATGCCTGCCTGTCCTTTGCGGAATGCCCCGCCGAAGTGCGGATACGCGACGCCCTCGCCGGTGCGATACGCGGCAGCCACACGCTCCAGTGCGCCGCCAATACCGGCCACCATCTGCGCGAGCGGAGCGAGGTGCGCCGGATGGTCTTCGGCGGCCAGGACGTTCGCGTGTTCCGCCGGAAGCCAGTAACGGCGCTCATCTGCGGGAAGCGACGCGCGATCCACGTTGAGCAGCCCCGCAACGGCCTGTTGTTCGAGCCATTCGCGGGCGTAACGCGGGGCGATTCCGGCGGCATCGGCGACCTCGGGCGGAGTGACGCGGCGTCCCGACTTCAGCGCGTCATACAGTCCGAGTTCCTTGCCAAGGTAAATTCCATAGAGCTCCAGCGCCTGGGTCGTGGACTGGAGCAGTCTCGACGTCAGGGCTTCTTCGGCGGTCGGCACGGCGCTGCACAACATTGGGCACCTCCTGAGATGCACCCAATGGGCGTAAGGCCGCGCCTCACATTGGAAGGGACGTTAGAGCGCCCACTCGATCGGGGCTTCCGGCTGGTAAACGCAGAAGGTCCCCGTGCGCACGGCGTTCTCGAGATGACGGCCGAGACGGGGATGAGCGTTGTTGATCTTCTTGATTCCACTACGGATCCGCCACGTCACCGCTGACCGCGCGCGTTCGGCCACGCTACCGAGCGCGCGCGAGCGTCCGCCGAGCCCCAGCGAGCCGGATACGAGCTCGACGAGCCGATCGAGCTCTTCCCTCGCGCCTTCGGCCCGGACGAGATCGTGCGACGCATCTGCATCATCGATGTCCTGCTGCAGCTCCCGCGCCCGCGCCTGAATCTCGCGCCGGGCGCGCTCGTCGAGCACGGGTTGGATCCCCGTCATCTCGGCGGGGCGATCGGACAACTCGAGACAATGCAGCTCGACCCCGGGACGTTGCAGCAGCCGCGCGAGGTCGTTGAACCCCTTCTGGTGCGTCAGCTGCACGGAGATGCCCTGAAACGCGAGCGTCCACAGTTCTCCATCCTGGTGAAACCGGCCGACGTTTGTTTCCTGGACAACCGGTTGCGCGATGGCTTCGACCCGCCCCTCATCGGGATCATCTTCGAGGCCGGCGAGCCGCAGGCCGCGCGCGAGCCTGTTCATGTCCTCTTCGCGCCTGAACGGGTTGACGTGCAGCAGCCAGCGCAGCGGCTCGCCTGGTTCCGGGGCGCGTCCGAAGGTCACCTTTTCCCGGAATGCGGCGAGGAACCGTTCGAGGTACGACCGCGCGCGGTCGAGGTCGCCCGTCAGCGCGAGCGACGCGGCAAGAAATGCCGGAACGTCGACGAACATCGAGATGGGAACCCGGGAGCCCACTTCGATCGCCTCGCTGTCCTTGCCCTCGAGGAACAGCGCAAGGCACACAGGCGCGATATACCACGGCTGGAACACCGGATTGAGCCGCATGGCCCTGCTCCCCAACTCCCGAGCCGATTCGGCGTCGCCCAGATACGCGCGGCACATGCCAGCGTGGACGAGCACGTCCGTGTCGTTTGGATTCAAGCTGAGTGCGCGATCGACGTGATAGGCCGCTTCATCGAAAACCCGGCGATACAAGAGAATGCGGCCGAGCACGATCTGCACGACGGCGTCGCTGTCGTCGAGCCGGACGGCGCGAAGCGCGTAGTCGTACGCGAGTCGTTCCGTCTCGTCCCACTTCTGCCACGCCTGGCAGCTCCACTCGTTGAAATGCGTCAGGGAGAGCCCCGCATAGGCACGCGCGTACGAAGGGTCGGCCTCGAGGGCGCGCTCGAAGAAGCGGCGTGCCTCCACATCGGCCTCCACCGTCCCCTTCTGCAGGCAATCGAAGCCGCGCAGCCAGCAGTCATACGTGTCGAGGCTCGAGAGCGGCGTCCGATGCGCGGCTTCCAGTCTCGTCCGATCGACGCCAATCGCGAGTGCGCTTGCAACGCGCTCCGCGATCTGATCCTGGACCTCGAAGAGATTTCCGGCCGTCACATCGTACCGGTCCGCCCAGATCTGGCGCCCGACGCGGGTATCGAGCAACTGGATCGCGATCCGGATCACATTCCCCGACCGCCGGACGCTGCCGCGAAGGATGGTCGTCGCCATCGACGCCACATCGCTGCCGCCGCGGCCCGGGAGGACCGAGACGACGGCACGCGGGTACACGACTTCGAGCGTACCGAAGCGCGACAGCGCAGAAGCGATGTCTTCGACAAACCCCACGGCGAGGACGTCCTGCGCCGGATCTCCCGAGAGGTTCTCGAATGGAGCGAGTGCGACGGTCGCGGCGATTGCGGGCATGGCTCAGGACATCTCCACGGGGCCGTTGCCGGGCTCGCCAGCGAGGGCCAGTTCCACGGCTTCGGCCGATGACATCGAGCGTCCAGCCGCGCGTGCGCGCTCAAACCGCGCAGTGCCCATCGCCTCCGGGAGCGCCGCCAGCATGTGCTCGTAGTGCGGCCGCTCGTCCGGCGGCCACTCCATCTTCTGGGCTTCCATCATCGCCTCGGCTGCGCCGAGCAGCGTTGCGGCACGCTCGCCGTCACCTCGCTCGGTCGCGATCGCGGCAAGACCGGCAACAGCGAACGGCTTCGTGAACTCGTCTCCGATGCGCCGTCCGACCACGAGCGCCTCGCGAGCCAGCTCCTCGGCGGCGCCGAGGTCTCCCAGCTGACGCTCGACCATGCTGAGATTGCTCGCTTCCGACGCCACGAGGAATTCGTTGCCGAGCGACCGGACGAGTGTGAGCCGCTGCATCATCCATTGCCGCGCCTCTGACAGGTCGCCGGCAACCTGGGCGCCGACCCCGAGCAGGTGTAGCGCGTTCGAACGTCCAGCTTCGTCGCCGGCGGCCTCGCTGACATCGAGCGCTTCGTGTGCGAGGCGCCGCGCTTCGGGGACGTCCGTTCGCAACGCCACCCGCGCCATTCCGCCCAGAGCCTGTGATGTGAGCGCCGCGTCGCGGAGACGGCGGCCGATTTCGAGGCTCTCGCCGAAGAGCGAGCGCGCACGCTCGTCGTCGCCCATCCAGAACGGCATGAAGCCCGCGTGAATGAACGCGCGCGCGCGGAGACGCTCGTCACCGGCGCCCGCTTCCAGCACACGGCGGAACACTCGATCGCCGTCTTCGAAACGGCGCTTCATGATCCAGAGCCGGTAGAGCGCGTTCGCCAGGCGGAGAGCATCGTCGGTTCGCCCTGCGTCGAGGAACCACACGATGGCGGTGTGCATCTCACCCGAGACGGTATCGAGGTGCTCGAGGGACTCACGCGCGGTCGGGCCAGTGAGGCGCGGCGAGATTTGCTCGGCCAACTCGAGGAGCGCGGTCGCGGCCGCCGAATCCATTCTCTCGCCTCCGGTCACGACACTATAATCCTGAACCATGATGATGACCCGTCGAGACGCCGTCGCTTCGTTCGCGCTGTTTGCCGACTTCATTGCGTCCGGCCATCTTGCTGCGGCGCAGACGCAGACCGCACCCGCCGCTCCGGCCGCCGCGCCTGCTCCGCCGGTCTTCAAACAGGACCTGCCGAATCTGACGATGGAGGGTTGGGAAGTGACGGTCAGCTACGTCGACTACGCGCCCGGACGCGTCGGTGCGCCGCACCACCACGCCGGCTTTGTGCTCGTCTACGTTCTTCAGGGCGCCGTCATCGCCAAGATTTCTGGACAGGGCGAGGAAAGAACGTACACCACCGGGCAGATGTTCTATGAACAGCCCGGCGCCACGCACGAGGTCTCGAAAAATGCGAGCCAGACAGAGCCCGCGAAGCTGCTCGCGATGATTTTCGCGAAGAAGGGCTCTACGCTGACCACGCCGGGGTTCGCAGGCCGCGGTCGCGGCGCCGCGTAGGCACGAGCGCTCAGGTGCGCGCCTGAATCGTCCACCCTGACGTGTTATGACCGCAACTCATGCACTGCAGTGACACGCGCGTTTTCTCGAATCTGAGAGTCATCGCGTGGCCGCCCAGCCCGCATTGTGCCTGCCGCAATCCTTCTATCGCAGACAGCGCCATTGCGCTTGCCCGTGGCCAGAGACCGTTCATGGAAGCGGTTGGGGGCGCGGACGGCATCTGTTCGGCGTGTGAAGCGATCATTCGGGTCCTCCTGGCGGAGGTCCGTATGCCCTCCGCTACTGACTAACGCGTCAGCCGTGGCAAAACCCCGCAATCTCCTAGGGGTGTACGCTGGTGCACTGGCCAAGCGAGGCGAGGACGGAACGCGTAACCTGGGCGTGCGCGGCGAACTGAGGATGTGCCGCGAGGCGAGCGTGAAGTTGAGGCAGGTTGTAGAAGGGCACGCTCGGGTACCAGTGGTGCTCGATGTGGTAGCCGATGTTTCGCGGAAGCACGAAGAAGCGCGCCAGCCCACCCGGTATCGTTGAACGCGTCGCGGCGTATCGCGGATCTGCGGAGCGGACGGCAGAGTGCTCGCACACCAGCCGAATGTATTGCACCGCAACGTGCCAGGTGCAGTAAGGCAGCACCCAGTAGATCAGGAACTCGCTCCAGGCACCGAAGTGGTGCAATGCGGCGAAGAGGGCCGCGAACAACAACGCCCGGACGACGTGTCCAGCCGGCGATGCGCCGAACATGAATCCGCCGATCAGGCCGCGAACCATCCAGAACAACCCGGTCATGACCGCCGCTCGGCGCAGTAATTTGCGCGCGAGCTGCCATCGGCTCTTCGGATAGCGCCACTCGGGAGTGTGCAGCCCGTCGCGCCCGTGCGTATTCCACAGCGCGCGACCGCCATCCTTCTCTGTCCCGAGGTGCCTGTGGTGGCTGCCGTGGAAGTGTCGAAAACCCTGGACGGAGATGAACATCGGCCAGGCCAGGAAAATGTTGGCCACCCAGTCGTTCCACGACCGCTGGCTGAACAGGCGAAAGTGGCTTGCGTCGTGTGAGATCACCGTCAAGGCGTGCTGCCGGGAGCCGATCACGACAACGGCGAGCACGGTGACGGGCCAGAAACCGGCGGCGCTGGCAATCCAGATTGCGGCCGCAATAATCGTCCATTCGACGGCGATGGCGCCGATCGCTCGCGCGTGAGAAAGCTGCGAGAGCGCTCGCACTTCGCCGGGCGCCAGCAATGCCGGCACAGCGTCAACAGGATCATGTGGGTGCCCCATGCTCATCCTCGTGCATCCGCATAGAGACCACCCAGGGCGGCGAAGCCGGGCGCGCACGCGTCGGAGAGCTCGCGCCGATCTCGTGGGGCAAGAGTGCTCGCGCATGTCGCGGAGCCCCGAACCCGTTTCGCCATCCGCTGGACCCACCTGTCGTCGACATAATCCGGTCCCAGGAACTCGGCAAATCGCGAAAGCGAGGCTTCCGGCGCGGTCACGAAGTCTTCGTAGCGCATGGTGAGCACCCGGTCGCTCGGGAGGGACGAGAGCGCGCGCAGGCCGTCGATGATCTCCCCGGACCAGAAGTGGCCGCACACGTCCACAGGAATTTCGTGGCGGCGGAACGCTTTGCCGTCGAACGTCTCCGGAAGAAAAGATATGAGGTCATCAGGAATGTCCGCGAGCCACCTGCGGTCGCCCGACTCGAACGGATCCGCTCCCAGGATCTCCGTGAGCTGCATCGCGATCAGGGCCATGCGAAACCCGTAATGCCTGCTCATCGAGAGCGCGCAGGACCGGCCGTCGCGGACCAGATGGAGGAAACGCGCGCCAGGAAACGTTTCGACGAGCCGGCGCACGACGTGCAGGGATGCACCTGACCGTTCGACCCACATGCGCTTGCCGAAACGCGCCGTCAGCCACGCGAACAACCGGGCGTAGTGGCTTGCGATCGGAGCCGTCGGCAGGGTTGCGGCGAACTCCTCCACTTCGAGGAACAACGACTCGGCGTCGGAGGTGAGGTGAGGCAGCGTCGTCTGCATCAAGGCAGGAACGCCGGCGTCCGCACGGAATCGCGACGCCTGCGTCGGGCGATACAGCACCTCCGGCATCGCCACATCATGGCGAAGCATCGTCGAGAGCTTGGGCGGTGCGTCCGCGATCACTCGCCAGAACTGTGCGGCATCGATCTGCCCGGTTGGGAAGCTTTGCGCGAGGCGTCCGCCGAGGTCGGTCGTAAAGCAGAAGAATTCTGAAAGGCTCAGGACACCATCGTGCTCCCGCAGGAATTCGGACAGCATCGTGGACCCGCAACGGCCCGTTCCGACGATGAAAAGAGGTGCGGGGACTTCCATGTCACCGTCCCACGGGGATGGCAGCGCGCTCGCGTTCCAAACGCGCGAGATACCAGCGGGTCAGTGCACCGATCAATGGGGCGTCGTAGACCACGTCCTGGCTTCGATCCGCGCCGAGAGCGGCGTCCGAGCGGCTGCGGTCGAAACGCCGGTCGGCCGTAATGTACGAGCGATAGAAGCCCAGTCGCGCGTCGAGGCGGCTATCGAGCAGGTCGAGCTCCGATTCGTCCGATACGAATCGGGGCCGGCGGAGCTCCAGCTCATCGAAGACGGTATTTGCCGCCGCGCCTATCTTCGGCGGCGCGCCGTTGGTGAGATGAAAGATCCCTTCGGACGCCGCACGCAGCCCAATCCTGACGGCCTGATGGACCACCGCGTCGATGGGAACCAGGTTAATAGGCGCCTCGGGATCGATCCGGAGACGTAATGGCCGGTGCTCGAGAAGCCCCGCCTGCAGCCGCCGCACCATACCGCGGAACTGTACGAGCTGCCGCACGAAACCGTAGAAACCGGAGAAGTTCGTTGCCTGCAGTGTGCGGCTGTGGCCGACGATGATACTCGGACGGAAGATGCGGACGCGCGGCCCGGCCGCGGTCTGAACGACAGCCTCCCCGTCGAGCTTGCTGCGTTCGTACCCGTTGTTGACCTGCACATCCACGATCTCGCGCTCGTGGATGATCCCAGTACTGCGCCCCGCGACGTAGGCCGTGCTGATGTGGTTGAAGGTCTCCGCGCCCATGGTTTCGGCCAACCGCAACACATGGCGCGTGCCGTCGACATTGACCGCGCGGATCTCACGCGCGTAGCGGTCTTCGTAACACAGCGACGCGGCGCAGTGCCAGACGTGCGTCACGTTCCCGAGGCTGGTATCGGCAATGCCGCAACCCTCGAGGGCGACGTCGCCGGCCACGACCCGGCAGCGGGACAGCACGGCTGCAGGCTCGAGGGGCGATTCGTAGATCGTCGCGGCCCTCAGAAATTCGTCCTGAAAGCGCGCCTCGGCCGTGCCACCGCGGGGGCGCACAAGGGCGATCACGTTGTCGCGCGTCTGCTCGAGAAGCTCCAGGATCAGGGCGGCACCCACGAACCCGGTGGCGCCGGTGACAAGATGAACAGATTTCATGTGCGCTTCAACGAGATCGGACCCAAAAGCGAACACTACAGGATGGGCATTACTGCCCGTGGCGTGAACGTGTTGACGGTCAGCTACGTCGATTACGCGGCCGCACTTGTCGGCCGCTGCACTTTCACGCCGGATTTGTGTGGTGTCTTGGTGTGATGTCGTGTGACGTCAGGCGGTACTTGCCGATGCGGTTTATCAGGAGCTGACGGTCAACAGGTTACACGCTGTCCTTGTTGAGAGGCCTGTGGATTGGCCACAGCAGCGCGTGCAGCGGGCTTGGACGGCCGGCCAGACCGGGCACGCCTGTCGGGGGAAACTCACCACGGCTCGGCGCCCGATACGTACCGAAGACCAGGTCCCAGACCGGGAACGCCCCGGCGAAATTGGTGTTGAAGTGCTCCCGGTACACCGAGTGATGGATTCGATGCAGTTGTGGTCCAAGTACGACACGCGTCAACGGCCCCAACTCGAGCCGGATGTTCATATGCGGAAACATCGCAAAGAATGTGAACATGAAGCCGTACACAGTCGCCACTTCCGGCGAGATTCGGAAAACGAGGCCGAGCGGGACATAGAAAAGCACCCAGAACGGTTTCTCAATCCAGTAATGACGGGAAGACGAGGTGACGTTGAGATCGTCGTCGCTGTGATGGAACGAGTGCATGGCCCACAGGCACTCATACCGATGCTGCGCGCGATGGACCCAGTAAAAAATCAGGTCTTCCGCCAGCATGAGAACCGTCGCGGAAAACATAACTAGCCATCCGTGCTCAGGCAGTGGAATCGGAGTGATACCGAGATGATGCTGAAGGAAAGCGCCCTCCTCCTCGGCGAACGGCTGGAGGACGCGCGCCCAGATGCCGATCAACACGGCGTACCCGGTGTTGAAGGCAATCGTGCGCGCGAGTTGTCCCGTGCGGCGCCAAGCCGCCTCGAGGACGACACCGAGGCTGATAGTCAAGATTGTCGTCAGAATACCGAAGATGATCTCCGTGATCATTTTTCAGTCGAACAGAGAGCGAGATAGTTCGGCTCTTCAGGCGTAACCATTAGCTTCAGGGCCCGCCGCGCGTAATCCCAATGTGTGGATGGTGATCGCTGGCGCCGAAGCCGCAGCGCCTTCATGGGGGCGAGCAAAAGCTTCCGTCACGAGCCATCCGCCCAGGAGTAGCCCTCCCGCAGACAGTCGTGGCTCCGGGAACACTGGAACGATCGCTGAGTAGTAGGAGACCGCCATGTCCCAGAACCAGTACGCACCAATCCAGGCACCCACCATCCACCAGGTGCGGGCGGGATAGTCCTCACTGTGCGCGAGCCAGAGAGTTCCGGGCACGATCAGGACGAACCCGTCGTAGAAACTCGCGTAAGGATTGGCAACGACTGCCAGCAACGTGATCAGCGCAATCGAGCGCCCGAGTGGCCGCGCATCTCGTATCGCCTGAATCGAAAACGCCGCCAAGACGCCGAGGCATAGCACCCACACACTCTTCGTCAGAACTGTCCAGCCAAACACACTTCTAAGCGAGGCAAGAAGCGTGATTTCCTTGTAGGCGGCGTACCCGGCGGCAATTTCACCGGTCCTGATGCTCATGCCGACGAATTCCTGCCAGACGCCGAAGCCGATCGGATACGTGCTCAGGGCCAACGCCGCAGCCGTTAGCGCGGTCGCCATCCCTGCGCGCAGCCCCCCGCGCCACAGCACAAAGACGCCGAAGACCGGAAGCCAGTTGGGCTTGTACGCCAGCAACCCGATGCACACGCCAGCCAAGGTGTTACGCCCCGAGGCCCAGCAGCAGGCCGCTGCGGCTATCACGAGCGCCAGAAGCGCGCTGGTTTGGCCGCTCACGATTACGTGACACATCGCCGCGCTACCAAAAACAGCGACGATGTTGAGGCGCAGTTCTGTGGGCTTCCGAATTTGGAACAACAGCAGGAGCGCAGAGGCTGCCGCCACGAGCTGTGTTGCGCACACCAGCGCGTACGCGACCATCGCCGGAACGAGGGCGAGCGGAACAATCAGGTACAGCACGAACGGCGGGTAACGGAAGAAGAACGTATTCCCCGAGGAGAGTACGCGATCCGAGTAGAGGGACTTCCAGTCTCCTTCGACGAACGACCTGGCGAACTCGCGCAGTGCGAACCAGTCGCCCTCGGGCGGAGACGTGGCGACACCGAAAGCGTAACAGAGATACGCAATCCAAAGCGCCGCGTGCAGGACGAGGACGTCGTGGAGAACGCGTTTCGCCGTGCGCGCGTTCATTTGGTCTCGCTCCGATGGCCCCGGACCATACGAATCGAACGGCCGTTCTTCACCGAACGATCCTTTCGAACGATGAAGCCAGGCCGGGCCTTCAGTTCGTCGTACATGACCGACTGGTACACCGCCATGATTCCGAGGCAAGCGAGGTTGATGCCGCCCAGGGTGAGCGTGACCATGATCGCAGTAGTGAACCCATCGATGGCTCGTCCCGACGCCCAGTTGTATAAGGTCTGCGTCGCGAGGATCCCTGCGAGCGCGGTGGTTACAAAGCCAAGCCACGCGATGGCCTGAAGCGGCCCCGAAGAAAAGGCCATCAGGTTCCGCGCCGCGTACCGCACGAGCTGGAGCGGGCCGAAGCTGGAGCGGCCACCCGAGCGCTCCTGCACCCGAAACGGTACCTCGTCCACACGAAAACCGACCCAGGCGACCAGGCCCCGGAAGAAGCGTTGCTGTTCCGTGAAGCCGCGAACTTGATCCACGACTTGCCGGTCCAACAACTTGAAGTCAGACTGCGACTCCAGCCGCCGACCCATGGCTTCGCCGAGCAGCACGTAGAACAACCTGGCCGAGAGCTTGTACGACAAGCGCTCACGACCCCGGTCGCTCTTCACGGCGTTGACGACCTCAGCGCCGCCACGCCATCGTCGTACCAACTCAGGGATGAGGTCAGGTGGATGCTGAAGGTCGCCGTCCATTACGATCACCGCATCGCCGGCGGCCGTCTCCAAACCAGCCGCCAGGGCGCTCTCCTTTCCGAAGTTGCGCGAGAGCTCGACGGGAACGATTCGCGTGTTGCGCGCTGCGAGCTCACGGATGCGGCGTGCGGTTTCGTCTCTCGAGCCGTCGTCCACCAATACGATCTCCCAGGTGGTCTTGATCTCGCGCAGAACTGTGATCAGTTCGTTGGCAAAATGCTCAACAACCTCAGCCTCGTTGTGGAGTGGCACGACTACGCTGATCTCCGGACGGTTATTCACAGTGCGCTTTCCTTCTGGACAGTCGCTCAACAAATGTCGAGGCCCTCGCGGCCGAGTCGCATATCGTCATAAATGCCGAACGGTGCGCGTCAGCTCCGTTCAAGTCGGATGCCTTTGAAGAGGTCGACGACATCGAACGTGGTCTCGTACCGTGACGGCGGTTCTCCGCGATGCAGGATGCGCCGGGCCTCGACGTTTCCGAGAAATCTCCCGGCTTCCTCGAGATAGGGCATCTTGTGCGGATCCAGGCCAATCACGCGCGCGCACGTCGCGTCCACCGCCACGAGATCGGCTCCCATTGCAATCATGCCGAGCGCCCGCGGACGCCCCATGATCGGTCCGTCCCCTTCCATCGCGGTCACACCGTCGACGATGCTGAAGTGCGGGCGAATGGTGGCGTTGAGATCGATAATCGAATTTTCAATCCCCTTCACGTGCAGGATGTTCTTGGGCCACCCGTAGACCGCGCCGGGCACGGCCCCGAAGAAGTTCTTCATGCCGGCGGTCATGCCGGCCCAGTGGTGCGTCTTGAGCTTGGGCATCGAGACGATGAAATCCGCCTGGAGAAGCTCCACCGGCAGCGCCAGCGCATCCAGCCCCGTGAACCGGCTCTTCAACGCCACGGGCCTCACATCGTCGTGATTCAGATCGACGAACCGGATCCGGTGTTCGCGCAGGTGGTCGTAGAGGCCGGTGCCCGTGAGGAGATATTCAATGTCGCGACGGTGACCCGGCCCTTCACCGACAACGACGGCGGCAGCGCCGGCCGCGCGAAACGCAAGGGCCGCCCCAGCGACGACCAGCGGATGCGTATTGATGGCCGTGTTGCTCTCGTACTCCACCATGTTGGGCTTCAGGAACACGCGACGCCCCCGAACATCGACGCCGAGCTCACGCAGCCCGCGCCCGATGATCTGCTCGAAATCGGCGGCATAGTCGGCAGCCGGAAATAACCCCACCGGCGACAACGCCGGAACCTGGAATCGGGCGGGATCGTACGGACGGCGGCCGCACGCGGCGGCGAGAAGTGGAGTCGACATCGCGCCCAGAAACTGGCGGCGCGATAACCCGCGCGACAGGTCGCTAGAGCGTGAACGCATGATTCCCCTGCTCCGAGCTGAGTGCGTAGGCAGCGAGCGCGATCGCCATGTGATTGCCCAGGTCCATCGTGATCGGCAGTTGCTCGATCAACGCAGCTCGCACGCTGGAGCTCGGTCGACCGCACGTGCGAAGCGCCAGCAGCGTCAGGGCGAGAGCGGTGCCGGTCCGCTCGGAAGTCGCGTAACGTTCGAGGTAATCGAGGCTCCGCGCGATGACCGGATCGGTCCGCCGATCCTGCATCGCCAGCAGCGCGATGGCCGTGGTCGGAACGTAAGGCCTGAGCTCCTGTCCCAGCGCATCAGGGTTGCCATAGTTCCACCCGCCAACCCGGCAGCTTCGATTGATCAGCATCCGCTCCGCTTCGTCCAACCGATCCGCATTCACGTGAGAGCCGGTTGTCTTCGCCCATTTTTTCAACGACAACGTGGACCACGCGGTCGGTTCGACCCAACTGAACGTGTCGGGGAACCACGACCACGCTTGAAGGGTGTTGTCCTGGCGGCTGTTCGGATTAGGCGGCAGCTTGATGCCTTTGACGCGCTGCAGACCGTCGACCAGTTTGGCGTTGCCCGCCTCGTGTTGGACCCCGCAGGCCTGCATCGTCAGAAGAGCCAGGCCGTGGAACGCGATATTCGGCATGCCGCCTTCGGCCCGCTCGAGAAGCAACCCGTGGACCGACGGCCAGTGACGCAAGGCGGCAGCGTCCTGTGAAGTCGTGTTGTGAAGCGCCAAGGTCGCCCAGGCAGTAGGTTCCAGGCGGCTCGATTTGCCGGGATAGTATCCCCACCCGCCGTCGGCGTTGCGGCCGCGGAAGAGAATGTCCGCCAAATCGGTCGGGGTGGAGCTGCTCATTCGAAACGGTCGTATGCCCATGAGAACTTGAGCAAACGGCCGGCCGATTCGCGCTCGTTCGGCGGCACCACCCTTAGCCCGCTAAATACAACCACTTACAGGATTGGCGAGAGATTCAGGTGGGACCCGAACCAAATAATCTTGTCCGGCCAACACGAATCAACTTGCCTGGCCCGAAAGTCTGGTCAGGACCAGAACTCTGGACGCTCGGACTCAGTTACTGCGTTGCGAGCCAAATCGTCTTCCGGTACCTGACGGGATTGCCATCCTTCAGCGCGGGCTGGAATTGCCACGCTTTCGCCGCGCTCAGGAGCATGGAGTCGTGTACTGTGCGTGGGGCACCCACGAGTTTTACCGACTCTACCGTCCCAGCCTCGGAAACGATCAGGTCCAGGCGGGTGAGCTGCTCCGGTTTCAGGTGCGAGGGAAGTTCCCGCGGCAGCTGCGGTCGCATGCCAACTGGAGGCGATACCCCCTCCGAGTCTGATGAGAAGATCCGGTCTGCGTCGTTCTGGATCCCTGCTGCAGCCAGCTCCCTCTGCAATACGTGCCGTTCAGAAGTCAGATCCAGGACGGCAGGAAACTCGACACCATCGGCCGGCGCGGGATCGAGATCGAATGCGGCGACGCGCACTGGTTGATTCATCGTAGCCGCCGCCCGCGCGATTCCGGATCGCTTCGCGGGCGGCGCAACAGTGGCGGTTGGCGGCACCTCGCCGGCTGCGCCGGCCGTCACGAG
>JGI10216J12902_107045332_pt1 | contig 20751 bp, 13 predicted proteins | sample KanNatreferecore_FD_12902 | JGI IMG/M metagenome (IMG submission 12902)
CGTGAGAGGCTCGCCGAGCCGAACGACATCTGGCGGTTTGAGGGTCTCGCCAACCTGCTTTTTCTCGGTGTGATTCTGGGGGCGGTGTTCATCAACCGCCCACCGTTTCTCCGGGAGGCGATCATGACGGCGGCGGCGGTCGCTTCCTACTTCACGACTCGCCGGCAGATTCACGCCGCGAACCACTTTAATTTTCATCCGATCCAGGAAGTGGCGATTCTGTTCGCGGGCATCTTCGCCACGATGATGCCCGCGCTGGACTTCCTGCGACACGAGGCTGCCGGGTTGGCCAAGACCAACATTCAATTATTTTCGCCCACGCTTTTCTACTGGGGTACCGGCGTCCTTTCCAGCGTGCTGGACAACGCCCCCACCTACCTGAGTTTTTTGGAGGCCGAAATCGGGGCGTTCGTAACGCCGGAGGCAGCGGCGCAGGTTCAACAGCAATTTGCAGGCGGACCCGAGGCGCTGCATCCCGAAGTTTCCTATCTGCTCGCTCAACCAAAATTCGTTGAGTTGCTCGTGGCCATCAGCGTCGGCGCCGTCTTTTTTGGCGCCAACACCTATATCGGCAACGGACCGAACTTCATGGTCAAGGCGATCGCCGACCAACAAAAGGTTGAGACCCCGACATTTCTCGGGTACGTCTTCAAATACACACTCCCGTACATGTTCCCAATGCTGCTGATCGTCTGGTGGATTTTTTTTCGGACCTGACCGATTAGGGATCGGCCACCGCCGTGTTTTTTGTTGGCAGCCAACGAGGCTTGGTATCTGATCAGTCAGATTGCAGCGAGGCCGATGCGCTCCCTTTACAATATTGTCTTCACGATTTTTTTCTGCCTCTCCGCGCCCTATTACTTTCTGAAAATGTGGCGGCGCGGCAACTGGCGGCGGGGATTCCGCCAGCGTTTCGGCCAGTTCGATTCCAATGTCAAGCAGGCCCTCACCAACAGCCACGTGGTTTGGCTCCACGCCGTGAGCGTCGGCGAGGTCAATGTCTGCACCCAGCTCATCCGCGCTCTCGAACCGCGCGTCCCCAACACGAAAATCGTCGTCTCCACCACCACGTCCACCGGGATGGGTGAACTGCAGCGCAAGCTGCCGTTGCACATTCTCAAGATTTATTATCCGATCGATCGCCGAAAATTCGTCCAGCGCGCGCTCAGTGTGATTCATCCGGAGGCTGTTGTGCTCGTGGAGGCGGAAATCTGGCCGAACTTCATCTGGCGGCTTCGGGACAAGAAGATCCCGACCTTCCTGGTGAATGCGCGTTTGTCCGAGCGTTCCTTCCGCGGGTACCGGAGATTCGGGCCCCTGTTCAAGGCTTTGTTCGGGTCGTTCGCCGGCGTGGGCGCACAGAACGAGACAGATGCGGCCCGGCTTCGTGAATTGGGCTGCCGTCCTGAGGTGATCCATGTCGTCGGCAACCTCAAATTTGACGCGGCGCGGCTCGACGAGCGGCGGTTGCTCGATGTGCCCGCACAGCTGCGTCAACTCGGCGTGCCCCACGGCGCGCGCCTGCTGATCGGCGGCAGCACGCACGCCGGCGAGGAGGCGATTCTCGCCGAACAGTTCCTTCGGCTGCGGCGCAGCTTCCCGGACTTATTCCTCGTAATCGCGCCTCGCCACTTCGAACGCGGGAGGGAGGTCGGCCGGGAACTGGAGGCTCGCGGCGTGAAGTTCGTCTATCGGAGCGAGGTGACCGCGAACACGCAATTCAAGCCGGGAGAAATCCAATGCCTGCTCGTCAACACCACCGGCGAACTCCGATACTTTTACGAGCACGCGACGGTGATTTTCGTCGGGAAAAGCCTGACGGCCGAGGGCGGCCAGAACCCGATCGAGCCCGGCGCACTGGGAAAGGCGATGGTGTTCGGCCCGAACATGCAGAACTTCGCGGCCATTGTGGACTCATTTCTCAAACAAGGCGGAGCCGTCCAGGTAGGCGACCCTGCGGGGCTGGAACAGGCCCTGGGCGAATTACTCGCCGACGAACAGCGGCGGCAAACCCTGGGTCAAAACGCCTTGAGAGTTGTGAATGAAAACCGCGGTTCGATTGAACGCACGGTGGAAATGATCGTGAAGCACCTCGAGGGCGGGGAACTGTACGTGGCGCCGAAGTGGTGACGTTTCAGGACAGAATCCGGCGCGCCTCGTCGAGGAAGATGCCCTTGAAATTCATCTCCAGCGCCTGCGGATTGCTCGCCTTGGCCAGCGCTTCCTTCTCGGTGATCTTCCGTTCCTTGACGAGATTGTACAGCGATTGATTGAAATTCTGCATGCCGTCGTCCAACCCCGTCTCAATGGCCGCCGGCAATTTGTCCAGTCGGTTTTCCTCGATCAGCTTTCTAACCGTCGGCGTGTTGATCATGATTTCCAGGGCCGGCGTGACTGCTCCCTGGATGGTGTTGACCAGACGCTGGCAGACGACGGCCTGGAGCGTGGCCGCCAGTTGGCGACGCACCTGATCGCGCTCGTCGGCTTTGAAGAAGTCCAGAATGCGGCCGACGGATTGAGCGGCGTTCGTCGTGTGCAACGTTGAGAGCACCAGGTGCCCGGTGTCGGCCGCACTCATCGCCGCGGAAAAGCTGGTGGCATCGCGCATCTCTCCGATCATGATGATGTCCGGGTCCTGGCGGAGAATGTGCTTCAGGCCGTACTCAAACGACAGGGTGTCCAGGCCGACTTCGCGCTGTTCGATGACCGACTGGTTGTCTTCAAACACAAACTCAATCGGATCCTCCAGCGCGATGATGTGCTTTTTGAAGCTGGCGTTGATATGTTCGACCATCGCCGCCAGCGTCGTGGATTTGCCGCAACCGGTCGAACCGGACAACAGCACAATGCCGCGCGGCGACTCGGCGATTCTTTTGAGGACTTCCAGGAGTCCCAACTGTTCGAAACTGGGGATCTGGGTCTTGACGTAACGCATCGACAGGCAGAATTCGCCTCGTTGCTGGAAAAGGTTGGTTCGAAAGCGGCCCACCGTCGGTACGAAATACGAAAAATCGACTTCGTGGTCTTCTTCGAGTCGCTTCTTCAAATGACGCGGCACGATGGTCTCAACGACCTTCCCCATCCAATCGGAAGTGGGTGTAGGCGCCTCAACGGCGACCAGCTGCCGGTTGATACGAAAGATGACCGGCGTGCCAATTTTGAGGTGAACATCGGACGCCCCGCCGTCGATGGCGGTTTGCAGAATACGATGGAAGAGTTCCATGTCGGCAGCTTGGCAAGCCGGCGGGAATCAGGCCAGTTGAGAAAAGGCGAGCAGGTTCAACCGCTCCTGGGACTGGCGGGAAAGATTCAGGAACAACATCGAAACAGCATAGCCCGTGTGACGGTTGCCGTCGCAGGCGACGACGATGCCCGTGCAAGTGACTTTTCCGGCTTCTCCAGGCGAATGGAGGGCTACCGTCATCTCAGTCCAGACCGGGATGGGCGTCGGCGCGCGGAACTCGATGCCGTTTTTTCGGAAACGAACGGCGTCGGGAGGCAGGCTGAGTTGAGTTCGGTCGCCCTGAAGGGTGACGGGATGAAAGATTCCGGAGGTGTCGAGTTTGCTTGTGCTCATGTTGGGTCGTCTAAAGCTGGTCTAATCTATCACACGTGTCGCTGTCGTCAACGAGACCCTTACCACTCAATGACTGCCGCGGCCCAGGTTAATCCGGCTCCGAAGACAATCAGCAGGATCAGGTCCCCCCGTTGTATGCGCCCGGACTCAACGGCCTCGTCCAGGGCAATGGCAACCGAAGCGGCCGAGGTATTGCCGTACTTGTCCAGATTGACGAACACCTGCTCCGGCCTGACTCCGAGACGCTCGCCCACGGCTTCGATGATCCGTTGATTGGCTTGATGAGGAATGATGCATTTGATCCGGGTGATGTCGAGTTCGCAGCGGCGCAAGGACTCCTGGGCGGCCGTGCACATCGCATTCACGGCGTTCTTAAATGTCTCCTTCCCTTCCATCCGCAAGTAATGCAACCGGCCGGCAACGGATTCCGCAGTGGCGGGGCACCGACAACCGCCCCCGGGCATCGACAGGAGATCCGCCTTGCTGCCGTCCGCTCCCATGCAGGCCGTGAGCAATCCGTGCGCGTTGGCGCGACTTTGCAGGATGGCTGCGCCCGCGCCGTCGCCGAACAGGACGCAGGTGTTCCGGTCGGTCCAGTCGATGATCGAAGAGAGTTTTTCGGCCCCAATGACCAGCACCGTGTCGTACGTGCGGGACATAATGAACTGCTGGCCGATCTCCATCGCATAGATAAACCCCGAACAGGCGGCCTCAATGTCAAAGGCGGCGGAACGAAAGGCGCCGATTTTCTGCTGCACGAGGCAGGCCGTCGCGGGGAAAGGCATATCGGGAGTAATCGTCGCCACGATCACCAGGTCGATCTGCTCGGGCAGGATTCCTCCCTTCTTCATCGCCTGCAACGCGGCTCTCGCGGCCATATCCGACGTGAATTCGTCGCTCGCGGCGATGCGCCGTTGCTTGATGCCGGTGCGCGTGGTAATCCATTCGTCCGACGTGTCCACCATTTTCTCCAGGTCGGCATTGGTCAGAACTCGCTCAGGAACGTACGAGCCGACCGAGGCGATGGAGCAAGTCCGGCCCCGGAACCCGTGCCGCGCGCGAGGGTTTTTGATGACCTTCGTAGTCGGGGGAGTCATGCGGTGGCGGTAGCTTGAACCGTCGTTTTGACGCTGGCAAGCCGTTCCTTGGCCCTGGCAATCTCGTCGGCGATAAGCCGATTGATGGTGTGCTGGATGGTCTCCATGGCGACGCGAATCGCGTTCATGATGGCCAGTGGGCGCGCCGATCCGTGCGCCTTGATGACGGTGCCGTTCAATCCGAGCAAGGGCGCGCCGCCGTAGTTATCGGGGTTCATGCGCCGTTTGATGTGGCGAAGGCCGCCGTAGGCCAACGCCGCGCCGAGCTTCCGGAGCGGATTGCGGGTCAATTCCGTTTCCAGCATCACCTTGATCCCTTTCCCCATGCTCTCGCAAGTCTTCAGCACGATGTTCCCGATGAACCCATCCGCAACGACCACATCCACCTGGTCCTCAAACAGGTCGTGCCCCTCGACGTAGCCGAGGAAATGGAGATCGAGTTGCTGGCAAAGCTTCGCGGCGTCGCGCGTCAAATCGTTGCCCTTCATCTCTTCCTTTCCGTTGCTGAGGATGCCGACGCGCGGCCGCGGGTTGCCGAGGATTTCGCGGGAATAGACGTTGCCCATGATGGCGAACTGGGCGAGATGAATCGGCTTGCACTCCGGATTCGCGCCCGCGTCCAGGAGAAGGAATTCCTTTTTCGGGGTGGGGATGATGGTGGCGATGGCGGGCCGCTCGACGTTTTCAAGCGGCCGCAATTTAACGGTGGCCGCGGCCATCAATCCGCCGGTGTTGCCCCGTGAAATCATGGCGTCGCCTTCGTCCTGTTTGACGAGATCCAGCGCCCGGGCCATTGAGCAGTCCTTTTTCCGGCGCAAAACATCGAGCGGCTTGTCCTCCATCGTCAGGACCTCGTCCGTGTGGAAGACTTTGAGCCGCCGATCGTCCAGGTGAGTCCGATGGAGCGCTCTTTGGATTTCGGACTTGTTGCCCACGAGGCAAACCCCCGTGATTCCGGGATAAGCCTGTAGGGCAAGTTTGACGCCTTCGATGACCACCTCGCAGCCGTGGTCGCCACCCATGGCATCGACGACGATTCGCATAAAAGCAAAAGAGCGCAGAGTGAACAAACTCCACCTCCGCGCTCTGAAAGCCGCAACTCAGGCCAACGCCTCAACCGTGATGACCTGCCGTCCTTTGTAATACCCGCAAGCTGGACAGACCCGGTGAGGCACGTACGGGGCGGCACACTGGGGGCAAGTGCTCAGTTGGGGCAGTTTCAGCACGCTGTTGTAAGCCCGTCGCATACGTTGACGGCTTCGCGACGGTTTACGTTTGGGTACTCCCATAAATCAACTTTCTACAATTTCAATTTGTTCAACTCGGCCCAGGCAGACGAAATTTCCTCGCTCTGGCTCGCGCCGTTCGGTGGTTTTGCGCTGGTTCGCGGCGCTGTTGGCAGGCCGTGACACTCGGATTCACACAACGGATGTCGCGGAAACGCAAGCAGAATATCTTCGCGCAGGTAGGGCGTCAAGTCCACGCAGTCATTGCTTACCAACACTTTGTCGTCGCCTTCCAGGGGCAAAAGACAGGTCCAGTCGGCCAGATCAAGAGACTGGACGAAGGCCCGCAAACAACGGACGCACTCGCACTGAAGGTGCAACTCCAGACGGCCGTGGACCAGAATGCTCCGCTCGTGCCGCTCCACCTCCAGGGCGTACCGCAAAGGCTGATGGACCTGGATCAATTCGTCGATCCCGTCCAGCCCCAGCTCCGCCGGCGGGAGTTCTCCCTCCAGGAACAATGGCTTCCGTTCCAGGTGCCGGACGTTGAAGAGCAAAGGCATGGCGGTTCAGTTCTTTCCCTTCGATAATCGCGCTGTCAGCGCTTTTTTCACTTCCGGCGGCACAAACGGGCTGACATCGCCGCCGAGCCGCGCAATTTCCTTCACGATCCGCGAACTGAGAAAGGTGTAGGTGTCTTTGGGCATCATGAAGATGGTTTCCACTCGTTCGTTGAGCTTACGATTCATCAACGCGAGCTGAAACTCAAACTCGAAATCCGACACCGCGCGCAGACCCCGGATGATCGCCTGGCCGGACTGCCGCTCTACATATTCGACCAGCAGCCCGTTGAACGTGTCGGCTTCCACATTCTTCAGGCCCTTCACACAGCGGGACACGAGGTCGCGGCGCTCGGCCAGGCTGAAGAGGGGGTTCTTGCTCTCATTCGTAGCGATAGCCACAACGACCCGGTCAAACAGTTTTGCCGCCCGCTGGATGAGGTCCAGATGGCCGTTGGTCAGAGGATCGAAACTCCCGGGGTAGATGGCCGTGCGCATGGCAAGAATCTAGCAGCCGGCCGCGAAATTCCTATCCGAAAAGCAGCGGCACCACAACAGGGACGCGCTTCGCCGCCATTGTTCAACCGCGCATCTTGCCGTCGTCTCCCTCGGTGCGGCGGACCATTTCTTGAAGCGTAAGAGAACGGGCCACCCGTTCCTCGCCGGCCCGAATCTCATCAAACGCCCCCTGCACAAGCTCGCGCGTCGGCTCTTCGCGCGTGGCCGGCGATTGTCCCACGCCGGCGCGCAGCGTCTGGAGGACATCCTGATAGGTGATCCGATCCAATGGCCGGGCCGGACTGTAGGCCGCTTCGGGCGTATTGACTTCAACGAGGAGTTTGGTTTGGAGCAGGGGCTGGATGACCTGACTGACCAACCGGCTGGACACCGACAACGATTCAGCGATCTCCGCCGTGCCCGGCGGCTTTTCGCCACGGTGGAATCGCTGGCCAACCAGCGTCATAACTCTCAAGGCGATGAACTCGCGCCCGCGCTGGTTGACCACCTCGGCCTGTTTTTCCTGCGCGTACGCGCGCCGGTTTTGGAACGCATAGGCGACCTGCGAACCAAACAACAGAATCGTCCAGGACAAATAGAGCCCCAGCAAAAAGATGGGGATGGCGCCCAGCGGTCCATAAATCTTGCTGGCCGACACCACGCGTGAGGCGAAGAGGGCGTTGAAATTGCTGTTCGCGATCCAGAGCATCCCGGCGACCAATCCGCCGACCATCGCCGCCCGCCAATGCACCTTGGTGTTTGGCATAAGCTGGTAAAGCAGCATGAACGAGCCGCTCAGCACGAAAAAAGGCAGAACCCTGAAACAAAGTCGCCCCCAAAAAGTCAGCCGGAACGCTTTTACCGTCGATTGCGTCCGCGTCATGAAATCGACATTCGTGATTTGAATTCCCCCGTCCGGGTTCGCGGCATTTGCTTTCGTTGCGGACGCTTTGGCGCTGCTGTCAATGGTGGCGCCGGTTCTATCAGCCGCTGCGTTGTCCGGTCCCGCCGCCGGGAGCTGCGACCCGATGACCGATCCCATGACCAGGATGACGACGAGCGGTCCGAGCGTAATGGCAGCCCAGTAATGGATCAGCCGCGCAAACCAGTTGCGGCCGCGGGGCACACCCCAGATGTCGTTGAAGGTCGCTTCGATCGTGCTCAGGAGGCCGATGGCTACAAAAACCAGGGCAACCGTGCCGCTCAGCCCAAGCGCGCCGCTATGGATGTTTTTGATAAAGGACTGGATTTGATCGACAACTTTAAGGCGGGCCTCGGCCTTTTCCTCGTCCGTCCCCGGAATATTGCCCAACTGCGGGGCCAGCTCGTCGATGAGCCTGGTAATCATCTGTTTCGTTTCGGCTTCCCCGCTTTTCAACAAACCCGTGGAGACGCCCAACCCGACGGCCAACAGCGGAATCAGCGCGAGCAAGGTCGTGTACGCCAGCGCGGAGGAGCGGACCAGACACCGATTCCGGACGAAACTTTTTCCGACGCGCACCCAGAAGTGGATGAATCTCTTGAACGGATGGAGCCGGGCTTCGTCCAGCACCGCCATCCCGCGGTCGTCGAGTAACGCCTGCGCTTCGGCCTGAAGTTTCCTGATCTGCGAGCCTCGATCGTTCGCCATGGCTCGCCAGTCTAGGGTTTGGAGTCTGCGGTTCAACGTCTAATGTTGCAGGACGCAGTGATCCGCGGTCGTGCTGCCTCGCCCACCATCGGGACGATCCCGCTTTTGGGAGCGGCCGACGGACATCGTGCAAACAAGACCTTTGAACTTTGAGAGGTGCTGAATTAGTCTGCGCGCATGGCTCGCAAGGCATCGTCCAGCGAAGTCGCCGCGCGCGGCTTCGGTGACATCATTGGCATCGTCCTGATCGCCGCATCCGTGCTGACGCTGGTCGCGCTCTTTTCCTACGACCCCAAAGATGTGTCGGCGACCGGCACCGCGACGAACCAGACGACGCACAATTGGATTGGACCCGCGGGCGCGTGGCTCGGTTTTCTTCTGTTTTTTCTCCTCGGCGCGTCCGCGTATCTGCTGCCGATCCTCCTGGTTTGTTTTGGCCTGAGTTACTTGTTCCTGCTCATGGCGTACTTTCATCGCCGTTGGCCGTGGGCTGCCATCCTGGTGTTCTGTTGCATGGGTCTGCTCGATCTTTACACAAGCCAGGCGGCCCTCTCGAAGCTGGCAGCGGATCCTCACGCCGTTGACGCCGGTTTTCTTGAACGCATCACGTTCAACCTTGGCACGGCGAGCGCCGGCGGCTGGATCGGCCTGATGATGAACAAATATCTATTCGGCCATTTCGGACACGTCGGCGCCACGATCATCTTTGCCACCCTCTACTTCATCAGTCTCCTGTTCCTCACCAATTTCCAACTCGGCGAATGGCTGCGCGGACTCCTGCGCCGGCAGCCAGTCGAAACGGATGCGGGTCCGTCGGCGGAGGAAAAGGCGCTCGAACGCCGCGCCCGCGAACTCGAGCGTCAGGCCAAAAAATTGCAGGAGCAGGTCACCAAAGCCGGTCTGGGCGCCGACCTCCAACCCGTCCCCGAACCCACTGTCCGCGACTTGAGTGTTCCCCAGGGAAAATCGTTCCGTTCAACGGTCCGGCCAAAGTCGAAATCATCCGAATCGGAACCCGAAGCGCCCGCGGAAATCGAGGGCGAGGTCATTCCGGCGAGGGAAATCGCCGCCGCCACCTCGGCCGTCATCCTCGGCAAACCCAAGGGCAAAGAGAAGAACCAGGAGTCAAAACCCGAAGGTTCCAGCGGCGACACCGCCGGTGTAAAAGCGGACGATTCCGAAAAAGCCATCGCGGTCGACGAGAAGACCGTCGTTGACACCGAACCCGCCGCGCCGCCTGCGCCCGATCCGACGGCCAAACGCAAATCGCAACCGAAGAAGCCAAAACCGATCGCGGTCGCGACCACGCCGCAGATCGGCAATTATCAGTTGCCGCCGTTCGACCTGCTCAATTATCCCGACCCGACTGTGCGACCGACCGAATCGAAAGAGGATTTGATGGCCAATGCGCGGCTCATGCAACAGACGCTCGCGCAGTTCGACATCGAAGTTGCATTGGGTGATATCACCAAGGGTCCTACCATCACCCGTTACGAGCTGCACCCGGCGCCCGGCGTGAAGCTCGAAAAGATCGCCGCGCTGAACAATAACATCGCCGCGGCGCTCAAGGCCGAGCGAATTCACATCCTCGCCCCCGTTCCCGGCAAAAGCTCCGTCGGCGTCGAAGTGCCGAACGCGATCAAAACCAAGGTCATCATCCGCGATCTTCTGGAGTCCGAGGAGTGGCGCACCACCAAGGCGCGCCTCCCGCTCGCGCTCGGCAAGGACGTGTACGGCCATCCGATCGTCGCCGACCTCACCGAGATGCCGCACCTCCTCATCGCCGGCAGCACCGGTTCGGGCAAGTCGGTGAGTATCAATGGCATCATCACTTCGCTGCTCTACAAGTTCTCGCCCGATCAACTCCGCTTCGTCATGATCGATCCGAAGGTCGTCGAACTGCAGCAATACAACGCGCTGCCGCACCTCGTCGTGCCGGTGGTCAACGACCCAAAGAAAGTCATTCTGGCGCTTCGCTGGGTCGTCAATGAAATGGAGAAGCGTTATCAGATTTTCGCCCGAGTCGGCGTCCGCAACATCAGATCGTTCAACGAACGGCCCAAGGACAAACCGCTCCCGAAATCCGAGCCGGAGCTTCCTCTCCGGGCCAAAAAGGAAAAAATCGAAGCGGGCGCGGACGGCTTCGCGGTCGAAGTGGACGAGGAAATCGTCGTGCCCCGCGACGACGATATCGTGATCCCGGAGAAGCTCAGCTACATTGTCGTCATCATCGACGAGCTCGCGGATCTGATGCTGGTCGCGCCCGCCGATGTCGAAATGGCCATCGCACGCATCACGCAAATGGCACGCGCCGCCGGCATCCACTGCATCGTTGCCACGCAGCGTCCGAGCGTCGATGTCATCACCGGCGTCATCAAAGCGAATATTCCCGCGCGCATCGCCTTTCAAGTGGCCGCCAAAGTGGACTCGCGCACGATTCTCGACGCGATGGGCGCCGACAAACTCCTCGGCAAAGGGGATATGCTTTATCTGCCGCCCGGTTCCGCCAAGTTGATTCGCGCGCAGGGCGTGCTCATCACGGACCACGAGATCAATGGCATCGTCGAGTTCATCCAGAAGCAGGGCAAGCCGAGCTACGAGATGGAAATCCATCAGCAACTGCAAAAACCGGTCAGCGGCCTCGACGCGGAAGGCGGCGGCACTGACGAAGACGAGGATTTGATCCAGCAGTGCATCGAGGTCATCCGCAGCGAGCAGAAGGCGAGCGTTTCATTACTGCAACGCCGATTGCGCCTCGGCTACACCCGCGCGGCGCGCATCATGGACGAGCTGGAGGACCGCGGCATCGTCGGTCCGAGCAAAGGTGCCGAGCCCCGTGACATCCTCATTGATCTCGACGGTACCGGCGCCGATGGCCGGGAACCAACCGGCTGACGAATCACAGACCATTGCGTGGCCCATTCCTGGACAGGTTGCCGTGCCATCGGCACCCAGGGCCCTGGCGCAGCACGTGCTTTTTATCTTCTGGCAGCGGCTCGATGGAAACAGCCGGGAATCTGTGTGAAGAACAAAAGCGCAAATCATGCGAGCGACTCGCGATTGAACCGGTTGCGTTCGTGTTTTCTGTCGCTGCTGGCGTTGACTGGGGCGGGCGCACTCACGGCGGCCGAGAGCACGCCGGCTTCATCGGCCGAACAGAAGTTCGAGACGATTCAGGCCGGATCGCAGACCTTTTCAAATGTCACCGTCGTCAGCCGTTCCGCCAGGCAGATCACCATTATGCACGCGAAAGGCGTAGCCTCGCTCAAACTGGACGATCTGACGCCAGACATTCAAGCGAAGCTCGGATACGATCCGTCGAACGCCGGCGGCAAAGGGAAGGGAGTGTCGTTTTCCAAAACGTTCTCCGCGCAGTCGGAACGCGCGCGCGAGGTGAGGGCCAGGGCGGACGAACTCCTCCAGCAGCACTCCGCCGCCATCGGGCTCGCGGCTGCCATTGGACTCCCGCTGCTCTATCTCTTCTGCTGTTTCTGTTTCCTGCAGGTGTGTCGCAAGGCGGGCGTGAATGCGCCCATCAAGGTCTGGATTCCGTTGCTGCAATTTGATCCGCTGTTCAAGGCGGCGGGCATGTCGCGCATTGCGCTGTTCTGGTTTTTGTCGCCGTTGCTGTTTGCGGTGTGGGCCGCCTTGTTCGTCTTGCTTGCGAGCCTGGCCGGGACCGCGCTCGATCTGTTCAAGGGACCGAAATTGACGATGTTTGTCGGCGGCTTGCAAGGGTTGTTGGCGTTTGTCAGCGTGATGGTCGGTGTCGTTTGGTGCTTCAAAATCTGCATTGCGCGCGGCAAGCGCGCCTGGCTGGGAATCTTCCTGATCCTTCCGCTGATCAATCTGCTGATGCTTTGCTATCTCGCTTTCTCGGCGGGCGCGAAGGAGCCGCCCAGACGCACGGGGCAATTGAAGCTGGCCTGATCGGGCGCGCCAGGCGGCGCGCGGATTTTCCCCGATTGCCAAGACTCTTGTTAAACCGCTATAAACCGGCGGTCATGCCCACAGTTGCCGAACAACTCCGCGCCGCGCGCGAGATCCAGGGCCTCACCGTTTATCAGGTAGCCGAGATCACCAAGATACGCACCGACCACATCCGCGCGCTCGAAGAAGGCAACTACAACGCGTTTGCCGCACCGGTCTATATCCGCGGCTTCGTGCGCACCTGCGCCGGGGTGTTGAAGATCGACGTGTCCGACATCATGGCCGCCCTCGACTCGGAACTCGGTCGGACGGAAAAATTCCACGAACCTCCGCCCCTGAGCAACGAACCCAGGGGATTCGTTGATATTCTCATGCTCCAGCTTTCGAAGGTGAACTGGCGCGTGGCGTTGCCGTTTCTGGGAGCGGCCATCCTCCTGCTCGTGGCAGTGATGGGTTATCGCGCCTGGCGTAATCATCAATCGAAAGACCCCCTCAGCGATCTCGGCCCCGGGCTGTACCAACCGACAAAAAAACAATCCGGCGAAACCCTGCCGCTGCCGCCGGCTTCGCCGAAGAAGTAATCGCGTCGCCAAGCGCCGGATGCGGCGCGTGAATCCTCCGAAACAACTCATCCGCCAATGACCTCCATCCGCTCGCTCCTCCTTCTCAGCCTTTTCGGTGCAAGTCTGGAATCCGGCGCCGACGACTGGCCGCGCTGGCGCGGGCCGGATCTCAATGGCATTTCACGGGAGAAAATCATTGCTTCCTGGCCGGCCGAAGGACCGAAGCAACTTTGGAAAGCCTCCGTCGGAATCGGGTTCTCATCCGTGGCTGTTTCGCAGGGACGCGTTTTCACGCTGGGCAACAAGGACGAAACCGACACGGTCTATTGCTTCGACGCGACAACCGGAAAAGAATTATGGAAGCACTCTTACGCCTGTCCGATCGACCCGAAGTACTACGAAGGCGGGCCGGGTTCGACGCCGACTGTGGAGGGCGGCCGCGTTTACACTTTGAGCAAACGCGGGCATCTGTTTTGTTTCGAGGCCGACGGCGGCTCCGTGATCTGGCAGAAGAACCTGATGGAGGAACTCGGCGTCAAAAAGCCGGAGTGGGGCTTCGCCGGCTCAGCGCTCGTCCAGGGAAATCTGCTCGTCCTTAATCTCGGCGGCGCAGGCACGGCGATCGACAAGGCCACGGGTAAAGTCGTGTGGACTTCAGACACCAATGCCGCCGGATATGCGACGCCGGTGCCATTCACGGTCGGCGACGAACGGTGCGTTGCCATCTTTTCCGGCAAATCACTCGTGGGCGTTCGCGTGAACGATGGCCGGGAACTTTGGCGTCATTCGTGGGTGACGAAGTGGGATATCAACTCCGCCGATCCGATTCTGGTTGGCGACAAACTGTTCATTTCCACCTTCGACCGCGGGTGCGCGCTGCTTCGGTTGACCGGCGGGTCGCCGAAAGTCGTCTGGGAAAACAAAAACATGGCCAACCACTTCAACAGTTGTGTGTACTGGAACGGATCTTTCTTCGGTATCGACGGCAACACCGATCAACCCGCCAAGGATCTGCGTTGCATTGACGGCAAGACGGGCGACGTGAAGTGGAAGTACGATGGGCTGGGCCTTGGTTCACTGATGGCCGCGGACGGCAAGCTGATCATCCTGAGCGAGCGCGGCGAAGTCGTCATCGCGGAAGCTTCGCCGGACGCCTTCAAACCTCTGGCGCGCGCGCAAGTGCTCGGAGGCAAATGCTGGACCACGCCCGTGCTGGCGAATGGCCGCCTCTATTGTCGCAACGCCCGGGGCGATCTCATCTGCCTGGATGTGCGGACGACGGGTTCGTAAATCGGAAGGGAACCGCGGGTTCCGTCGAGACTGGTTGCACAAGGTGGGAGGAGGGTCGTGAAAACGGCTTTTACAGGCAGGCGTTGTTGCAAGGACCATGTAACATCCAACGTGCGCCATCGAAACCGCAAGATTGCTTTCGCCGTCATCCCACGGAAAGTAGGCGCCAGCGATGAATCCAAAGCGCCCCTTGGCCTTTCGAAAGCGACTCCTCTTCGCTCTGATCGCCTTGGTCCTCGTTGGACTGTGCGCCTGGGTCTTCCTTGGGCGTCGTCAAGGCGCGCTCGATCGATGGATGGCCGAAATGCGGGCGAAGGGCGAGAAGCTCACGCTCGAGGAGCTGGGACTGACCCGGCCGGCACGCACGAATGCGGCGATGGAGGTCATTGAGATCGCAGCATCGCGTTTCAAAGCGCTCGAACGCGCGAAAGTCTCCGTCGAGCATCAGCCGCCGGGAGAAATCGGGGACGAGCGCCAGCGCGTTGAGTGGGCCGGAACGAATCTTCACAGCATCATCGGCAGCGTGCTGGACTGGGACGCGTTTGGCAGCGAACTGTCCGAGTTGCGGCCGGTATTGGTTTCCGTTCAAGACGTCATGCGCGATCCGCCGCTGGATTCGGGACGAGACTACACCGGTGCCTCCAGCTCGATGTATATCGTGGCAATACGAGAGGTCGCGCAATGGCTTCACATCATCGCCATGTACGATCTCCACCGAGGCGACGTTTCGCTTGCTCATCAGGATCTGCTGGCGCTGATCGGAATGGCTCATTTGCACGCCGAAACCTGGAATGTCATGGACCAGATGATTCGCTCAGTCATTGCCAGTCTCGCGCCGGACGCGGTTTGGAACGCGCTTCAAGCTCCGGGATGGAGCGACCAACAACTGGCTGAACTGCAAGACCGTCTCGCGAGATTGTCGTTCTTCAAGGAATTCGGGCAAAGTTATCGCGTCGAACGGGCGATGTTCGGCCTGCGTGTGTACCACGAAATGAAGACGAACCGGAACTCGTCAAGTTCGGGCCGCCTTGCAGACCTGCCTGAAGATGCCTGGGGTTTCCTTTGGAAGTCGTTTTGGGCCGACGGAGACCTTCTAATGTATTGCCGGCACCATCAGTTGTGGATCGACTCGATGCAGACTCTCGCCGTTTCGAACTCGTATCGCCAGATTGAACCGCAAGTTGCCGAGGCTCGGAATTATTTGGACCGAAAGCTATCTGGCATTCAGAAGTACTGGTATCCCTTCTCGGGAATCGCCCTCCCGAACATACTGCGAGGACAGGACAGGGTGGTGAAGAACGAATCGCTGCGTCAGCTCGCGGTCGCCGCCATCGCGTTGAAACGTTACGAACTGCGCCATGGCAGGCTGCCAGGAGACTTACGTGAATTGCAGCCGGAGTTTTTGCGCGAGCTGCCCATCGATTTCTACGACGGCAAACCGGTGCGTTATCGGATCGAGGCTGACGGTGGCTTTACCCTCTATTCCGTAGGCGCCGATTTTCAGGACGATGGCGGTGCGCCGGGGAAAGATTTGTTGTGGCCGAAACCGATCTGGCCTTCGACGGACTCGAAATAGAGCGATTGCTGGAATTCATTTTAGCCCCCAGGAACTTCCCGAGGGCCGCGGATTACAAATCCGCGATACAGCAGAGTACAACTCTGCGCTACGAGAAGGCGTCAAACAGCCACGTCGCGCCGAGGTTCGGTGGCAAGTCGCGGGGAGCGATTCTCCGGACCGCGGCCATTCTGGCCGCAGCGCGTCCGCAGCGGGATGGGCTTGAGAACATTTCTATGCTTCCCTCCTGTTCGGAACCGCTGCGGCCTGGAAGGCCGCGGTCCGTTTTTTGGCCTCGGCTGCGAAGATTCTTCGGAGCGCGATCCCGCGGCCGCGGGATCGCAGCAGCGGCGGTAGCATGAAAGCTCGGGAACTCCTTGGGCCATCCTTTGCATGCGGACCCGCTGCGCGCCGGGACGTCGCGCGCTCCGATTCGGCAGTCACGGCGCCTGCGGCGTGACCACCCGATACCAACGATACCCGTTCGGACCGGCGGCCGGATCGGACATTTGAATGACCTGATTCACCGATTGCGTCGCGACATTGTTGAGGGTCTGCCACGTTCCGGCACCGAGGTCCGCGCGGAACTGAACGGTGTAGGCCTTGTTCTCCTGCGCAGTGAACGTGAGGACAACATTCGCGCCTGACGTTAAGGCTTCAAGCTTCAGGCAACTCGACGCGAGCTGCGGGTCGGTGCCGGCGATGTATTCCTGCAAGTTGGACATGCGGTCGTTGTCGGGATCCAACGCGGCGTCGTTCGTTCCCACAACAAGCCCGTGTGCGTCCTCCCAGGTATCGGGAATGCCGTCACCGTCGGAATCGCCACCGGGGTTGCCGGAGTTGACGGTGATGCTCACCGGTGACGAGTCGGTCGTGGCGCCCGAGTTGTCATAGGCGCGCACCGTGAGAGAGTGCGTTCCGGCGGGCGGGTTTGCCCAATCGAAACTGTAAGGGTTGACCGAATCTTCGCCGAGCTTGATGGCACCGGCGTAGAATTCCACTTTCGTCACGCTGCCATCGGAATCGCTCGCGCCGGCGCCGATCGTCACCGTGGCCGGCAGCGTGAATGTCGCGCCGTTCGCGGGTGAAGTCAGGTTTGCGGTCGGCGGATTGTTGTTTGCATAGGCGGCACCGGGAGTGTAACCGGAGGCAAACCAGTTCGTCGGTTCGTTGCCGTAGGCGGATACCGTGCGGCGTTGAAGCGAAGCGCCGGTTCCGTCGGCCGCGACGGGCCAGGGCGGCACGTCCAGATAATTCACGCGATCCACGCGGACGTACGGGACGAAGCCGAAGTCGGGACCGGGAATGGTCTGAGGCGAGTCGGGTTTGTACAACTCGACGCTATCGCGGTCGTTGGCGAGCTTGCCCTGATAGGGGCCCAAGAGGACGGCGCTCGAGCCGTATTTCGCCTGGAACGCGGCGCGCGCCGCGGCATTCGTTGCTGGGTCGAAGCTCACGACGAGCAAATAGCCGCGGCCGGGCAGGGTCACGCTTTGCGGGAAGTCGAAGTCCACGGCGTCGCGCAACCGCCATGTGTTGGCGGGATGGGCGGGATCGAAGAGCGGCACGGGCGCGCCCGTGAGGTTGTGCAATTCCACGAACTCTTCAATCAGGTTGTCGTTCGTGCCGATGTCGGGTGGATGATACATGACTTCGCTGATCACCACCGGGCCGACCTTGGGATACGCGTTGGGCAGACCGGCGCCGGTGCGGAACTGCGCCAGGCTGGACGGCGTGTCCGAGCCAAACGTGCGTTGACTGAGCGCCGTGAAGTCCACCCCCGCGCTCGTGACAAAGCGTCCGAACGAAATGCCGTTCGCTGCGGGGCCAAAGTCCGTGTGCGTGCGGTAGCCGGTCAGGTTGCCCGCCCCGTCGGCCACCGACAGATAGATATCATCACCCCTCGCCGAGCTGAACGAAAAGCTCGTAGGCGAGTTGGTATCGGCGTTGAATTGATATTCGTAAAAGACTTTGAATCCTCCGGCCGGGATGAATGTGTTGTCCGGAATTCGATACTTCTTCAACTGATCGAGCGAATCGCTCAAGTACCAGCCGCCGACGTTTACGTCTGACCCCGTTGGGTTGTGCAATTCGATCGCGTCTTCCAGCGGCGGATCGCTATGGGTCAACACTTCGCTGACCACGACGTTCGAGATCGGCAGATGATTACCCTCGCCCGGCGATGGCGTGGCGGAGAATGAGACGATGCTCGCGGTGCCGTCGGGGAACAGCCCTTGAGACACGTCGGCAGTCTGCGCTCCGAACGTGACCGAATCGACGACGCTGACTCCGTTGTTCGAGATCAGGTAGATGGAGTCGCCGTTCGCGCTGAGTTTGAAATCGACGTGGTCGGCGCCGTTCTGCGGATTCTCGTCGGCCTTGAACTCGACGTGGCCGCCGGCGGCAATGAAGGAGAGCGCGGCGATGCGGGTGTTGGTGGGACTGGTCGACGTGTCGGTCAGATACAGTCCGCCCAGAGGCGCCGGCAGAAGGTTGGGGTTGAACACCTCAAACCAGTCGTCGCCGGACGCGGGCGACGCCATCCACTCGTTGATCTTGAGATTTGCCGGAGATCCGACGGCGGCTGCCTGATTGGGCTGGCCCGGTGTGGGGTTGGACAATTGCCAGCCGCCCGTGCCGTTGGCCACGCGGGCGATGGTGAGGTCGGTGACCTGAGGGCCGAACGACACGTAATCGCGCACCACGATGCCGTTGGCCGTCGGCTCGAACAGCGCGACGGTCTGGCCCTTGTTGTTCAAGCCAAAACCGGTGTGGAGGCCGGGCGCGTTGGTTTCGTTGTCGCACCAGAACACGAGGTAGCCCTGGGCTGCGATCACGGTGCCGGACGGAAACACATATTTGCCCGGCACGAGCACGTCGTCGCTCAGGCTCATTCCGCCGAGGTCGATGGCCTGGCTGCTGTTGTTGAACAGCTCGATCCAGTCGGGCGCCTGGCCGGCGTTGGTGACCGAGTTGCGGTTGGCAGCGGCAATCTCGTTCAACACGAGTGTGCCGGTCACGGCCGGGATGACCGCCTCAAGCGAGAGGCCGAACACGATGTCCGAGCTGTTTGTCGTGGATTGATGCACTTCCACCGCCAGCACATTGTCTCCCTGAACGAGACTGGCGGTCGAAACTCCGAACGGTCCCTCGTAGATCGCCTCAGTGACGTTGCGACCGGCAAACGCGCTGTAGTTGGTGGCGCTCGACAATATCCCGGTCGAAAGCACGTTCGTGCCGTTCAGGTAAACGATGCAACCGTCGTCAACGACGTGCCGGAGGCGAAGCGTCGCTCCCTGGGGGTTGGCGGGAAAATTGAACCGTGTGCGGAAATAATACGTGGTCCGCCCGAGGGTCAAGGACGTCCGGATCGGCTCCGGCAACGGCGCGGTTTCCACGGCCAGTAACGCGGCGCCGGATGGCCACGCGGCGTCGTTATAGTTTGTCGCCGTCCAGTTCACGCCCGTCAGGTCGGCGGTCTGGTTGTGTTTCCATAGCGTCGCGCCGTCGATCGCCACAAGCGTCACCTGTGTGGGCGCGGGACCAAACGTGAACGCCGTCTCGTCCGACGCGAGGGAAGGATGATCGTCAGCGTCAAGATACGTGCAGCGCCAGTAATAAGTCTCACCGAAGGTCAGTTCTTCGAACGGGATGGGGATCGAAGTCAGGTTGGTTGTGCTCGTGACTTTCCAGAGCGGTGCGAGGTAGGTGCCGGTCACAGTACGGATTTCCCATGTCGTTTTTGCATGGGCCGGCGCGGGAAAGGCGCTGTGCGAATAGACGGAGGCTTGCAGCGTCATTGGTGGGAGCGCGGTGCCGTTGTGCGCGGGCGAAAGATGGACCGGTTTGTCGGGTCGTTGGAACTGTCCGAAGCCGCATTGGGCTTCGACCGAAAGAAACCGCTGGTCCGCAAAACTGCGGATGCTTCCAAATCCCATCGCGGTGATGTTCTCCGGATGCAGGAAAGTGTTGTTGAGCAACCAGAGCCGCTGTTTGTACTCCTCCCGAAACGCCTTGAGAAAACTGTCCTTGAAAAAATTCGGCCCGCGGAAGTTGTTGTTCGGATCGTCCACCTCGCCGATGTAAATCGACGAATCCGGCGGCGTGTTGTCGCCGCGCCCGAACCACGCGTCGCAATCCCACGGAAGCATGCACCACTTGCCGTTCCGGCGCTGCCAGAAGAAATGGTTTTGCGTCGTGTGATCCCACGGACAACACCAGTTCTCGACAGCGACATGGGTGAGCATGGCGTCGATGTCGAAATAATTGCTGAAATAGGCGCGCACTACCGGAATGTTCAGGTTCGGGTTCGGCCCCCCGGGTGTGTCGCCGCGCGCGACCCACATCGCGTCGATCATCTGCTTGAAATAGTACGAGCCGCGCCATCCATTGTTTTGGAGCGAAAAGGTCCAATCATACATCTGTAGATCGGTCCAGTAAGGCGGCTTGGCGAGTTTGCGGCCATCGCCTCGTCCGTACGGACCTTCACCGTTCAGATCGATGGTGCCAACGCATTTGTAGATCTCGCCGGTGGGCTCCAGCGGCGACCCCGGATTCAGATTCCGTTGCGCCTTGTGATAGGAATCGAGCATGTCGTCGTCGAACTCGCCCTGTTCGAGCCGTTGCATGACCCCGCTGCCGTTCAGATAAAGGTCCACGTAGCGGACGTTGGAAACCGGAAGGCCAACGTTGATGAACAGGTTGTGGCCGACGATGAAGTCGTTGCCCTTGTCGGTCTCGAAAATGCCGGTGATGCCGTTAAACTTCCTGTAACGAGGGAACTGCCACTTGAACGAATTGCGGGTAGCCCGCCGGTTGTAGCGGC
>JGI10216J12902_104417849_pt1 | contig 20743 bp, 18 predicted proteins | sample KanNatreferecore_FD_12902 | JGI IMG/M metagenome (IMG submission 12902)
CGCCCAGCCGCGGGAGCTCCTCCGCCAGCGTGGCGGTGGCTTTCTCCCGGTCGATCCGCCAGTCCACCCGCCCGCGGGAAGGCATCTCCCTCACGAACCACGGATCAAGGACGTTCGCCGCCACGACAGTAGCCGTGTAGCCGGAATCGCGGTTCGGCCAGAGCCGGTCGAGACGGACCGCCAGCGTGTCTCCGGGCTCCGCGCCCTCCACGTGGAACGGCCCGGTCTGCGGGTTCCCGCCCGCCGTCACCCGTTCCCCGCTGGCATCTCCGCCGCCGGCGTCGACGGTCGTAGTGACCACCGTATCCCCGTCCACAATCCGCAGCACCGGCTCGTGCGACCCGATTGCCGTGTGGTACTGGGTGGGTTTGAACCGATGCGTCGCCATCTTGCGCGTTCCTGAATGATCACTGATGACTGATCACTGATCACTTCGTCCCCCTACATCCTTCATCCCTCATCTCTCATCCTTCGACAACCGGTTGGCCGGTTAGCCCTTGCGGAGGGAGAGGTTTAAGATCGGGCGATAAGGCGGATGACATGGACGGGCGTGAAGGGCGGGCGCTACCTGCGCAAGCCGGCCCAGCGCTCCCGGGACGTACCATCATTCTGGATCTCCGGCTTTCCGCCCGTTGCGGGCACGGAAGCCGGCACCAGCCCGAGCCCGATCAGAGGGAAGGCATGAAGGCACTCGTCACCGGGGGCGCCGGCTTCATCGGCGGCCACCTTACCGACCGGCTGGTAGCGGACGGCTACCAGGTCCGCGTTCTGGATAACCTCTCGAACCAGCCCCGTCCCACCTACGACTCCGCACGCTACGTTGACTTCGTCCTGGGCGACGTGCGGGACAAGGACGCGTGCAAGTACGCGCTCCGGGGAGTGGACGTGGTGTTCCATCTAGCGGCGCTGACCTCCGTCCAGCGCTCCATCCTCGATCCCGTCTCCTGTCACGACGTGAACGTCACCGGGACGCTCAACATCCTGATGGCGTCCCGGGAGGCCCGCGCCCAGCGCGTGGTGCTCGCCTCGTCCAGCTCGGTCTACGGGGACAGCCCGGAACTGCCCAAGCGGGAGACGATGACCCCGCAGCCGGTCTCGCCCTACGCGCTCTCCAAGCTCACGGGCGAGTATTACGCCCAGCAGTTCTACCAGCACTACGCGCTCGAAACGGTCTCGCTGCGCTACTTCAACGTCTTCGGCGCGGGGCAGAACCCGAAGTGCGATTACGCGGCGGTCATCCCGCGCTTCGTTACCGCGGCGCGCAGCGGAGACCGGCCCGTGATCTTCGGTGACGGCGAGCAGACGCGCGACTTCATCGCGGTTCAGAACGTGGTGGACGCAACCGTCCTCGCGGGCGAGTCACGCTCGGCGCCCGGGCGGACCTATAATATCGGCAGCGGCGAAGGCCTCAGTCTGAACCGGCTGGTCGAGGAGATCGGCGGCATTGTCGGCCGGCGGATCCAGCCCGTGTACGGCCCTCCTCGACGAGGCGACATCCGGCATTCGGTGGCGGACATCGAAGCCGCCGAGCGCGAGCTGCGGTGGGGCCCGCGGGTGAGCGTCGCGCGGGCGCTGGAGGAGCTCCTGGGGCCGGCGCGGATGCTGAGGGCGGCCTAAGTTGAGAGGCGACATGGGACGGTTCGGGCTGAAGTGCGCAGTGACGGCGGCGGCGCTTCTCTGGGCCGTTGGGTGCCGGGCGCTGGCGGGGCGCTCGGAGGGCCCGGTGGTCTGGGCCTGCGGCGAAAGCGTGAAGGTTTCGCCGGACGCCGCCCCGCAGGCGAAGAACAGCGTCTGGAACGGCGAGGTGAAGGAGATCCGGCTCTTCGGCGCCCGGCAGGAGTACGTCGGCTTCCAGGTAGTGACCGGGGCCGGAGCGGCGCCGCTGGCGGACGTCCAGGTCCAGGTGGCGCTCAAGGGTCCGGACGGGCGGCCGTTCGACGCGGGCAACGTCGATCTCTTCCGGCAGCATTACCTGAGGGTGACGGTGCCCTCGCAGTTCGACAACACGGTCCCCGTTCCGGAGGCGAAGGCGGGGGAGTTCCCCGTTCAGATGGTGCCGCTGCGGGGCAAGGGCTTCACCGTACCGGCCGGACGCAGCCAGCCCGTGTGGGTGGATCTGTACCTCCCCGAGAATCAGGCGCCGGGCGAGTACAGCGGCGAGGTGCGCGTGACCTCTGCCGGGAAAGTGCTGGCTGCGCCGAAGCTGCGCCTCACGGTGTGGCGCTTCACGCTCCCCCGCGAGACCCACCTGAAGACGATGATGGGAACCGGCCCGGAGCACCTGCGGTGGGGCTTCGGCCTGAAGCGGGACCAGGAGGATGCGCTTCGGGCGCTCGAAGACCGCTGCTTCCAGATGGCCCATCAGCACCGTCTCAACTTCAACCCCTCCGGTACCGGGGACGTAGTGGAAGAGTGGGGCGGCCGCTGGCGGAAGTATCTCGACGGCAGCGCGTTCAAGGAGCGGGCCGGCCCCGGGGTGGGCCAGAACCTCCTGATGACGGACCCCGGCGTGGAGCACGGCGGGATCACGCCTTACCTGAAGAAGGTGCTTGGGTGGTGGAAGCGAGAGAAGCTCCCCGCCACGCTGGCGGTCTACGTATTCGACGAGCCGCACAGCGACGAGGACTTCGCGGAGGTGCAGTCGCGGGCCGCCCTGGTTCGCGCCACCGTAGGCAAGGAGATCCCGATCTACCTCACCACCACGAAACCGGGCCGCGTCCCGGGAGGGCTGATCGACATCTGGGGCGAGGTGCCGGCGGACCAGATCCCAACCCGCCAGGCGCGCGGGGAGAAGTTCCTGGCCGTGAACCAGGGGTACGCTCTGGGGCCGTACGTGGACACTCCCGGATACGCCGGCCGCAGCCAGGCGTGGATGGCCTGGAAGATGAAGCTGGACGGCTGGCACTTCTGGGACTGCTGCTACTGGACGGACCGGCAGAACCTCATCGGCCCCGACGGGAAGCGGCGGACTTTCCGCGAGATCGACGCCGATCCCGCGCAGTTTATTACCGACACCTGGACGAACCCGCTGACGTTCGACCAGAAGCGCAACCCGCGCCACCGCGACTGGATCCGCATCAATGGGGACGGGGTGCTCTTCTATCCCGGTACGCCGGCCGGTCTCCACGAGCCGCTCGCGTCGTTCACCATGAAGTCCCTCCGGCGGGGCCTCCAGGACTACGAGTACCTGTGGCTGCTGCGCGAGAAGGGCAAGCCTGCGGACGACATCGTGGACCGCATCGTCCCGCGGGCCAACGCGTGGTCGCGCACCCCCGACGAATGGGACGAAGCGCGGCTGGAGCTGGGGAGGCGGCTCGACGCGCTGGCGGCGAACTAGCTCGCCGGCCCGGCTAAGGCCTGTCCGGCTTGCCCTCCGGCTGAGCGCGGACGACGAGGACCGGGCAGGGCGCGCGGTGCAGGACGCGCTCGGTGATGCTGCCGATGAGGCGGTCGTAACCATCGTCAAGGCTGATGCCGCGGCTGCCCATCACGATGAGGTCGTACTCCCCCTCTTCGGCCTCGCGGAGGATCGCGTCCGCGGAGGGTCCCTCGACGAGCTTTCCCGGCGCGCAGCTCGCGCCGGCCCCCCGGGCGATCCTCGCGGCCTCATCCAGCGCCGCCTGGGCGCGGGAGTCGATGCGCTGGCGCAGTGCGCGGCTCATTTCCGCGCTGATGTCGTCGCCCGAGAGGTAGCGGTACTCCACGGCGACCATCGGCTGCACCACTCCGCCATGTCGTTTCGCCAGTTCGGCGGCGATGGCGGAGGTCTCCGCGCAATGACAGGAGCCGTCCGTGGGCAGCAGGATCTTCTCGAACATCGGCTCTCCTCAAACGCAACGCCGCATTAGTATACCTGGGTCCAACCGAACGCTGGAGGCGGCGAGCTGCGCGTTCTATGCGGGACATCCCGCTGTCGGAGCGGGAGGAGAGGAGCCGGCGGAGGCGGACCATGGGACCGCGGATGCAGGCGTGGTAAGGGCCTCGGGCAAGCGGCTCCATCGGGGGCATCTCAGATCCGTCTCCTGAGCAAAAACGGGCCGGAGACCCTGATGGGGTCGCCGGCCCGCGTCGACGGACGGGAGCCCGATCGGCCTACTCCACGAAGAACACGTTCATTTCGAACGCGTGGTCCTGGTCCTCGGCACGGATGACGACCATGTCCTGCGTGGTGCCCGCGCCGATCTGGAAGTCGGCCGAGCCGAAATAGGCATACGCCGGCACGGTGATCGACGAAGGACCCGTCACCGACGGGCCGGTGCTGTCGATGCTGGTGACCGGGTACGTCCGGTCATAGCCCACGCTGTTGCCGGGGGTCGCCCACACGGTGGTGACGCCGCCGGACACGGAGACCTCGTCGTCGCCGGACCACAACACCTGCGCGAGCGCCGGCACCACGAGGCACGCCACGAGGGCCATGACCGCTACGGACGCCGCCGCCAGCCGCGAGCATTTCAGGATTCTCATCTCGATTGTCTTCCTTCTTGACCAGAAAACGGTGAGTTAGCCGTGCGCCTGTCTGGTGTCTCAGACGCCGGCTGTTTGTTTGCGATGACCACGCCTTCCAACACGAAGAGGAGGCTAGCCAGCCCTGAGTATTGGCAGAACCGCATCGCTCCTGCGGCTAGCCTTGTGCTCTCACCTGGCTAGAAAAGGAGGCTCCGGAGATAGCCCATCGGCTACGACCAACCTACCGAATGCGTGCCAAGACGGCCGGCGGATGCGTGTGGGTCTTCCCTGCTACAATAGCTGGGAGCAGGAGCGGAGATGACACGCACGATAACGGTCGACCTCTGGGTGCCTGATGAAGGCGTTCCCGAGCCCACCTGGCTGCGGGCGGCAGCTGCCGCGAAAGAGGCGGCCGTCCTGTACCTGCAGCAGGAAGGCGAGCTGACGATTCGCGAGGCAGCGATGGAGTTGGGCCTCAATTACCAGGGATATCTGGACCTTCTTGCAGAAAAGCGTCTGCCAGTCTCAAACGCCGACTCTGACCCTGAAACAGTCGCTATGATTAGCGAAGCCATTAGCCGGCGGAGGATCGAGGCTGCCTAGTGGAAGCGACTTGCGCCGTGCTGGACGCCAGCGGTGCAATCGGCCTGGCGAAGGGCGGTTGCTTGCTCAATCTTCCGCGGTTGTTTCCGAAGTGTTTGATGCCCCCATTGGCCGTGGCGGAGGTCATCGACCCCGTTTCGCGAGAAGCACTCGAATCCGCTCTGCGGCTATGGTTGGTGGTGGAGTCCGCGCGAACTGAGGTGTACAACTCCGCCCCGCCGCTTCGAAGCGTCCCCGACCGTCACGTGGTAGCCCTGGCGCTCACCCATCCCGGCGCAGTGATCATTTCCGGTGACCGGCGCCTCACCAATGCTGCGCGTCGCGAGGGCATCCCGGTGCTCACCGCGCCCGATACCGTGAAGCTTCTCGCCGAACAAGGGATCATCGCAGCGGCAAAGCCGTGTCTCGATCTGATGACGGAGCTCGGCTTCGGGATGCGCGCGGACGAGTACGCCGCGGTACTCAAGGCGCTGGGGGAACCTCTTGACTGATACGTCCCGTCCGGAGACGCGATGCCTACCTGGTACGACGACGCCTGCTTCATCCTTCATTACGAGCACCAGTTCTACCGCGGCGAGTACCCGCCGCCGCTCTCCGGGGTAGATCCCGCCCAGGTGCGGCGGCTGCTTGAGCGGATCCGGCCAGACGCGGTCCAGTACTACGCCAAGGGCAGCGCCGGCCTGGTCCCGTTCACCACGCGGTACGGAAACGAGCACCCCTCGGTAATGGAGCAGCCGGAGGCGGACGTGCTGCGCGTCTTCCGGGACGTCACCCGAGAGCTCGACATCCGGTTCGTCATCGCCTACAGCGGGCTGGTGGACTTCCAGGCGGCGGACTGGCGCTCGGAGTGGCAGCGCATCGGCTCCAACTACAGTCCCTACCCGAACCGGGCGCTGTGTCCCAACCACGGTTATGTGGACGAGCTGATGCTCCCGCAGCTGGAGGAGATCCTCTCGCTCTACGAGCCGGACGGTGTCTGGATCGACGGCGAGAACTGGACCGTCAGCCCATGCTGGTGCTCCGTCTGCACGAACGAGTACCAGATGCTGCACGGGCGGTCCGCGCCGTACGATCGGAGCGATTCCCTGTGGAAGGAGTGGATCGACTTCCACCGGGACAGCTTCCAGCGCTACGTCGGCCGGGTCGCCCGGTATCTCCACGACCGCAGCGGCGACCTGCTGTACGCCACCAACGCCGGCTACGCCACCCACCAGCCGGAAGAGGTCGCCGGTCTCGGGACTCTCGGGGGCGGCCCGGAGCGGTTGAGCTGGGACCTCTCCCCGGCTTACTCCCTCCGGCAGGCCGGGCTGGAGGCGCGCTTCTTCGACTCGCGGGGGCTGCCCTTCGACCTGCTTACCTGGAACCAGTCCAGCGCTCGTCCCTGGGCGCAGGGACGCCTCCCGGCGTTACCGACGTACCCCAAGACTTTCGATCACCTGGCCCAGGAAGGGTCGGTCATCCTGGCCAACGGCGGCCGGTGGTCGGTCTGGGTCACGGCGTACTCCGATGACTCCCTTCCGGAGAAGCAGCACGAAGTAGTGGCCCAGACGGCGGAGTTCGCCCGGGAACGGGCTCCCTGGTGCATCGGCACGCAGTCCGATGCCTACGTCGCCGTCCTGCACTCGAGCGCCACGCACCGGGCGGCGGGGAACGGGCTCTACGATCCCGGGCCCTCGCTCGACCGCATCCGCGGCGCCCACCAGGCTCTGCTGGAGCTGCACCACCCACACGACGTCGTCAATGAAGAAGGGCTCCGCCGCAACCTGGCGCGCTATTGGGTGATTGTGCTGCCCGAGCAGATCGCGCTGCCGCCGGACCTGGACGAGGAGCTCACCGAGTGGGTGCGCGACGGCGGACGGCTCATCGCCACGGGCCGGGTGTCCCCGCGCATCCTCGAAGACATTCCCACGTTCGCTCTGGAAGACGTTCTGGGCGTGCAGTGGACCGGCCGGCAGGAGCCCTCGGCCCACTTTCTCTACAATGAGCTTCCGCTCCGTATCGCCGCGCCCGTTTACCATGTCACCCTGAACGGCGCCGAGATGGTGATCCCCCTGTGCGGCACCGGCAACGAATTCCGCCCCAACGAGTGGAGCATCCCGGCGGTGACGCGCAACACGCTGGGCGAGGGCCGCGGCTATTATCTGGCGGCCGACTTCTTCGCCTATTACCACCGCTCGCAGTACCCGGGTCTCCGGGACTTCTTCGGCGCCATCCTCGGCGACGCCATGCCCCAGCCGCCTCTCCTCACCACGGCGCCCCCCTCGGTGGAGCTCGTGCTGCGCCGGAAGGGGAACGCGACGATCCTGCACTGGGTAAACCATTCGCCCGGCAAGAGCCTGGCCCAGAACAACCCCTTCATCGAGCGTGTTCCTCCTTCGGAACCGTTCAGCGTCACCATCGCCGTGGGCGAAGAGCCGCTCGAGGTCCGCCTGCAGCCGGAGGGGATCGAGCCGGAGTGGAGCTTCTCGGAGGGCGCGCTTACGGCGTTCGTCCCGCCGGTTCACCTCCACACGGCGCTCGTGGTCACCGGCCCCGAGCGGCCCGAGGCGCCGCCCGGCGCGGAGACCGAGGCAGAGGCGGAAGCGGAGCCGGAAGCCGCATCGCCGGTCGCCCCCGCCGCGGCACCCGAGGAACCGGATTACCCGCCGGATTAGAGGAGTACCGGACGCGTCCAGCGGACTACCTGCTACGGGAGGGATTCGAAATGGCGGACATCATCGAAGCCGTCCGCGGCGGCGACCGCGCGCAGCTGGAAGCGATCCTGCGAGAAAACCCCAGCGCCGTGCGGGTGCGGGACGAGCACGGCAACTCCCCCGCGCTGCTGGCGATCTACACGGGCCGCACGGACTTGCTGATGCTCCTCACACGCTCCGGCGTGGAGCTGAGCGCCTTCGAAGCGGCGGCCGCCGGCTCACTGGAGCGCGTGCGCGCCCTCGTTGAAGAGAACCCCGGGATGCTCCAGGAGCTCTCGCACGACGGCTGGACCCTGCTCCATCTCGGCGCCTTTTTCGGCCACCTGGACATCGTGCGATACCTGATCGCCGCCGGTGCGGACGTCACCACCGTCTCATCGAACCAGGAGTCGGTGACCCCGCTTCAGAGCGCGCTCGCCACTCGCCGCCTGGAGATTGCCCGGCTGCTGCTCGACAAAGGCGCGGACGTGAACGTCCGCGGCAGCGACGCCGGGTACTTCCCGCTCCACTACGCGGCCGCCGCAGGCTCGGTGGATCTCACCCGGCTGCTCCTATCCCGCGGCGCCCGTCGGGACGTCCGGAACGCGGACGGCGCCACCCCGCTCGCCCTGGCCGAAGAGAAAGGCCACCGCGAGGTCGCCGACCTGCTGGGCGGTCCCGGAGAGGGCTAAGCGGTCCGAGCGAGTACTGCGCGGTTTTCGTAGCGCCGGTATCCCTGCCGCCGTGGCCTCGCGGCGAAGTGCCGTTGCCGACACGATGGTCGCGTTTCGAGGACGACGACGAGGACGAGGACGAGGACGATTACGAAGCGACCGACTTATTCTCACGCGGACCGTTAGAGCCCGAACGTCTGCATCAGCTTCATCAGGTTCTCGGGGTCCAGCGTGGCCATCCGGGCCGTGTCCATGGAGATCGCGTTGAGGCGCACGAGCTGGACCAGCGAGCGGTCCATGCTCTGCATGCCAAGCTGGGTGGATGTCTCGATGATCGAGGGCAACTGCTCCGTACGGCCTTCGCGGACCAGGTGACGTACGGCGCTGCTGGCCAGCATCACCTCCACGGCGGGGACGCGCCCGCCGCCGTTGCGGGAGAGGAGCTGCTGCGCCACGACCGCCTCGAGGGCGTTGGCGAGCTGGACCTTGATCTGGGTCTGCTGGTTGGAGGGAAAGACGTCCACCAGGCGGTCGATGGTCTGCGGCGCGTTCCGCGTGTGGAGCGTCGCGAAGACCAGGTGCCCTGTTTCCGCCATCGTAATCCCGGCGGAGATCGTCTCCAGGTCCCGCATCTCGCCCAGGAGGATCACGTCCGGGTCCTCGCGGAGAATGGAGCGCAGCGCCTTGTCGAAGCTGTTCGTGTCCTGCCCCAGCTCGCGCTGGTTGACCATGGCCCGCTGGTGGTTGTGCAGGTACTCGATCGGGTCCTCGATCGTCATGATGTGGCACTCACGCTCGCGGTTGATGACATCCAGCATCGCCGCGATGGTGGTGGACTTTCCGGCGCCGGTGGAGCCGGTGACGAGGATGAGCCCGCTGGGTTTGCGGGTGAGCTCGCGCAGCATCGTGGGCAGCCGCAGCTCTTCGATGGTGGGGATGCGCGTGGAAATGGCGCGCATCGCCGCGCCGATGGAGCCGCGCTGGCGGTAGACGTTGAACCGGAACCGGCCCACGCCGACGATGCCGTAGGAGAAGTCCAGCTCCCGGTCCTTTTCGAAGGTCTGGATCTGGGTATCGGTGAGGATCTCGTAGATCAGGCGCTGGATGTCCTGGCCCGCGAGCGGTGGGTAGTTCAGCCGCACCAGCTTACCGTCCAGGCGCACCGTGGGCGGCAGCTCCACGGAGAGGTGCAGGTCGGAGGCGCCGATCTGCGTGGTCTCGACGAGCAGGTCGTCGATGTGCAGCTCCGCGAGGCGGAGGGCGTTCGCCCCACCCATCGCGGCGGGGAGCTCCGGAGGGAGCTGGCCGAGGTTAACCGGAGTAAACGACACGGAGAGATTCCTCCAACGATGTCACGCCAAGAAGCACCTTCTCGATCGCGTCTGCCTTGAGGGTGATCATCCCGTTCCGGATGGCCGCCTCTTTGATCGCGTTCGAGCTGGCCCGCTGGAGCGCAAGCTCCCGGACCTCATCGTTCATCACCATCATCTCGTAGATGCCGATCCGGCCCTTATACCCGGAGTTCTTGCAGAAGTCGCAGCCGCGGCCCCTGTAGAACTTGATACCCTGGCTGGAATCGGCGCTTACCCCCAGGCGTCGGACCGCGTCCATCGGCGGCTGGTAGGCCGTCTTGCAGCGCGGACAGATCACCCGGACGAGGCGCTGGGCGATGACTCCGATCACGGCCGAGGAGATGAGGAACGGTTCGATCCCCATGTCCAGAAGGCGCGCGATGGAGCCTGGTGCATCGTTGGTGTGCAGCGTGGAGAGGACGAGGTGGCCGGTTAGGGCGGCTTCGACGGCGATGGTGCCCGTCTCCTCGTCCCGGATTTCCCCCAACATGATGATGTTGGGGTCCTGGCGGAGCATACACTTCAGCCCCGCGGCGAACGTGAGCCCCGCTTTGGGGTTCACGCCGACCTGGGTGATCCCGGCGAGCTCGTACTCGACCGGGTCCTCGATGGTGAGGATGTTCTTTTCCGCGCTGTTGAGCTTGGACAGCACGGAGTAAAGCGTGGTGGACTTGCCGGAGCCGGTAGGCCCGGTGACCAGGATGATCCCGTACGTCCGGGTGATCAGGTTCTCGAACTGCTCCAGCGTCTTGGGGCTGATGCCCAGGCGGTGCAGGCCGATGCCGATGGCGCTCTTGTCCAGGACGCGGAGCACCGTCTTCTCCCCGAACTGGGAGGGAAGGGTGGAGACGCGGAAGTCCCACTGGCGGCCGTCGATCAGCAGCGAGATGCGGCCGTCTTGCGGGGCGCGCTTCTCGGCGATGTCCATGCTCGCCATGATCTTGACGCGGGAGATGAGCGCCGCCTGCACCTTCCGCGGGAGGCTGCTGGCCTCCCGGAGGACGCCGTCCACGCGGTAGCGGACCCGGATGCCTTCCTTGGTCGGCTCGATGTGGATGTCGGAGGCGCCGTCTTTTACCGCCTGGGAGAGGATGAGGTTCGCGAGGCGCACGACGGGCGCTTCGTCCACCAGCTCCCGCATCGATTCGACGCTGACGTCGTCCGACGTGGTGTCCTCCGGCGCGGCCATCACGTCGACGTTCGAGTCGTCGAGCTCCCGGAGGGTGTTCTTCACCGCTTCCTGGGCGGAGCCGTCGTTCGCGAAGAAGCGGGAGACGGCGCCGATGATGTCTTCTTCCTCGGCGAGGCAAGGCTCGACGTCCGCGCCGATGATCAACCGGAGGTTGTCGATGGCGTAGATGTCGTTCGGCTCCTTCATGGCCACGACGACGCGGCCGTTGGAGCGGGAGATGGGGATGGCCTTATAGCGGCGGCAGATCTCCTGCCCGACGAGCTTCACCACGTCCGGATCTACCGGGAAGGTGTCCAGTTCGACGAACTCCACCCCCCACTGCTCCGCCAGGCAGCGCCACTTGTCGCGCGGGGTGAGATACCCCATGGAGACAAGGGTATCGCCCAGCGCCTGCATCGTGGGCAGGCCCTGCTGCGCTTCCAGCGCAGCCTGGAGCTGTTCCGGGGTGATGTATCCGCGAGATACGAGTATCTGACCTATACTAGCCATCGATCCCAGCCTCTACTACGTGTTCGGCTCGATTTGGGGGTAAAGGAGCATAAACGGGAGATGGGACCTTCCCTCCGGGTGGGGGGGCGGGGGCCCATCTCCCTGGCAGACGCCGCGATGCCTGTTTTTAGTAGGGCCGGGCGGCCAGCGCGGTCTCCCGCACCGGCGTCTTCCCCCCGAGGGTCACGAAGAAGCGGTCCTTCATCCCAACCTTCGGGTTGTTCTCGAACCAGACGCAAGGGGTTGCCCTGGGGCCGGCCGGTACCACGCGGATCACCTTGTAGTCATTCGGCAGCCGGTCGCCCACCTTCAGGATCATGCTCTCCGCGCCCACGGTAGCCACGGCAAGATCCGGGCCATCCTGCGCGTCGATCAGACCAGTGAGGTTGATCTCCGGCCGCGGCAGCGCCGGCGGCTCCACCACGGGAACCTGCGGAGCGGCAGTCGGATACTGGGGGTTCCCGGTTGCCGGAGGTACCACCGGCGGGTTCAAGTCCGTCCGGCCGCTCCTTCTGCCGCCCGTGGGCTTGGATGGACCCGGCTGGGGTACGACCCTCTCCGGCGTCTTCGAGCCGCGCAGCCGCACGGGGCGGAACGGGTCCGGGTTGTAGACGCTGCCGCTTCCCAGCAGCTGCGCCAGCATCTTCTGCTGCTCTTCCGAGGCCTCCCCGTTCGCCTGCTGCCCGGCCGCGGCATCGATCTTCTTCGGCTCCGCGTCCGCCGTGGCCGGCGCCTTCTTGGGCGGCGACATCATCGTCATCCCGAAGTATCCGAACATACCCACCGCGATCACGCCGATCGCGATGACCTTGGGAGTCTCCTTCGGGTCCATCTTCTGAAACTTACCTGCCATTAACTGATCCCTCCGGAAGCCACCCGGGCGCTCCTACTGGCCTTGGCCGGCGGCGTCTGGTTTTTCATGATGAACGCCGTCAGCTCCATTTCAACGGAAAGCTTGTCGGACCGCTCGCCCTGCTTGACGTCCGCCCCGTTGTAGGGGATGAGCGCCAGCTTCTCGACGGCCATGATCTTGGGGAAGCGCTGCAGCCGGTCCGTGAACTCCTGGACGGAGCGGTAGCTGCCCACCACGCTTACCTGGATGGTCAGCGGGGTGTACGGCTCTTCCTTCTTCTTCTCTTCCTTCTTGTCGCCGGGCTTCGCCTTCTCGCCCTTAGCCTGCGCTTCGGGGTCGCGGCGCTGATCCAGCTTGGTGGGCGCCTGCACGATGATCTGCGGCCGTACGGCGTTCACCTTGTTGTTCGTGCTGATGGCCAGCTGCTCGAGCTGCTTCAGCATCGTGGGCACGTAGGTGGCGTCCGAGACGCCTTCCTCCAGGAAGCGCACCTGCTCCTGGTCCTTCGCCAGGTCGGCCATGGCCTGGTCGCGCCTGGTGGCGATGGTCTTGCCTTCCTGGACTTCCCGGTCCTTCCGAGTCAGCTCGGCCTGCATGACCGTGAGCTTCTCGTTCTGGAAATAGATGATGGTGCCCGCGGCAAGTAGGATCAGGGCGCACACCGCCCCGAGCATGATGAGGGTGTTCTTACTTGGCTTCAGTCGCATTGGTCCCTCCCGGCTTCTCGGCCGTCTTCTCGGGGGCCTGCAGCGGCTTCAACTGCGCGGCCAATTCGAATTCAACACTCTTAGCGCCGTCCCGGTCCGCGGTCTGCGTGTACCGGAGGTCGACCTTCTCGTACTGCTCCTGCTGGGCGCTGAGACGCATCATCGTCTCGCCGACGCGGGACTGGCTGCTGGTGACGCCCTGCATCCGCAGGGCCGGCGCGTCACCGGGGGTCTCCACGGTGAAGTTGGTCAGCCAGGTCTCCTCGGGCACCGCGCGCTTCAGGCCTTCCATCACGTCGAACCAGCGCTTGGTGCGGCTCTGCGCCTGCGTCAGCGTTTCCAGCTTCGGCGCCAGGTCGCTGCGCTGGGCCTCGGCGGAGCGGATCTCATCCAGCACCGGCTTCAGCTTCTGCAGCTCCGCATCCGCCGCCGCGATCTTTTGACCGGTGACGAAGTGCTGGCCAAACATGAAGAAGATGGCGGCCACGCTCACGCCCGCGAGGCCGATGGTGCCCATAAACAGGCCCTTCGCGACCTTCGCCAGGCGCACTCGCTCTGCGCGGCGCGCCGAGATTAGATTGACGTTCGGCATTAGACGTACTCCTTAAGGGCCAGGCCCGTCGCCACGGCGAACTCCGCTCCGCGTCCCTGCCACTGGGCGGCGGCAGGAGTGGTGGAGCTGGCGTGCGCCATCGGATCGAGCATGGACACGTTCATTCCCAGCCGCTCGCGGAGGTACTCCGGCAGGCCCTTCAACTGGGTCCCGCCGCCGGCGAGGATCAGGTGGTCCACGGTGATGGACATCCCGGCCTCGGCCGCCTGCGACTGGAAGTAGATAACCGACCGGCGCAGCTCGCGGATCAATTCATCCACAAAGGGCAGCGCCACCTGACGGATCGGATCGGGTCCCACCGCCGTCCCGTAATCAGTGCTTTCCTGCTGACGGTTCGGAGTGATATCGATCAGCTTCTTCTGCTCCTCGGCCTCTTCCGGGGAGATGTTCATCACGGAGGCCAAGCTCGTGGTGAGCGCGTTCCCTCCGATAGGAATACTCCGCGGAGCGGCCACCTGGTTGCCGATCACGATATTTAAGTCTGTGTAGGTGGCTCCCAGGTTCATCACGACCACCGCCTGGTCCGCCGGAGGGAGCAGGCTGGCTGCTTCCATCGCGCGGAGCAGGGCGAAGGCCTCCACGTCCACCGCTACGGGCTCCAAGCCGGCGCCCTCGATCACGGAGACGCGGCCGTTCACCATCTGGTTGGGCGCCACCACCAGGAGGACGTCCAGCTGCGGGGGCTGACCGCCCTTGCCCAGCACCTCGAACTCGACGGCGCTGTTCTCGATGGAGACGCCGGTGGTCCCCTGGTCGATGTGCTTGGAAGCCTCGAACCGGATGGACCGCTTGAGCGTGGAGATGGGCATGTCCGGAATCTTGATGGACCGTACGAGTACGTGCGACCCCGACACCGCGGAGATCGCGTCCCCGGGCGCCACGTGGTACTCGCGCAGCAGCAGGCGGATCGCTTCGGTCACCTTGGGGATGTCCAGGATCACACCGTCCTGCACGCTTTCCGGCGGCGTGGGGTAGATGCCCGCGTTGAGCAGGTTAAAGCTGTTCCGCCGCCGCTCCACCTGGACGGCCTTGATCTGCCTGCTCCCGATATCTAGTCCGATCACACTGGTGCTCGCCATGCCTTCCCTTTCCCAGATCCTGGTTGCGGCCGGCTGTAACTTCTGGTCCGGCTATGAACGGGGCGTGGGCTGCGCCGTTACGGATGATTGCCCGGGGGTGCCGGTTTGCAGAGGGCACGCCACCCCGCGCCACGCGGCGAAGACCAGGCCAGAGCCGCGGCGCGAAGTCATTATCGGCAGGTGCCGAGGGCAGCTTAAGGTTCGATACGAATCCGGTTCTACCTATGCCGCAGGTCCCGAGTCCCGAGTCCCGAGTCCCATGTCCCATGTCCCATGTCCCACGCCCACAAGTCCCCGGTGGACCTGGGTGGACGGGGTGGACTGGCATCAGCTCAAGCTCCCCTGGCAGCCGGCGCTTAACGCCTGTTAACGCCTGCGGTTGATTCAGGAGCGTCCCAGGCACGAAATGCCCGCGCAACAGGCGATAAGCCGCAGGCGATTGGTCTGGCGCGTGCCTGGACGGGACAGGCGATTCGCCTGTTGGGGCAGGCGATTGAGAGGCCCGAGGCCCGGGCCCCGGATTCTTTGGCCGGGTGGACGTTGTGGACCTGGTGGACGTTGTGGACCTGGTGGACGTTGTGGACCTGGTGGACGGGACATTTTTGCGGGGGCGGAGGAGCCCCATTCCGATCATAGCACGGCGTTTCATGCGGAACGATCATCCGTGTTTTCGTGAACAATCAGTCGTGCGAGGCGGGAGCGCTTGGCGGGACGGAGCCGCTCGCGCCTTTGTGGGCCGCATTCTCCGCCGCGGCTAGCGCGACGGGATCCCCAGGTAGCGGTCCCGCCCCTCGCGGAGGGCGGCGATCTTGCCGTCCGCCACGCTGCGCTTCAGCATCCAGAGACCGCAGTCGGGATGGATATAGCGGACGCGGCCGGTCCCCAGCAGCTTCTCCGCGTGCTCCAGGCGCCGGGCGATCAGGTCCGCGCTCTCGATCGGGGTGGCTTTCACGTCCACCACTCCGAGGCCGATCCCGATCTCCGGCCGCAGCTCCTTCAGGTGGGGCAGCTCGTCGTAGCCCCGGTGGGCGAATTCGAGAACCAGGTGGTCCACACGGAGGCGGTTCATGAAGGGGATCAGCCGTTCGTACGCGCCCTGCTGTACGGTCTGGCCGCGGTAGTTGCCGAAGCAGAGGTGGACCGCCTTCTCGCCGCGCGCCGCGTCCAGCACCACGTTGACTGCCTCAGCCGCCCACGGCTCCTCCTCCGGGTGACCGGTGATGTTGGCCTCATCGATCTGGACAACGTCGGCATCGACCTCGGCGACCTGCCGGGCCAGCACCCGCGCCAGGTCCATCGCCAGCGCCTCGCGGCTGCCGTAGCGGCGGTCGATAAGCACCTTGGACAGCATGTGCGGGCCCGTCACGGTGAATTTCAGGCGGGTGCGCGTCAGGGCGCGAGCACGGCGGAAGTCCTCCGGCAGGTTCAGTGAGCCCTCCCCCAGCGTGTCTTCGACCACCCCGGCGGGCGAGTCGCGGTACGCCATGCCGCTCTCCGCCCGGAAGGCGCTGAGCTCCTCGCGGGAAACAGCGGTCCGGACCCCGGCCAACGGCCGAATGAAGTAGTCGATCATCCCGTTGGTGTCGGGATGGTTGACGTCGAAGCGGTAGAGCTCCCCGTCCGCGACGAGATCGATGCCGGCCAGCTCCTGGATCCGGAAGACTACGGAGGTGGCATCGAGAAGCGCCTGCCGGCTGGGCAGCGCGGGCAGCCAGTCCGGGATCGGATAGCTTCCGACCACGGTGGTCTGAATACGAGGAAAGACCCGGAGCTCCGGGTTCACGTTGCCCGGTCCGAACGGCACCGTTGCCTCCGTTCCGCCGGTGTTCAGAGAGCACCCGGCGAAGGAGAACCTCCTCCGACACGGTAAGCTGATTCACCTGCCGATGTTTAGTTCAACCCGTGCCGCCGCAGTCCTCGCAGGCTCGGCTCTAACAACACTCGTGGCTTAGCGCTCGCCGAGCGCCGCGAGGGACTGAAGGAGCGCGGTGGAGTTGGACGGATTCAACCTATGTACGCTCACCGCATCGACGGAACCGAGAAGATCAGCCTTAAAGATTTCGATCCGGACGAGACCGCGGGCCTGGAGAAGGAAGCGGCCAAGGAGCGTACGGACGAGCTCGGCGAGGAGTTGGCCGAACACCTGGACCTGCTGTTCTACTGTGCCCGGCCGGCGCTCCTGATCATTCTGCAGGGGATCGACACCAGCGGCAAGGACGGCACCATCCGCCGCATCCTAACGTACGCCAACGTGCAGAGCTGCCGGGTCCAGCCGTTCAAAGTGCCCACCGAGCAAGAGCTGGCGCACGATTTCCTCTGGCGCATCCACCAGCGCACCCCCGGCCGCGGCGAGGTGGCGATCTTCAACCGCTCCCACTACGAGGACGTGCTGGTGGTGCGGGTCCACGAGCTGGTGCCCAAAAAGGTTTGGGAGCCGCGCTTCGAACACATCAACCATTTCGAGCGGCTGCTCCACGAGAACGACACGCGCATCGTCAAGTTCTTCCTGCACATCAGCAAGGACGAACAGGAGCAGCGGCTGCTGGACCGGGAGAAGGAGACCGAGAAGGCCTGGAAGCTTTCGGCCGGCGACTGGAAGGAGCGGGAGCTCTGGGACAAGTACGTCGACGCCTACGAGGACGCGCTGAACCGCTGCGCCACGAAGGAAGCGCCGTGGTACGTGGTGCCCGCGAACAAGAAGTGGTTTCGAGACCTGGCGGTGATCGAGCGCCTCGTCGATGTGCTGCGCCCGCTGAAGAAACCCGCGATGGCGTCTCTGGAGGCGCTCGGCAAGGAGCGGCTCGCGGAGATCAAAGCCTTCCGCGAGAAGCGGGGCTAGGCGACGGCGGCGGGGACTTTGCCGGCCACCGGCGCGGAAGAGCTGTCGAGCGGAGTCGCCTGAGCTCGGGCGGCCGCGGTGAGCTGCTGGGCGGAGCGGCCGTCGTCCGGATATGCTGCCGTCCCGACGTGTACGGTGCCGCCGATGGAGAGCTGGAGCGCCTGCGCGAGCCGGCGGGCTACCTGGTCCGCCGCCACCACGCCGGTGCCGGGGAAGATGAGCCCGAACTCGCGGGAGCCGAGGCGCCCGAGGACGTCCACCTTACGCAGCCGGGACTTCAGGAACTCCACGGCGTTGAAGAACGCGTCCGCGCTGCAGTCGCCGGAGATCTGGACGGTGCACACCGAGACCGCCTTCTCGTAGTGCTGGGCGCGGCTGACCTCCTCCGCAAGGCGGCGGTAGAAGTAGTCTCCCGTGTAGATGCCGGTCGCGGGATCCACCACCGACTCGGCGTCTCCGGGCGAGACCATCCGCTGGACCTCGGCGCGCTCCTGGGGGAGGCGCTCGCGCATGTGTTTGAGGCCGTTGCGCAGCACGTAGCCCACGTAGTTGCAGGAGATCCCCATTTTGCGGGCGATCTCGCTCTGGCTGAAATCCTGATAGAAGAAATAGTGAAGGACGTTCTTCTCCAGCTCCTTGAGCCGGACGAGGGCGCCCTCGAGCACGATCTTGTCCTCGACAGGCAGCTCGAACGTGACGTAGTCGCGGCTGCGGAGTTTCTCGGGGTCGACTTCGAAGTAGTCCGTCTCCTCCGCGTCGGAGGGGCCTTCGAGGCGGACGATGCGCGCGGCTTGCCGCGCCACCATCAGTTCTTCCACCGCCTCTTCGTCGAGGTTGGTAGCGGAAGCGATCTCGGCGACGGTGGGCGCGCGCTGCAGCTTCTGCTCCAGCTCCGACTCGGCGCGCTGGACCCGCTGGTTGAGCTCCTGGACCCACGCGGGCTGCCGGATGAGGTGGCCGCGGTCTCGCAGGTAATGGCGGATCTGCCCGGCGACGAGGTGCTGCGCGAAGGTGGAGAAGCGGGCGCCGCGGTCCGGCGTGAAGCGGTCCACCGCGCGGATCAGGCCGACGAAGCCTTCGCTCTCCAGATCTTCCTGGGGCTCGCGGCCGGCGAACTTGCGCGCCACGGCGTGCACCAGGGGCCGCATGTGCTCCACGATCTCGTCGCGGATCCGGCCCTCGCCGGTGCGGTGATAGGCGGAGAGCAACTCCGCCACGCGTGCATCGCTGTAAGCTTGCTTCCTGCTCATCTTAACGGTCGGGCGTGAGGCGTTGACAGCATGAATGACTAAACGCCCGCAACCCCACGCTTCTGACAGCAAGTTTAGTGCCGAACAACCGGGCTAGGTGTTAACCAGTTCACCATGAAGCGGTGAAGCTCCTGGCGTTTGCCTGCCTCACCGGATATCGCCTGGTGGTTAATGGGAAGGGCGGCCCGAGGGCCGCCCTCCCCAGCATGTTTTTGCCAGTGCTTACTTGTTGATCGCGTTGACGAGGGTGAACATCGGCACCATGATGGAGCCTACGATGAACCCGACGATACCGCCGAGGAGGATGATGAGGAGCGGCTCGATGAGCGACGTGAGCGCCTTCACCGCTACTTCCACCTCGTTGTCGTAGAAGTTCGCCACCTTGATGAGCATCTCGCTCATGCGGCCGGTCTCTTCGCCGATGTCCATCATCTGGGTGACCATCATGGGAAACTGGCCGCTGGCCGCGAGCGGAGCGCTGATGCGCTGGCCTTCGCGAACGCTCTGCCGCGCGTCGTCCACCGCCTTCTGGATCACCACGTTGCCCGAGGCTTCCGCCACGATCTCCAGGGAGCGGAGCACGGGAACGCCGCTGTTCACGAGCGTGCCGAGGGTCCGGGAGAAGCGCGAGATCGCCATCTTCTGCACCAGCTCACCGAAGATCGGGACCCGCAGCTTGAGGTTGTCGATGTTCCAGCGGCCCTGCGGCGTCTTGTAGTAGTACTTGAAGAACGCCACGGTCCCGAAGGGGATGCCGGGGAGCAGGTACCAGAACGTGCGCAGCGTGTCCGAGATGATGAACAGGAGCTTGGTGATGAGCGGCAGCTCCGTCCCCACGTCGGCAAAGATCTGCTTGAAGGTGGGCAGCACGAAGATGAAAAGGGCAACGACCATCAGCAGCGCGAAGACGAGGACGCAGACGGGGTAAACCATCGCGCCCTTGATCTTGCCGATGATCTCCTGCTCCTTCTCCAAGAAGATCGCCAGACGGTCGAGGATGGTATCGAGGATACCGCCGACCTCCGCCGCGCGCACCATGCTCACGAACAGCTTCGAGAAGGTGTTCGGGTGCTTCGCCAGGGCGTCGGTGAGGCTGGAGCCGCCGACGACGTCCTTCCGGACCTCGCCGAGGATCGGCTTCAGGATCGGATCCTTCGTCTGGGCCTCGAGGATGTCGAGACACTTCAGGATGTTGATACCGGCGCTGACCATGGTGGCGAACTGCCGGCTGAACACCACGAGGGCGTTGAGCTTGACCTTCCCGCCGCCCTTCCCGAAGGAAGGCGCCTTGATGGCCGCGTTGCGGTTCTCTTCGAGCTTGACTACGGTGTAGTTCAGGCTCTGCAGCTTGCTCAAGACCGCAGTGCCGTTCTCCGCCTCGATGGTCCCGCGGACTTCGCGGCCGCTCGGTTCAATTGCTGAATAAGCAAACTGGGGCATCCCGGTGTCTCCCGTAGGGGGCGTGTTGACTTCTATCGGGTATTGTGGCTTACCCCGAGCAAGGTCTTTAGGGCGTACCAACGTCAGGCGTCAGGGGCTTTCGGCGTTCGGGCGTTCGGGCGTTCAAGACGGGCCACCGCACAGCGCGGAGCGCGGAGAGCTGGCAGCCACGAACGAGGCCTTCCCAGGCACGAAAGTGCCGCGGATTCGCGCGGCCTGGTGTAAGCCCGAGGGCGCAGATCCCGCAGACGGCGAGACGCGCGAACGGCGGCAGGTAGACACGGCAAGCGGCGGCGTATCAACCTGTATGCTCCCGGAAGCGCGCCCCGCCCAACACGCCCCGTTCCTCGAATGGCTGGACGCCTGGTTCGAGGCCCTGCCCACCGTCTCTCTGGAAGAGCTCACCTCGGGCGCGGGAGGGGCGCAGAACGCGGCGGTTCTCGTCGTGGACCTTCTCGTGGGGTTCTGCAGCGAAGGGCCGCTGGCGAGCCCGCGCGTCGGCGCCCTGGGCCCGCCCGCGGCAGCGTTCCTCAC
>JGI10216J12902_101936709_pt1 | contig 20682 bp, 11 predicted proteins | sample KanNatreferecore_FD_12902 | JGI IMG/M metagenome (IMG submission 12902)
GGGAGCCATTCGCTCGTGCTGGCGCGTCCGAGCTACGGCGAAGACGATCCGCGTGCGTGGGCTGCGAGCGTGAATCCCGGCGGTTCTCCGCGCGTGGCTGAACCGGCGCCGATTAGCACCTTCAACACGATTCTCATCAACGAAGTGCTGGCCCACACCGATCTGCCGCAGGAGGATTACATCGAGCTGTACAATTACAGCACTGCGTCGGTGAACATCGGCGGCCTCGCACTGACGGACGACCCGAACACAAACAAGTTCATCATTCCCGGCGGCACGACCATCGCCCCGCGCAGTTTTCTCGCTTTCACGGAGACGCAGCTTGGGTTCGCGTTGAACAACGACGGCGAGACGCTGTTCCTGCGCAGTGGCTTCCGCGTCGTCGATGCGGTGAAGTACGAAGGACAGGAGAACGGCAAACCATGGGGCCGCTTCCCCGATGGCACGCCGGCGTTTCACGCGTTGCGCAACGCGACGCAAGGCACGAACAACGCGCCGCTTTACGTGAATGACATCGTCATCAATGAAATCATGTACGCGCCGATCAGTGGCGACTCGGATGACGAGTTCATTGAGTTGAAGAACAAGGGCACCAATGCGGCGAATGTCGGCGGCTGGAGATTCACGGACGGCATCGACTTCACGCTGCCTGCGGGCATCACGATTCCGGCGGGCGGTTATCTCGTCATCGCACGCAACGCCGCGCGGTTGCGAACCAATTATGCGGGGCTGACTACTGTGAACTGCCTCGGCGATTACGACGGCACGCTGGCCAACGGCGGCGAACGCGTGGCGTTGAGTTTCCCGGATGACGTAGCGACCACGAACCAGTTCGGGCAGTGGATCACCAACAGGATTTGGATCGTCGCTGACGAGGTGACGTACAGCGATGGCGGACGGTGGGGCCGCGCGAGTGACGAAGGCGGCAGTTCACTGGAACTCGTGGATGCGCGTTCTGATAATCGGCTGGCTGCGAACTGGCGCGATTCCGATGAAACACAGAAAAGCCCGTGGATCACGCTGGAATGGACCGGGACTTTGGACAACGGCAACGGCGGTCTCGACCGGGTGCATCTGTTTCTCCTCGGCGCGGGTGAATGCCTCGTGGACAATGTGGAGGCGATTCAAGGCGGCACCGATCGCATCAGCAACGGTAACTTCGAAAGCGGTCAGACCGGTTGGACCTTCCAAGGCACGCACGCGAAAAGCTTCATCGAAAACTCCAGCGGGTTCGGCGGCGGCAAGTGTCTGCATGTCGTGGCTTCCGCGCGTGGCGATACAGGAGCGAATCGCATCTGGACATCGACGACCACGCCTTTCGCCAACGGCCAACCCGGGACGCTTCGCGCCAAGGTGCGATTCCTTCGCGGCCATCCTGAACTGTTGCTGCGCATCAAAGGGGCATGGCTGGAAGCGAGCACGAATCACGTCGCGACGAAACGATTAGGCACGCCGGGCGCAGTCAACTCTGCGACGCTCGCCGCTGGCGGCAACGCTGGTCCAGCCATCGCGGACGTGAAACACACGCCAGTTCTCCCGAACGCCAGTCAGGCTGTCACCGTGTCCGCGCTCGTGAATGATCCGGATGGTTTGTCTTCGCTGATTCTGAATTACCGCATCGATCCAGCGACGAACTACACCGCTTTGCCGATGACGAATAACGGCGCGGGTTATTACAGCGCGACTATTCCCGGCCAGGCCAGCGGCACGATGGCCGCCTTTTTCATCCAGGCTTCCGACAACGGGACACCGCTCGGCGCGACGCTGTTTCCCAATAACGCGCCAACGCGCGAGGCACTCGTCCGCTGGGGCGAATCGCAGCCGGGCGGAACTTTGGGCCAGTATCACATTTGGATTACGACGGGCACGGCTAACTACTGGAGTTCGCGCGAGAAGAACTCAAACGAACCGCTCGACTGTTCATTTGTGTATGGCACGAACCGGGTCATCTACAACGGTGAGACCCTGTACTCCGGCAGCCCGTGGCACGCGCCGGGTTTCAGCGGACCGATGGGCGGCATTTGCGACTACGTCTTCCGCGCGCCGGACGACGATCCGTTGCTGGGCCACGATGATTTCTCCATCGCCTCGCCGGGCAACTTGAACAGCGACCCCGCATACTCGCGCGAACAAATGTCCTTCTTCGTTCTGCGTCAACTGGGCGAACCCTACCTGTATCGTCGTTTCATCCGACTTTACGTAAACGGCCAGCAGCGCGGCACGCTTTACGAAGACTCGCAGCAACCGAGCGGCGATTGGGCTGAGCAATGGTTCCCCGATGATCCGAACGGGGACCTGCACAAGATCGAGGACTGGTTCGAGTTCGCGGACTCGGGTGACTCGTTCAACTTCAATGTCGATGCCACGCTGCAAAACTTCACGACGGATGGCGGCGCGAAAAAGCTCGCGCGTTACCGTTGGACCTGGCGCAAGCGCGCGGTGCAGGGTTCGGTGAACAATTACACCAACCTGTTCGCGCTCGTGGACGCGGTGAACTCCGGGCAGCCGGCCTACAGCACGCTCGTACCGCGTTCGGTGGATTTGGGGAATTGGGCGCGCGTTTTCGTTATCCAACGCATCGCCGGCAACTGGGACAGCTACGGGATGGGCCGCGGAAAGAATTGCTATGCCTACAAACCCGATGATCCCGATCGCGCGTGGAAGCTTTGCCCGTGGGACATTGACTTCGTCTTCGACAACGGCGGTAACTCACCAACGGACGGATTGTTTGGCGCGGGCGACCCGGTCATCAATACTCTTCAAAGCTGGGCGCCATTTCGCCGCGAGATGTACTGCGCATACGCAGAGGCCGCGAACAACATTCTGATTCCGTCTGTTTTCGATGCACGCGTGGACGCAATTTACAACGGCCTCGTCAGCGAGGGCATTTCACTCGATGCCGGCGCCGGGATGAAAAGCTACATTGCCACCCGCCGCACGACGATTCTCAACGACCTTGCTGCAAACGCGGCTGCGCCAATGGCGATCACACTCAACAGCGGTGCAGATTTCTCGACCAACCGCAATCTGATTCAGATCACCGGCACGGCTCCGGTTCGCGTGAAGGACATCCGCATCAATGGAGTCGAGCAGAACGTCACGTGGACCGGCGTGAATACGTGGACGCTGTTTTACACGCTGAACTCCGGCGCGAATGTGTTGAACATCACCGGCCTCGACCGGAACGATGTCACCTTCACCAACGACACAATCACCATCACTTACACCGGCCCCGCGGAAACACCGCAGGACAAGCTCGTCATCAACGAAGTCATGTACAACCCGCTCGCTCCGAACGCGGCTTACATCGAGTTGTGGAATCGCTCGGCGCAAAACGCTTTCGACCTGTCGAACTGGCGGCTCGATGGCGTGGACTTCACTTTCCCCGACGGCACGTTCATCGACGCGGGGCAGTACCAAGTTGTCGTCGCGAATCTAGCGGGCTTTCAGGCTGCATTCGGCGTGGCCATCACGCCGCTGGGCGAATGGAACGGCACGTTGGACAACGGCGGCGAGACGCTCACGCTCTGGCAATGGGTCGCGACTCCAACAACGACGAATTACGTCATGGTGGATCAGGTCTGCTATGATGATGTCGCTCCCTGGCCAGCAGCGGCGGATGGTTTTGGGCCTTCGCTCCAATTGATCGACGCGACGCGTGACAACCGCCGGGTCGCGAACTGGGGGATCGGCCCAACGAACATCTCGCTCATTCCAACGCAAACGCTGGTGCGGTTCACGAACCTATGGCGCTACAACCAAACGGAAGATCTCACGGCTGCGAATTGGACGGCCGCTGCCTATAACGACAGCGCCTGGCCGCAGGGACTTGGATTGCTCTACGTGGAAACCGCTGCGTTGCCCGAGCCGAAGAACACTGCGCTCACTCTGGGGCGAAACACGTATTATTTCCGCACGCGATTCAATTTCAACGGAACTCCCGGGCAGTATCAATTGCGGTTGCGCCAGGTCGTGGACGACGGGTTGGTCATTTATCTGAATGGCTCGGAATTGTATCGGCTCGGTGTTCCCGGCGGGCAGAACTACGGCACTGCGGCGGACCGCACCGTGACGGATGCAGGGTATGAAGGTCCATTTATCCTGGGGACTGCGAATCTTGTCGCCGGCACCAACGTGCTCGCCGTGGAAGTTCATCAGGCCACTGCCGGAAGTACTGACATCGTCCTCGGTCTGGAACTCATTGCTGAGCCGCTCGGCGCCGGTGGGAGCAGCGCGCTCTATACGCCCGCTGCGGCGAACTCGATCACAGCGGCGCGACCGGATTTTCCCACCGTCTGGTTGAACGAATTGCAAAGCTACAACACGGCCGGCCCGGCAGATCGTTTTGGAGACCGCGACCCATGGGTGGAACTTTACAACGCCGGAACGAACACCATTGATCTCAGCGCCTATTACCTTACGGACAGCTATACGAATCTGACGCGCTGGCCCTTCCCTGCTGGAACAACTCTCGCACCCGGCGCGTTTCGAATTGTATGGCTCGATGGTGAGCCCGCCGAAACCGGCGCTGGTGAACTGCACGCAAATTTTCGCGTGCCGATTACCACTGGCACTGTCGCGTTGGCCACGCTCTACAACGGCACCAACACCGTGATGGATTATTACAATTGGGATTTCTCCAGTCCGAATCGCAGCCTCGGCAGCTTCCCGGACGGCAATCCCTGTCAGCGCCGTTCACTGGCCATCGTCACGCCCGGCGCGACAAACAATCCTGCTTTCCCGCCGGTCGCCGTTTTCATCAACGAATGGCTCGCGCAAAACTCGGCGACACTGGCTGATCCTGTGGATGGACAATTCGAAGATTGGATCGAACTCTACAACGCCGACACCAGCCCCGTGGACATCGGCGGATATTTTCTGACGGACACGCTGACAGACAAAACGAAGTGGGAGATCCCGGAGAATACGGTGATTCCCCCGCAAGGTTACCTGCTCATCTGGGCCGACAATGAGAACAGCCAGAACAACGGCACAAACTCCGACCGGCACGCGAGCTTCCAACTGGCGGCCGGCGGAGAAGAGATTGGCCTCTTCACGGACACTGGCCTGCAAGTGGACGCCGTCGTGTTCGGCCCGCAATTGAACGACGTGAGCCAAGGCCGATTCCCGGACGGGGCGGGGACAATCTATTCGATGACCAATCGCACGCCGCGCTCGGCGAACATTCTTGGAACCGGCGGTGCCAATCAGCCACCGGTGCTCACGACCATTGGCAATCGGACGGCCATTGAGGGTCAAACGCTTGCCTTCAATGCTTCGGCCACCGATCCGAACGCTGGCGACACGGTAACGTTCACACTCGATCCGGGCGCACCTGCAGGCGCTTCGATTTCAACCGGCGGCGCTTTCACCTGGGCGCCGGCTGAGGCGCAAGGCGGCGCGAATTACAACGTGATCGTGCGCGTGACGGACAATGGTTCACCTTCCCTGAATGACTTCGAGACGTTCAGCATCACGGTGTCCAAGACCAACTCGCCGCCCACGCTCAACGTGATCAATAATCAGAATGTGGTGGAGGAACGGTTGCTCACTTTCACCGCAACGGCATCCGATCCGGATTTGCCGGCGCAAAACTTGATCTTCACGCTCGATCCCGGCGCGCCGGCGGGTGCGACGATCACCACGAATGGCGTCTTCACGTGGACCCCGACGGAAGCGCAAGGCACGAATCAATATCCTATCGTCGTGCGTGTGACCGACAACGACGAGTCGCCGAAGAGTTCGTTCCAAAGCGTGATTTTGTTTGTCGCCGAATCCAATCAGGCGCCCGTGCTCGCGGCCATCACGAATCGCACAGCCGTTCCCGGTGATTACATCAGTTTGACGAGCAGCGCGACGGATGCCGATCTGCCGACCAACACGCTCGCCTTCAGCCTCGGCGCTGGTGCTCCAGCAGGCGCAACCATCCAAGCGCTCAGCGGCCAGTTCGCTTGGACGGTGCCGACGAATCAACCGGTCGGCACAAACACGATTACCGTCATCGTGACCGACAATGGTACGCCGCCGCGTAGTCACTCGCGCACATTCGATGTCGTCATCGCGGCGCCTCTGCGGATTGTGAGCATCGTGGATGCGGGAGGCAATTTGACGATCAGCGCGACAGCCGTTCCGGGCCGGAGCTACACGCTCGTGACAAAGGACGATCTTAATTCACCCGGTGGCTGGAACGTAGTTGGCCCGACGCAGGTCGCGACCGGCACGACCGTGAATTTTTCGACTTCGATTGTGGGTGCGCAAAAATTCTATCGAGTACTGCTGCTGCCTTGAGCGGCGGCAACGTTGTGGATTTTTCGGTGCGCCGCGAGGGCTTGCGTTCCCGGCAACAAGGTCGGACAATAAGGCCGGCCCGGGAGCAATTCCGGGTGAACTTTTTCTAAACAAATGTTCGGGAGAGACCGTCTATGAACCAGCAACGCGGCAATCAGCTTATGAACGGACCATTTGTTTCGACGAGGCGCGCCCTTTCACGGCGCAAATTTCTTCGCGGCGCCGGGATTCTTCTTTCATTGCCAATGCTGGAGGCAATGACGCCGGTGTTCGCGGGTGTGTTGAAGTCCGCCGCCAGTGTCACGCCGGGCGGAAAGCCGCGCCGAATGTTTGGCATCTGCAACAATCTGGGCTTGTTGCCCGAACATTTTTTCCCGAAGGAAAGTGGGAAGGGGTACGCGCTGTCGCCCTATCTCGAAGGTCTCAAGGAGCATCGCAACGATTTCACTGTCTTCAGCGGTGTATCGCATCCCGACGTGGACGGCGGGCATCCGGCGGACAATTGCTTTCTCACGGCCGCGCCGCATCCCGGCAGTGCCGGATTCCGCAACACGATTTCGCTGGATCAATACATCGGCGAGCGGATCGGACATCTCACGCGATTCCCGTCGCTCACGCTGGGTGTGAACGTGCAGCAGGGATTACGCAGTCTCTCGTGGACAGGTTCCGGCGTACTGATCCCATGCGAAGAAAAGGCGGCGGACGTCTTTGCACGAATGTTTTTGCAGGGAACGAAAGCCGAAACAGCGGCGCAGGTGCGCAAACTGGAAACCGGCCAGAGCATCCTCGACGCGGTGGCAGGGCAGGCGAAGGACTTGCAGCGTAACGTCGGCGCGCGCGACCGCGACCGGCTCGATCAATACTTCACAAGCGTGCGCGACCTGGAGCAGCGGATGCAGATGTCGCGCGAATGGGAACGCAAGCCGAAGCCGAAGGTTAGCGCCTCCGTGCCGCTCGATCCGGCCAGTCCGAAAGCTTACATGGACAAGGTGAAGCTGATGTACGACATGGCGCGCCTTGCTTTCGAAACTGATTCCACGCGCTCGATTTCACTGCTGCTCGACAGCGTGAATTCGCCCGCCATCGAGTTTGGCGACGTGAAAACCAGTGACGGCTATCACAATCTTTCGCACCACGGGAAATCGAAGGAGAAGCTTGGGCAGCTCAAGACGATCGACGAATGGCACATGAAGCTGCTGGCGGAACTGTTCAGCGAGTTGAAGAGCGTGAAGGAAGATGGCGAACCACTGCTCGACCGCACGATGATTCTCTACGGCTCGAATCTCGGCAACGCCAACACGCACGTCACGACGAACATGCCGACGATTTTTGCGGGCGGCGGTTTCAGACACGGCCAGCACCTCGCGTTCGACATGCAGCACAATTATCCGCTGCCGAACCTCTTCGTCTCGATGCTGCAACGGATGGGACTGGAGACGGACAAGTTTGCGTCCGCCACGGGAACCATGCGCGGGCTGGAGATGGCTTGATTATACCTCGCCCCTCCAGATCAACGCATCCGCGAACGCGCCGCGGCAAGTCCCTCTGCCGCTGCTTTCAACTGAGGATCAAGTTTCAACGCCGCTTCAAATTGCGCAACGGCTTCGCGCGGCTGACCTGATTCGAGCAGCGCATTGCCATAAGCCAGCCGAAAGGCGCGCTGTCCGGGCAACCGCTTCACCACTTCCGCAAACTCATTGGCCGCGGCGCGCTTGTTGCCGACCTGGCTGAGCAGGTTGCCAAAATTATAGCGCAGCATCCAATCGTCGGGCCGCGCCGCGACCGCCTGTCGATACGTGACGAGCGCCTGCTCGAACATCTGTGTGGTCGCCTGCCGCGTCCGCTCTTTCAATTCTCCTTCGAGCATCGCCCGCCGCAGCGAGTGCTCCAATTGATCGAGAAACGGCGGATTGCTGGTGAGCCGCGCAATCGACGAGCGCACGTTGAAGTCATCGACCGCCGTGTAGGCCAGATGCCGCGCGCAATCGTCGCGCGACAGTGGCTTCGAGGGCGCCGCCAGCGCAAAGACCGAAGCCACTTCGCCGAGAAGCGATGAAGCAACCAGATGGTCACCATCGAACTTGAAATGAACGTGCTCCTGAAAAATCGCCGCGCCGGGCATGCCGTTTTGCGCCAGCGGACTTTCAGCGCAGCGCTTCTCGATGTCGGCAAAGCGGACGCGCGCTCCACTGTTGGTCGCGACGGAGCGCGCCGCGTCGTTCAGCCGTGTGTCGGTGCGGAATTGGATCGCGTCCCAATCACGAGCGAGAGAGAAGTAACGACGCGCTTCATCGAGTCTCCCCGCCGCTTCGTAACAACGCGCCATTCGGAACAACAACTCGGCGAAGTGATTGTCGATTTGCGCCGCCGCTTCGTAGCTCGCCCGCGCGGAAGTGAAGTTGCGCGCTGATTCGGCCGCAGCACCTTCGGCATAAAGCTTATCCCAGCGCGCGAGTTCCTCGGCGCTAAAGCCTCTGCGGTGCAAGGACCCAAGCGGTGGAAAATCGCGAAGATTCACGCCGACGGAGCAAACGAGAACTTGCGCGCCGGCCGGCCCCGCCACTCCACAGATGTCGCGCAGATTGATCTCGAAATTGCGATAGACCGGTTCGCGCCGCGGATCGTCGAACGCCAGCCGTTGTCGCCGGAAGAATTCCATGTCCTGTTTCGGTCCCTCTTTGCTGCTGAGTTTCGCAAGCATCGATCCACCAAGCTGCACAAGCTTGAGGCGGCGTACGGCCAGTTTGAAACGCAGCCAGCGAACGCCCGACGGCAATGTGAACTCCTCCGGCGAGGGTGCGTGCAGCCCGATCATATCGTTGTTGCCCATGTAAACGACGAACAGGTCGGGCGAAAGCCCCGCACACTCGGCGGCGATACGGCGAATGATGTGCGAGTCGATGCCGCGCATCGCCACGTTCAGCACTTCGAAGTGGTTGGTCGGATACTGCTCGCGCAACATCAACTCCAACATGCGCGCGAAGCCGAAAGCCGGATCAGGCGTTCCGGCAGCGGCGGACTCGCCGAGAATGAAAATGCGTTTCGCGCCGGGCGCTTTTTCTTTCGCGAACAGAATCGGCGTGGGCGATGTGGCAGTCTTGCGCGGGTAAAATTGCCACGCGAATTTCCAATTCGTCGTCAGCGTTTTGCCGTCGCCCGTTTCCTCGAAAAACTTCGTTGAATAGCCGTAGCCGCAGACGCGCAGCGTAAGTTCGATGAGTCCGAGCAACAGAAACGGCATCGCGACCGCAATCAAGCGCGCGAGCCAGGGATGTTTGAAGTGCTGGGAGGCCGTGGGCCGCTGGCGTGCCACGTCCGTCGGCTTGTGAGCGGCATCAAGCGCGGCCTTGCGGGATTCCTTTGATCGAGATCGCTTGCCCATAACCCGCTGGGTCAATCGTCATCATCATCCGCTGCTCGCACGGCCCAGCTTGGATACGGCGCTGCGCTGCCCATCATCGCGTGCCAGAGGATGCGGTTCAAAACGTCTTCGGGCGCGGCGTCGATTTTACGGAAGTTCAGCCGCGCGGAGGCGAGCGCGTTCTTGCGTAGCAGCGGGTCAGAAATTTTCTTCGGGTCAGGGTTCATTTCATCGAGCGGGACGTTGTTCGTCAGCGCGACGAAAGGCGTGAAGTCCGGCGTGTTGGTGAAGCAGTCGAACATCGGCGTGGCTGTGGCATCGAACTGGTTCATGGGGGGCAGACCGAGGATTTGCTCAATCGTGCGCAGGATACTCGTCGTGTTGTATTGCGTTTTCACCACCGCGCCGCGCTTGGTGTAGGGGCTGATGCAGTAGGCCGTCGTGCGATAGCCGCTCACGTGGTCCCAGCCGTCCTGCGGATCGTCTTCGATGGCGAAGATGACGGTCTCTTTCCAGAATTTGCTGTGGCTGATCGCCTCCACGATGCGGCCGAACGCGAGGTCGTTGTCCGCGACACACGCGGCGGGTGTGGGGGCGCCCTTGCTCGTGCCGCTCGTGTGGTCGTTGGGCAGGCAAATGATGGTGAGATTCGGAAATTCACCGCGCGCTTCGTAGTCGCGCAGTTCGCGAATGATGACGTCGGCACGATACTGGTCGGGCACACTCATTTCCCACCCGACGTAGTTCGTGGGCTGATACGGACGGATGGATTCAATCATTGGCGCGCTGGCGAAGATCGCGAGATTGCTCTCGCCGGTCCACGTGCGGTAGCAGGAGAGGAAATCCGGTGTGCCTTTCTTTCCGCTGCGCCACTGCACTTTCGGTTCCGCGAACTCGCCGTAGTTGCGCAGCGTCTTGCCGTGTTTGATCACATTGTCCCAAATGAAACCGCCCGGCGAATAGGCCAGCGCGTCTGCTTCGTCCACGCCCATGCCGTCGGGATAACTTCGCGGAAAACTGGCAAAAGATTTTTCCATGTAGTCGGTCGAAAACGCAGTGGTGGACCACTGATGCCCGTCAGCACTGAGGATGCCCGCGCAATAAGTGTTATCGAGCAACACAAAGTCGCGCACCATCTTGTGCTGGTTGGGTGTGATGCGCTCCCCGAAAATGCAGAGCGACGAATCGCCGTTGCCGCGTTTGTCATCGCCCAGCACCTGATCGTAAGTACGGTTCTCTTTGATGACATAGACGACGTGCTTGAACACACTCGGCTCGCCAATCCGCTCCGGCACGGGACGCGGCGGCTGGTCGGGGCGCGGCGGCGCTTTCGCGAGCTCCAATTGTTCGTGGCGATAATTTCTCCAAACCATTGCCGAGAGACGAGCAAGCGAGCGTTTCCCCGGCACCGGCACGAGCGAAAGCGAGCCTTGGTACTGGTGCGAGTTGAATCCACGCGCTCTCAGGTCTCTCACGAATCGTGTATTTGGTGAAAAGCCTTTGATGTTTGCCACACAGAGCTGGTCGCGTTTTGCATCGAACGTAATCGCGCCGGGAAACCAGCCGACGGGAATGAGCCCCAGCAATTTCGATTCACCGGGATTGAACTCAACAACGGCAATGGCATTTTGAGTTCCGTTGGCCACGTGAAGCCGTTTGCCCGCCGGGTCGAACGTCAGCGCATTTGGCGACGCCCCGAACAAATCCGCCGGGCTTTGTTTCACCCAAATCGTTTCGATGATCGCGTCGGTGCGCGTGTCGATGGCGCTCAGGTTATCACTCGCCGCGTTCGCGCAAACGACATAGCGTCCGCCGGGATGCACCGCGAGCGCGGAAGCGTGGAGGCCGGTCAGAATCTCCTTCGTAGCAGCCGAGGTAACGAGGCTCTGATCGTTCTTCGTCCTTTCAGTTAGAGCCTCCTCACGTCGGCTGCTACGAGAAGCGTTCAGATCAATCACACTTACTGAGCCTTCATTCGCAATGAACCGCACGGGATCGACTCTCACCGTCGTCCCTCGTCCCGCCGGTCCCGTGACATCGTTGGTTCCCGGCCTGCGTCCGCCCCAATTGCTCACGTAGGCCTTGCCGCCGGCGAGCGCGACATCGTAGGGCGCAACACCCACATCAAAGAGCCGCAGCAACTCCCCCGTCGCGGCGTCAAACTCACCCAGCCGATTCGAAAGATTCAATGCCACATAAAGCCGCTTGCCATCGCGAGAGAGCGCCAGCCCGGCGGGAATCTCATTCGTGCGCCGCGGCGCGTTCGCATGCGGCAGCGGAATGGAAAAGGCGCCACTCACCTTCCCGTCTGCGCCCACATCAAACACCTTCACGTCCCCATTCACGTTCGAGAAAAAGATGCGCGAGCCATCCGGCGAAAAAGTCAGTCCCGTGAAACTCAGTTGCCCCTTTTTGTCCGGCTCGATGATGTTCGGCGAAACCACATCCGGTGCCGGCTCATTGGCTTCCGCCGACGGCAGGTTGACGCGTTGAAGAATTCTCCCAGTCCGCGGCTCAACGATCACCAGTTCACTCGTTTTTCCCGACACCGCGAGCCATTTTCCGTTCGGACTGAGCGCAACGGCTTGCGGGCGCATTTTCGGCAACTCGACTTGCGTGCCGTGCGGCGTGAGCACCTGATTGACCGGTGTCACGGCGCTGGCACTGTTCGTTCCTCGCCGGCCCGCGGTCGCCGTGGGAGCAAAGAGCGCGCGGGGCTCGTTCACGCAGCCGCTCACGAGCGCCAATGCCGCCGCGAGCGGAGCGTTGATTCTCAATGCATGCACAACAAGGTTTGCTCCGAGCGTGACGGATTCGATGTGACAGCGCAAGGACGCGGCGCGCGCGAACGACTGAACCTCCAGCGAATTGTTCGATACATTTGGCGGCCTGCCCTCCAGGCCGTGGATTTTCCTGCTGCGCCTCCCCGCGGAATGTGCCAATCGTTAGCCATGCCGGTCAAAACCGCATCACGACGGGGTGGAGATGCTGTGATTCAATTCTCGGTCTTCACGCCCAACCGCCTCGGTCGCTTGCACGATCTGGTGCGGCTGCTCGGCTCTCACAACGTTCACGTGCTTGCGCTCACGATTCTGGATACGACGGACAGCTCGATCATTCGCATCGTCGTCGATGACCCGGACAAGGCCCGCGACCTGTTGCGCGAACACGGGTTCCCGTTCACGGAAAGCCGGCTGCTCGTGATCGAGGTCGTTTCGCCCACGGAACTGGGCCGGCTGATGTCCGCGTTACTCGGAGCGGAAGTGAACATCAACTACCTCTACTCGTTCATTCCGCACCCGCAGGGCAAATCGATGCTGGCATTGAGCATGGAAGACAACGAACTGGCCGAGCAGGTCCTCAAGCGCCATCAGTTCGTGGTGCTGAAGCAATCGGATATTTCCCGCTGAGCCGGAACCTTATGCGGCGACTGAAGCAGCTTTCGTCTGCGCGAGATCGGTGCGTCGTTGAGCGAGGCTGGTAAAAAACTCGAAGCCCTCCCGAGCGCGCCGCATGAACACATCGCGATCTTCGAGCATCGACTTAAAGATGCGCCATGACGGTTTCCGGGGAATGAGGAGCTTGCCGAACTTGTTGAAGTAGTAGCGGTGGTAGAATTCTTCGAGCGACTCGAAGATTTGGTCTTTGCTCAGGCCCGGATACTCCAACGAACTTTGCTGGAAGCCATCGTTCTCCACGAGATCGGTTTTGTCCTTCTTCGTGAACCAGCCATTGAGTTTAGCTTGCTCGTAAAGTTCAGTGCCCGGATAAGGCGCCGCGAGCGAAACCTGGAGACTGAATACGTCCAACTCGCGCGCGAAGTTGATCGTTTGCTCGATCGTTTCGCGCGTCTCAACCGGCAAACCGAGAATGAACGTGCCGTGAATCACCACGCCAGCCTTGTGACATGACTTGGTAAACCTGCGCATCTCATCCGTGGTCACGCCCTTCTTGATCCGCTTGAGCGTCTCGTCATTGCCTGATTCGTAACCGACCAGGAACAGGCGCAGGCCGCAGTCTTTGAAAAAGCTGATCGTGTCGTAGTCGAGATTTGCACGGCTGTTGCAACTCCACGTGAGTCCGAGCGGGGCGAGTTTCTTGGCGATTTCACGAGCGCGCGGAAGGTTCGCTGTGAACGTGTCGTCGTCGAAGAAAAACTCCTTCACCTGCGGGAAGAGTTTCTTCATGTAAGCCATCTCGTCGGCAACGTTTTGCGCGGAGCGCACGCGATACTTGTGCCCGCCAATCGTCTGCGGCCACAGACAGAAAGTGCATTGCGCCGGGCAGCCACGGCCCGTGTACATGCTGACGTACGGATGCAGCAGATAGCCGATGAAATATTTTTCGATTTCCAAGTCGCGCTTGTAAACGTCCGCCACCCACGGGAGCACGTCCATGTTCGTGATCAGTTCGCGCTCACCAGTGTGTTTGATCTTTCCGTCCGGGCCGCGATAGCTGAGGCCCGCGACGGCTTCGAGCGGACGCCCTTCCGCCACTTCCTTGCAGGTGAAGTCGAATTCTTTGCGCGCGACCCAATCGATCGCGGGCGAGGCTTTCAAAGTTTCTGTGGGCAATACCGCGGCGTGCGCGCCAATGAAACCGATTTTCGTTTCGGGACGCTGTGCCTTGATGGCTTCCGCCACTTTGCAATCGTTGCGCAGCGACGGCGTGCTCGTGTTGATGATGACATGATCGTAGCCCCTGGCGATTTCCAGGCACTTCGAGATGTCGATACTGTGCGGCGGGCAATCGAGCAGCTTCGAATTCGGCACGAGCGCGGCCGGTTGCGCCAGCCAGGTCGGATACCAGAACGACGTTATTTCACGCCGCGCCTGGTAGCGCGAACCCGCGCCGCCATCGAAACCATCAAACGAAGGTGGTGATAAAAACAATGCACTCATTACGAAACTGTCCTGCTCGATTTAATTTATTGGCTCCCGCACCCGCAACTTGGTCGGTGCCGACGGGGGCTTCAGCGCCGCCGTCGTAGGCCAAACATACATTCGCCGGGCGCGCGGACCCAAGCCGCTTGGGCCAGCGGGCGCCGTCAACTGCTCGACCTTTCCACTCTTGAAAGTCCAGTTAGTGCGGATGATACCGTCATCCGACACGTGTTCCAAAATCACAGCCGCTGCCGCGCCGAATTCTTTGCTCAACTCCTGGGCCTCGTTCGCCGCGTCCTTGGCATCGACGATGTCGATTTCAAAAGCGCCACCTACTCGAGTGGCCGCCGCGCGGATTTTGACTGCCGCAGGCTCAACACCGCGCAGTTTCGAAATCACCAGCAGAGCTTTGTTCGTCAGCGGAACGTTGGCGCCCGCCACATTCGTCGCACTCGGCGACACGCCGGGCTGAACCGGAGTTGCAGGCTCCTCAGCGCCCATACGATCGGTGGCGAATACCACCGAAGCCGCAGTCAATGCTGCGAATCGTGCAGTTACGTTCATAGTTTCGTGTGCGTTATCGAAACCTTGCCGTTGTCCTGCCAGGACCGTCGCTGTCAGCTTGCGACGTTCAGGAACAGTTTTCTTTTTGAGCGACCGTGGCGCTGTCCTCCACAACGCCGTGGCCGCCTCGCGCAAACGCGCTTTTTGCTCCCGCCAATTCTTTGTTCACCGCCGCCTTCGCTTCGGCCAAATGCCCTTTGCCAATGCTCACGCCGTTGAATGCTGTCTTTTCCAACTCCGCGCTCCACGCGTGCGGCTTCGGCTTTGCCCCAAAGTTGTAACTGAAATTCTTCCAGTTGTCGCCCCGCTGGTAATTCGTTCCCAGCGCGCCGCTGGGATCGTAGCCGCAGTGGACCATGCAATGTTCGCAGCGCGAATCGCGCGCGACACCGTTGACGACGCCGTATTTCTCCCACTTCACTTCGCGGAGCATTTCAGCGTAGGTCGGATAGTGACCATCGGTCATCAGGTAGCACGGCGCTTTCCAACCGCGCACGTTGAACGTCGGAATCGCCCACGCCGTGCAGGTGAGCTCGCGTTTCCCCGCGAGAAATTCCTGATAAACCGGCGTGCCGAAAATCGTGAAGTGTTTGCCCCACTCCTGAATCTTCGCGAATTTCTGCCGCGTCATGTCGCGAGTAAGGAAGAATTCCTTCGGGTCGCGGCCAAGGCGTTTCACCATGTCCTTCTTCGCGGCATCGTAATCGTAGCCCGGGGAAATCGTGTGGCCGTCCACTTCGAGGGAACTGAGGAACTTGAACATGTCCTCGATTTCCTGAACGTCCGTCTCTTTGTACACGGTCGTGTTCGTCGCAACCTGATAGCCAAGAATCTTCGCCATCCTCATCGCACTCACGCATTCTTTGAACACGCCTTCGCGCTCCACGATCAAGTCGTGCGTGTATTCCAGCCCATCCACGTGGACGTTCCAATACATCCACTTTGTTGGTTTGATGGTCAGCTTCTTGCGCGCGTTCTCGCTGGCGTTGCGAATCGCTTCCGCTTCCTTTGGCGCAATGAGATTCTGTGATTCAAGTTCCTTCAGCCTCGCGTCCATCTCCGCCGACCAATTCGCGGCCATGTACTCGCGCATTTTCTTGCGCATGAACACGCCGTTGGTGCAGACGTAAATGACGCGGCCTTGTTCGCGCAGCCCGGCAATCAACTCTTCAATCTGCGGATAAATCAGCGGTTCGCCGCCGCAAATGGAAACCATCGGAGCATCGCACTCGCGCGCGGCGTCGAGACACTTCTCCAAGGGAACCATGTCCTTGAGGTTCGTGGAGTACTCGCGAATGCGGCCGCAGCCGGTGCAGGTCAGGTTGCAGGTATGGAGCGGCTCGAGTTGCAGCACCATGGCGAACTTTGGGGTCCGCCGTGTCTTGTGTTTAATAATGTGCCCCGCGATTTTCGCGGTCAGCGCCAATGGAAACCTCATATTTTAGTTCTGCGCGAGCAGTTCACCCGGCGGGGCCGGGGGCACGGAATCCTGCGCGGCCGGAGCGTCATTTTTCATGAGGCCCGGGAGGAGGAAGGTCGCAGGGGAAATGCTCTTCGAAGCGTGAATGCCGCTGCAGCCCGCGCCCAGCGCGACCACAGCGAGCAGCCCCGCCGCTCGAAACCATTTCCAATTCCATTTCACCGGGGGCACTATAAGGAGGGTGCAAACGTTAGCAACACTGTTTTCTGGAAGGTTTTGTTTCATGCTCCGTTTAACAGCGTGGGCCGCGATTTGTTCCGCAGGGATTTTTGCAAGTATCGGGCAATGTGCAGAGAGTCCTTTCGCGGCTCGGGCCGAACGTGCCTTTGACGAAGCACAACAACTCATTGACAAAGAACCCACGAACGTTGCCGCGCTCGTCCGGTTTGCCCGCGCTGCTTTCGATTGGGCTGAGTTTGCCCGCAAGGACGATCAACGCGCCGCCATCGCCGAGGACGGCATCGCCGCTGCTCGCGCGGCCCTCCAGCATCAGCCGACCAATGCCGCGGCGCACTATTGGCTGGGTATGAATCTCGCCCAGCTTGCGCGCACGAAGTCGCTCGGCGCGCTTCGAATCGTTCGTCAGATGGAAGACGAGTTTAAGCGCGTCATCCAACTCGACGAGCACGTCGATTACGCGGGCGCCCATCGCTCGCTCGGATTTCTCTACCGCGACGCGCCCGGCTGGCCCACCAGCATCGGAAGCAAAAAGAAAGCGCGCGAACATTTCGAACGTTCCGTCCACCTTCATCCGGAGTTTCCCGAGAACCAGCTCGGGCTTCTGGAATCTTTTGAGGAATGGGGCGAACCGCAGAATTTCGAACGGCAGAGCAAAATCACCGAACGCGTTCTCGCTGAAGCCAAGTCAAAATTCACCGGGCCGGAGTGGGAACCGAGCTGGGTGGATTGGAACAAGCGCCTGGCGGAGATGCAGCGCAAGAGCGACGCCGTGGGAAAACGCACGTCCAGCAAAGGCGGGAAGTGAGCCGCACGCCGATCCTGCCACTCGATAGAATGACTCAAGCCCGATTGGATTATTGATTTCGGTCGCGGCTTCGCGTCGTCGCAGTCTTGTCCGGTTCGACGACCAGGTAACGGCTCATGCCGCCCCCGCTGCCATCGCGCGCGGCACTCCAGACCCGCAACAGAATGCTTTCGTCACTCTTCAGCTTTTCGCTCAAGTCAATCGCCTCCTGTGCGCTGCGCACCGGCTTGCGCTTGATTTCCTGGATGACATCGCCCTGGTGCAACACCTCCGCCGCGGTGGAATTCGGATCAACGGACGTTACGAGCGCACCTTGCACATTCTGTGGAATGCCCATTTGCCGACGGGTCCGCGCGTCGAGGTCACTCACTTCGACGCCCTCGAGTGCCTCGGAACTTTTCTCCAGTTGCGGCGCCGGCGCGCCTGGACCACCCGACAGTCTTTGAACTGGAAGTTCGCCGAGCGTGGCGCTGAGCCTCTGTTCTTTGCCGTCGCGCACGATTTTGAAATTGGCTTTCGTATTGGGCGGCGTTTGCGAGACCCAAAGCCGAAGCTGTCGGCTGTCCGGAACTTTGCGTCCGTTGAACTCCGTGATGACATCGCCATGCTCAAAACCCGACTTGTCCGCTGGACTGTTCGGCATCACGTCATCTACCAGCGCTCCCGCGCGCTCCTTGAGGCCGAACGCTCTCGCCATCGACTGGGAAATCTCCGGGGCCAATCGAATGCCGAGATAGCCGCGCGTGACTTTGCCTTCGCGAATAATTGCGTCCAACGCGTAGCGCGCCATGTTCGCGGGAATGGCAAACCCGATGCCGATGCTGCCGCCGCTCGGACTGAGGATCACAGTGTTGATGCCAACCAATCGGCCTTCAGCATCGACGAGTGGCCCGCCGGAATTCCCCCGATTGATAGCGGCGTCGGTCTGAATGAAGTCCTCGTAGTCGAGGATCTGATGGCCCAGGCCGCGCCCGGTTGCGCTTACGATGCCCATCGTGACCGTTTGCCCCACGCCGAGCGGATTACCCACGGCCAGGACCAGATCGCCCACCTGCAGGTTGTCGCTGTCCGTAATCGTGACGGGCGGAAGATTCTTCGCATCGATTTTCAAAACGGAAATGTCCGTCTGCGGATCGGTGCCGATCACTTTGGCGATGAATTCATCATCACTGCCGGAGAGCGCCACCTTCACTTCGTCCGCGCCCTCGACGACGTGGTTGTTGCTGAGAATGTAACCGTCCGCGCTGACTATGACGCCGGAGCCGAGGCTCTGTTCCTTCAATTCGCGCTGTTGCGGCGGTGCTGGACGGCGAGTGCCGCGATTGCGCGGACCGGGCGGCAGCGCTTCTTCGCCTCCCTCCTCCGGCCCGCCGAAGAACCGGCGGAAGAACGGATCGCTGAACAAGGGTGACATGCTGAGGTTCTGTTTCACCGTCTTGGTCGAATAAATCGTCACCACGCTCGGCGCCACTTTTTTTACAACCGGCGCGAAACTCGTGATGCCCCGCGTGTCCTTCGGCAGCGGGTTGGAATTGACGATGATGTTCGGCGGCTGTTGCGCCACTTTTCTTTCCGCCGCGTGAACTCTCAGAACGCCGAATCGCTTCTGCGCGAACAACAGCGCGCAAAGCGTGAGTGAAAGAAGAAATCCACAAACAAATACCTGTTTCGTTTTCATAAAATTCCCAATGGCCGGTTTGTAAAATGTTCCGCCCAACCTCCACCCATACCCTTGCCACAAGCTGACGCGCTGGCAACCGCAGGCTATCGATGGCGGGCCTTCAAACCGCAGTGCCGTTTCTGACACTGAGATTTGCGAAATGTTCAAGAAGCGGTCGCGTGTCAGACGCGTTCCGACAACCGCATGACGCGGTCCGTTGAGGCAAGTGTGCCCAGCAGTCCGCTGACTGCTTTCGTTTGGCCGGGCAGGATAAAATCCGGCGCGATTTCGCTGAGTGGCTGGAGCACGAATCGGCGCAAGTGCGCCCACGGATGCGGAAGCGTGAGTTCCGGCGTGTGCCGCACTTCCCTTCCGAACGCGATCAAATCGAGATCGAGCGGACGCGGTTCATTCAGCACGACTTTTGGCTGGCGGCCAAACTCCTTTTCCATGGCCTGCAATTTCACCAACAACGACTCCGGCGTTTCGCTTGGATATGGGGCGAGTGCAACAGCCGCATTCACAAATGAGGGCGAGCCTGGGGGACAATCGACTGGTGCTGTTTCCCAAAGCGAAGAGCGTCGAATTAGTAGTGGCGAGAACTGTTGAATTGACTCGAACGCAGCACGAATCAACGCAACGGAATCGCCGACATTCGAGCCGAGAGCAATCAAAGCTGTGCGCCCACGATTCATCAGGCCCATTTGAACCATTCGAGCGGCGCGGGCAATAGCTCCGTCGCGTACTCGATGTCAATGACCCGCCGGTGATTTGGGACCGGCGCGGGACTGGAGGCGTGCAGCAACAGAGGACGCATTATTAACACGTCGCCGGCGCGTACCGCACAAATCGTGGTCGAACCAGCCACGGTGGCGCGGTCTATCGCTGCGTCATCAAGTTTGCCGAAACGGTGCGACCCGGGAATTACCTGCAACGCACCGTTTGTTTCATCAGCGTCATCGAGATGAATGCGAACGGTGAGCATACGTTCCAGAACGCTGACTGGAGCTTGCGCGTGAACGACTCCTTTTTTGATCGACCAAGGACCGAATCCAGCCACCTCTGCGCGCATGTTCACCGCAACGGTCAGGTCCTGATGCCAGGCAACGCGCCAGTTTACCCGCGGCGTTTTATCGAAAAGGAGGCCCCGCACTGGGAATGGAGTCGTGCCAGCCAGTTCACCTACGATAGAAAGGACTCCCTCTGACAGCGACAACTCTGCAACGGCGCTCGACTCCCTCAGAAGATTGCGCACGCCTGCACGCCCGGTTTTTAGAAGTGGAGTGAGGGCTTTCCGCAGGTGATCAACATCGGAAACCGACAGCAGTGCGCGAACAAACGCGAAACCGTCAGCGTGAAATTTCTGGCGACATGAACGCGCGCTCTCGACCCTCGATTCTCGAGTCTCGACCATTCACTTCAGTCCCAGCACATCCTGCATGTCGTAAAGGCCGGGCTTTT
>JGI10216J12902_105030122_pt1 | contig 20622 bp, 15 predicted proteins | sample KanNatreferecore_FD_12902 | JGI IMG/M metagenome (IMG submission 12902)
CGCGGGGCTCTCGTGCCTGGAGGCCTCGGAGAATGAAGATCCGCGTTATTCCGCGATTCAACAGTGTGGGGTCATTCGTTTCGCTCCTTCCGGCAGCCGTTGCACCGGTGATGCCGTGAGGCTATAAACTCTCAAGAGACGTTGGTCTCTTTGGGGCGTCTCAAGCACCGGCGCTATCGTAATCAACGCGAGAGAGGCTGGTCGATGAGGTGGTCCGCGTTTACCCTGGGATGCCTGGCAGCCGCATGCTGCGGCGCGGCCGCGCTGGCCGCCGCAGCTCCCGCGCCTCCCGCCGCAGGCACTTCGGCTGAAGCGATCGAGTTCTTCGAGAAGAGCGTCCGCCCGCTCCTCGTGGAGAGCTGCTACTCCTGCCACGGCCCCAAGATTCAGCAGGCCGGCCTCCGCCTGGACTCGCTCGCGGCCATGCTGAAGGGCAGCGACGGCGGTAAGCCGGCGCTGAAGCCCGGCGATCCCGAGCACAGCCCCCTCATCCAGGCCGTCCGCCACACCGGCGCGGTCAAGATGCCGCCCTCCGGCAAGCTGGCGCCGGAGAAGATCGCCGCCCTCGAGCAGTGGGTTCGGATGGGCGCTCCCTGGCCGGAACAAAGGCGGAAGGCGGAAGGCGGAAGGCGGAAGGATGGGGACCCCCTTCATCCTTCATCCCCCATCCTTCATCCTTTAGAACACTGGGCCTTTCAGCCGGTGCGGCTGCCGGCGGTTCCAAAAGTGCGGAACCGGGCGTGGGTTAAGACGCCCATCGACGCGTTCGTCCTGGCGAAGCTCGAAGTCAGCGGGCTGTCTCCGGCGCCCCCGGCGGACCGGCGCACGCTCATGCGCCGTGCCTATCTGGACCTTACCGGGCTTCCCCCAAGCGCGGAAGAGGTGGAGCACTTCGTGAAAGACCCGTCGCCCGACGCGTGGGCGAAGGTGGTCGACCGGCTGCTGGCCTCCTCGCGCTATGGAGAGCGCTGGGGGCGCTACTGGCTCGACGTGGCGCGCTACGCGGACACCAAGGGCTACGTCTTCCAGGAGGAACGCCGCTATCCGAACGCGTGGACGTATCGCGACTACGTGGTCCGCAGCTTTAACGAGGACAAGCCGTACGACCGGTTCCTCACCGAGCAGATCGCCGCGGACCACCTGGAGCTCGGGGACGACAAGCGCCCGCTGGCCGCGATGGGCTTCCTCACCCTGGGCCGGCGTTTCCTGAACAACCAGCCGGACATCATCGACGACCGGCTGGACGTCCTCTTCCGCGGCACCCAGGCGCTCACGGTGGCCTGCGCCCGCTGCCATGACCACAAGTTCGATCCCATCCCGACGGCGGACTACTACTCGCTCTACGGCGTCTTCGCCAGCTCCGTCGAGCCGCGGGACCAGCCGCTCATCGAGAAGCCGGATCGCAACGCGGCCTACCTGGCGTACGAGAAGCAGCTCAACGAGCTGCAGGCCAAGGCGGACGCCTTCCTGGCGGGGAAACGCGACGAGGTGCTGAAACGCGCCCGCGAGCGCATCGGCGCCGCCCTGCTCGCGACGGCGGAGCCGGATGGGAATGTCCGCGCCCTGGCGCAGAAGTACGACTTGCCGTTCATGTTGATCCCGCGCTGGAAAGAGTTCCTCGCGGGGAAGGAGCGGCACCCGATCTTCGGTCCCTGGCACGCCTTCGCCTCCCTTCCCGCCGCGCAGTTCGCCGAGAAAGCGCCCGGAGTGAGCGCCCTGTTCGCGGCGGACGGCCAGACTCACCCGAAGATCGCCCAGCTCTTCAAGGACGCCCCGCAGTCGCTGCAGCAGGTGGCGGAGCGCTACCAGCAGCTCCTCGCCTCCCCGCCGGCCGGGGACCAGCAACTTGTGAACGCGCTCGACTCGATCGGCGGCCCGCTGGAGGTCAAGATCGAAGACGTCCAGCGGCTCCTCCAGCGGGACGAGCGCAACCAGTTCCAGGCGCTGCAACAGAAGGTCGACTCCTTCAAGGCCGGCAACCCGAACGGCCCGGCCCGGGCGATGGCGCTGGCCGACGCCCCGAACCCGGTGAACCCGCGCATCTTCCGGCGCGGGAACGCCAACAGCCCCGGGGACCAGGTGCCGCGGCAGTTCCTGGCCGTGCTCAGCGGCCCGAACCGGAAGCCGTTCCAGAAAGGCAGCGGCCGGCTGGAGCTGGCGCAGGCCATCGTCGACCCCAAGAACCCTCTCACCGCCCGGGTGATGGTCAACCGCGTCTGGATCGGCCATTTCGGCGCCGGGCTGGTCCGCACCCCCAGCGACTTCGGCGTGCGAAGCGACCCTCCGACGCACCCGGAGCTTCTCGACTGGCTCGCGTCCACATTTAATGGAGGCGACAGAGGGATCGAGGGACAGGGGGAAAGAGGGACGGGGCTTGGGTGGTCCCTCAAGAAGCTCCATCGCCTGATCCTGCTCTCGTCCACCTACCAGCAGAGCAGCGCCAACCCGCAGAACGCGGCACGCGCGGCGAAAGCCGACCCCGAGAACAACCTCCTCTGGCGCTTCAACCGGCGCCGGCTGGACTTCGAGGGGATGTGGGATTCACTGCTCTACGTTTCCGGTCGCCTGGACGAAACGGCGGGGGGCGCGCCGGTGGAGCTGACGAAAGCACCGTTCCCCAAGCGCCGCGCGATCTACGGCTTCATCGACCGCCAGAACCTGCCGGGGATGTTCCGCACCTTCGACTTCGCCAGCCCGGACCAGCACAGCCCGCAGCGCTTCGTCACGACGGTCCCACAGCAGGCACTGTTCATGATGAACAGCCCCTTCTTCGTGGAGCAGGCCCGCGCCGTGGCGGCCCGGCCGGAGATGACGGCACTTGCCGGGCCGGAGCAGCGGATCCGGCAGCTCTACCGTCTCGTCTACGCCCGCGACCCCGCGCCGCAGGAGCTGGAGATCGGACTGCGCTTCATCAGATCCGCCGAGCCTACCGCCGCGGTCATCCCCGCATCGACCGGCGGCGGCTCAATGCCCCTGACCCCGTGGGAGCAGTATGCGCAGGTCCTGCTGATGTCCAACGAGTTCATGTTCGTAGACTGATCCGCTCCCCCAACTCTCCGTGTTCTCAGTGTCTCCGTGGTGAGGTCCCCCGAAATGGCGAACCACCGAAAGCGAATCGAAGATCATTTCCTGACCCGCCGCGAGCTCCTGTGCCGCTCGGGGATGGGGTTCGGCTCCTTCGGGCTGGCGGCGCTCATGTCCGAGATCGGCCTCGTGGGCGCTGCGCAGGCGGCGGAGCCGAAGGGCTTCAACCCCTTGTCTCCGAAAGAAGCGCACTTCCCCGGTAAGGCGAAGCGGGTGATCCACCTCTTCATGAACGGCGGGCCGTCCCACGTCGACACGTTCGACCCGAAGCCGATGCTGGACAAGTACGCCGGCAAGCCGCTGCCGTTCGAGAACCCGAAGACGGAGCGCCGCACCGGCGCCGCGTTCGCCTCGCCCTACAAGTTCAAGAAGTACGGCCAGAGCGGCATCGAGGTCAGCGAGATCTTCTCCCACACGGCAGAGTCGATCGACGACATCGCGGTGATCCGCGGGATGCACGCGGACGTGCCGAACCACGAGCCGTCGCTCCTCCTGATGAACTGCGGCGAGGCACGGTTGGTCCGCCCCTCGTTCGGCTCCTGGCTCACCTACGGGCTGGGGACGGACAACCAGAACCTGCCCGGCTTCATCGCCATGTGCCCGAACGGCTACCCCATCCAGGAGTCGCAGAACTGGCAGGCGGGCTTCCTGCCGGGCGTGCACCAGGGGACCTACATCAACACGGCCAACACGGACATCGAGAAGCTGGTCGAGCACATCCGGAATAATTTCGTCTCGCAGGAGGAGCAGCGCCGCCAGCTGGACCTCCTCCGCACGCTGAACGACCAGCACGCCCAGCGCCGGCAGCAGGAAGCGCAGCTGGAGTCGCGCATCCAGTCCTTCGAGCTGGCCTACCGCATGCAGATGGATGCCACGGACGCCTTCGACATCAGCCGCGAGCCGAAGTACATCCGCGACATGTACGGGGTCGAGAAGGACGGCAAACCGGTAACCCAGGCGCGGCAGATCCTCATCGCCCGACGCCTGCTGGAGAAGGGCGTGCGCTTCGTCCAGGTGTGGCACGGCGAGGGGCAGCCGTGGGACAACCACGACGACATCGAGATCAACCACCGCCGCCTCGCCGGCCAGTGCGACCAGGCCATCGGCGCGCTCCTGAAGGACCTCAAGCAGCGGGGAATGCTGGAAGACACCCTCGTCCTCTGGGGCGGCGAATTCGGGCGGACGCCGGTCGTCGAGCTGCCCACGCCCGGCGCCAACTCCGGCAAGATCAACGGCCGCGACCACAACCACCACGGCTTCACCTGCTGGATGGCGGGCGGCGGCGTGAAAGGCGGCCAGGTCTACGGCGCCACGGACGAGTTCGGGTTCGCGGCGGTCGAGAACAAGGTCCACGTCCACGACCTCCACGCGACGATGCTCCACCTCCTCGGCTTCGACCACGAGAAGTTCACCTTCCGCTACGCCGGCCGGGACTTCCGCCTCACCGACGTGCATGGGCACGTGGTGAAGCAGCTGATCGCTTGACCAGCCAGGAGGGCGGCACGCGCGCGGCGTCTAACCTACGCGGTGTCGCCGCCGGCTGCATCTTCGGCCCGTCTGATGTTTCGCGCCACTCTCGCATCACTGCTGCTCCTGTGTCTGGCGGCTCCGATCGGCGTTCCCGCGGCTGCCAGGACCGGCGCCGTCCCCCGGCGCCCCCGGCCCTCTCCGCACGATCCCCAACCGTTCTCGTGGCTGAAGGTGCTCGACGGCGTCTCCGCCACCTCGAGCCCGGAGCGGGCGGTCGCGGTCCGGTTCGACCAGCAGGGCGCGATCTTCGCGGCGGGCAGCACGGGCGTCAACGCACCGTACGCCTACCTAAGCTCCAGGTTTACGGTCACGAAGTGGAGTCCCTCGGGCGGCCTGGAGTGGACGCGTCGGATCGAGCCGCAGGTCACCGGGTCCGCACCCTCCGTCCGCTATTACCGGGAGCAACTGCTCGACGAGGCGCGGGCTCTGACGCTGGATGCGGCGGGCAACGTGTATGCCGCGGGGAGCATCACGAGCTCCGTCACCGGCCAGGATATGGCCGTCGGCAGTTGGACTCCGTCCGGGCAGCTCCGCTGGGTGCGCACACTGCACTTCAATGACTCGGAGCACGAGACCGCTGCCGCCATTGGTCTGGACCCTCTCGGCGACGTCTTCATTGCGGGCGCTGCTCTGCAAAGCGGCGAACCGAGCGGCGTCGTAGCCGCGAAGCTCCGCGGTCAGGATGGCGAGGTCTTGTGGACGCAGCGCCTGCCTTTCCAGGCCTCGTACGCATATGACCCGGTCTCGCTCGCCGTCGATCCGGCGGGGAACGCGTTCGTAGCCGGCAACCTCGCCAATCTCGACTACTCAGTCGAGTTCAGCCCTTTCGGGGTGCTCAAGCTCAGCGGGGCGGCTGGGCACGTCCTGTGGCAGAGCGAATCCGAGTACGACGGAGTTTATTCGATGCTCGGCGCTGCCCGCGCGCTGACCCTGGATCCGGACGGGAACCCGGTCGCCGCGGGAGAGGTGGACCGCACGGTCCGCGTCGTGAAGTACCGCAGCTCGGACGGCGTGAGGATCTGGCGCTACGCGGCGCCTGGTCCGGGGATCGTTGACGAGGCGACGGCCGTAACCGCGGACAGCCAGGGGGATATCATCGCCGTGGGCGCGGTGGGGATTCCGGACGGCCCTATCTCCCAATTCGCGGTGTTCAAACTGGATGGGGCGACCGGGACGCTCATGTGGCAGCAGACGCCGAGCGCCGGGATCGCCACCAGCGTGGCTACCGGGCCCGGCGACGAGGTGATCGCCGCGGGACCTCTCCACGTCCCGGAAAGCGGCTACCAGGAAGGGTTCTCCGCGGCCGCGTGGAGCCGCGACGGGGCGCCGCTCTGGACCCGCCTCCATCCGCGCGGGGGTCCGTACCAGAGCAGCGGCTTTTCCTCGGCAGTCGACGCGGACGCCGCAGGCAACGTCGTCGTCGCTGGCGCTTCCGCCAATTCCGTGACCGGCAGCGACCTGGCGGTTGCCTACGTGGCCCGGGGGAAGGTGAAGCCCGACCGCGGGGTGGTGATGAGCCCTGGAACCCTTTCTTATGCGCTTACGGCCGTGGGTGCTTCACGCGCGCGCCGCCTCACGCTGCGCAACAACGGCCGCTCGACCTGGTCCGGTGTCCTCCGGCTGTACAGCATCGCCTTCCTGCTGGGGGTGCCGGGCGGTCCTCCGCCCACCGAACCGGTGTACGAGCTGCCCTTCACCATCGCTCCTCGGCGGCAGGTGCAGTTCGACGTCGTTTTTACACCCCAGGAGAAGGGACGGTCCGGGGGAACACTTATCGTCAATAGCCTGGGACTGCCTAACGGTCAGGCGTTCGTTCCACTTCGCGGTGACGGTTACTAACCAGGATGCGGCACCCAACTCCATGACATCGCGGCATCGTGGCTCGTGGGCATCACTGACCCTGTGCGCACTGGCGCTGATGGCCGGCGCTCAGCCGCATCGAGCTGCGCGCGCCGCGCAGCCCACCCCGGATCTCCAGGTCCAGGGCGAGTACCTCGGCAAGCTCTCCCGCGAAACGCTCGGCGCACAGGTCATCGCCCTGGGGCGCGGTCGATACACCGTCGTCTTCCTCCCCGGGGGCCTCCCCGGAGACGGCTGGGACCGCAGGACGCGAGCCCAGGCGCCCGCGGTCACGGAGGGAGATGTGGTCCAGATCGGGCAGGGGGGCACGGGCTGGTCCGGCGAGATCGCTGGCGGGAAGATCAAGGGACGCACCGCGAAGGACGCGCCGTTCGAGCTGGCTCGCGTCACCCGCGTGAGCCCCACGCTCGGAGCCAGGCCGCCCTCAGGGGCGATGGTGCTCTTCGACGGCACGAATGTGAACGCCTGGCAGGGCGGCAGTATGACACCCGACCACCTGCTGGAGAACGGCACCCGCACGCGGAAGGCGTTCCAGGACTTCGCGATGCACGTCGAGTTCCGCGTCCCTTACAAGCCGGAGGCGCGGGGCCAGGATCGCGGCAACAGCGGCATCTATCTCGTCGGCCGCTACGAGGTGCAGATCCTGGACTCCTTCGGCATGGAAGGGACGGAAGGCAAGGTGCAGGACTGCGGCGCAATCTACTGGCAGAAGGCCCCGAACCTGAACATGTGCTACCCCCCGCTCACCTGGCAGACCTACGACATCGACTTCCGGGCGGTCCGCCGGGACGACGAAGGCCGTAAGACCAGGCCCGCCGTCATTACGGTGCGGCACAACGGCGTCGTGGTGCACGACCGGTACGAGCTTTCGGGCAATACCGGCAACGCGGGCCGGTACCCGGAGACGGGCTCTCCCGCGCCGATCTCGCTGCAATCGCACGGCAATCCCGTCGTCTTCCGGAACATCTGGATCGTCGAGAAGTAGCCGCCTCCCCGAACGAAGGAGCATCGATGAAACGCAAACTCACCCTCGCCGTAACTGCTGCCGTCACGCTGGGCGCCGTCGCCTGCGCCATCGCCGCGGACGGCCCCGCCATCCTCGATCCGGCCAAGGCCGGGCCGGACTACCTTATCCAGGGCGAGTACCGCGGTAACGCGGAAAACGGCCAGATGGTGGGCGCCCAGGTGATCGCCCTCGGCGACGGCGCCTTCGAGGCCGTCTTCAGCCACGGCGGCCTTCCCGGCAACCGCGCGTACGATCCGGAGAAGCGGGTGCGGGTGCAGGGCAAGATGGAAGGTGGCAAGGCCCGCTTCGGCACCCCCGGAACCGGCTGGAGCGCCACGGCCGGCGAGAAGCAGATGGACGGCCAGACGGACCAGGGCGTGAAGTTCAGCATCAAGCGCACGACCCGGAAAAGCCGGACGCTGGAGATGAAACCGCCGGCCGGCGCGGTGGTCCTCTTCGACGGCACCAGCACGGACGCCTGGCAGAATGGGAAGATGACCGAGGACAAGCTCCTGATGGCCGGCACGCGCACCAAGCAAGCCTTCGGGGACTTCACCCTCCACGTGGAGTTCCGCACCCCCTGGATGCCCGCGGCGCGCGGACAGGCGCGGGGAAACAGCGGCGTGTACGTCCAGGACCGGTATGAGATCCAGGTCCTCGACTCCTTCGGTCTCGCGGGCGCGGACAACGAGTGCGGCGGCATCTACAAACAGTCCAAGCCGCGGGTCAACGCCTGCTACCCGCCGCTCTCCTGGCAGACCTACGACATCGACTTCGAGGCCGCGCGTTTTGACGCCGCCGGTAATAAGACGAAGAACGCGGTGATCACCGTCCGCCACAACGGCTACCTGATCCACGACAAGCTGAGCCTCACCAGCAACACGCCCGGCGGCGGCAAGAACAAGGAAGACGCGACCCCCGGCGCGATCTTCTTCCAGGACCACGGCAACCCGGTGCACTTCCGCAACGTGTGGATCGTGCCGAAGGGCTAGCTCCGCAAGGAATCCAAAGCCCGTTCGGCATATGTCGGAATGTAGCACCCGCCACCGCACATAAACCCCTCTCCATCCCGGGATGGAGAGGGGCGGCCGAAGGCCGGGGTGAGGCCGCCAGATGTTCATCCTGCTCCCCATCCGCACCGACCGCCCGCGCCTCCGACCGGCCTACCTCACTCTCTTCCTGATCGTCGTGAACGTGGCGGTGCAGGTCGCCTCCCGCCTGCAGCCGGAAGTCCCCGTGACGGTCTCCGTTGGCGGAGACCGCATCACCGCGGAACTCCCCAAGCTGATCGCAGAGTACGGCCTTTGGGGCAACCATCCCACGGCGGCGACCTTCTTTACGCATCAGTTCATCCACGGGGACGAGCTGCACTTGCTGGGGAACATGCTGTTCCTCTGGATCTTCGGGAGCCTCATCGAGGACGCGATCCGCCCATGGGGGCTCGCCGCCCTTTACCTGCTCGGCGGCATCATGGCCGCGCTGGCACACATCGGGATCTCCACGGCATTCGGCGCGGACGTGGGCGTTCCGATGGTCGGCGCTTCCGGGGCGGTGGCCGCGATCATGGGTCTCTTCATGCTCCGGTTTTTCCAGACCAAGGTGGAGATCTGGTACATCGTCTGGATTCTCTACCGGTTTGTGTGGGGAGGCTTCTGGGTGCAGTCGGTCTTCGCGCTCCTCTACTGGGTGATGATCGAGATCGCCAGCGGCTTCCTCTCGGCGGCGCTCGGCGGCGGCGGGGTCGCGCACTGGGCGCACGTCGGCGGGTTCGTCGCGGGAGCGGCGTTCGCTCCGTTCCTCGGCAGCGTCAGCCAGGCAAAACAGGAGTACCTCTCCGAGGACCCCGAGATTAACGTCGAGTACCTGCGGCGGAACGAGCAGGTGCTCAACGCCGAAAAGGCGCTGAAGGAGGACCCGGGCAACGCCTTCGCCATGCGCCGCCTCGCGCAGGCCTTACAGCACGCCGGCGAGTACGAAGCCGCCACCGATCGCTTCACCGCCTGCCTGAACCGCTTCGCGGCCCGGAACATGCTGCCCCAGGCCGCCGAGGTCTTCCAGGAGCTGATGGAGCACAACGACACCGCCGTCCTCGCGCCGGAGATCCTGCAGAGGCTCGGCCAGCACTTCGAGGCCGAGAAGGTCGACCAGGCGGCGTTCACCTACTGGCTGCTCGCCTCCCAGCACCCCGGCACGCCTCAAGGCGAGTTCGCTCTCCTGCGCCTGGGCATCATCTACCAGCAGGTCCTCCACCGCCCGCAGGACGCCGCCCGCTGCTTCCACGAGTTCCTCACACGCTATCCGCGCAGCCATTGGGCCGGCTACGCCCACCAGGCCCTCCAATCGCTTGGCGCCTGGGGGTAGGGGGGCGTGGCCCCCAGCCATCCTGTAGCATTGCCCCTAGTGGGCGTTGGACCTAGCCACCGCATCCGGACGGGACCCGTACCCCCGCTGGGCCGGCGCTCGTCTAGAATGCGTGAAGCCCGCTTGCTCGGGAAGTGGGAAGATGATACCGTCCTCAGTGGAGGCGAACGATGAGATTCTGGGATGCCATAAAGGAGCTCTCCGCGCAGGGAGTCCGAGATGAAGCCCGCCGGCTCTTCGTCCTGGCGCTGGCGGGGGACCCGATCGAGGTCGAGAAGGCACGGGAGCTATGCCTCGGTGAGGGCGGGCGAGCGGGTGACGCGTGGGTCGCCAACCCGTTCCTCTACTGCGTCTCGCCTCCTTACAACGAAGAGGACGAGAAGTGGCTGCGGCACGCGGACCTCATCGTCTCCCTTCCCGGCGGTCCCGGCCTCACGGACTTCCGGCCGGCGGACACCCTCCCCGTCGCCCGCGCCGAGGACATCCTTCAGGCGGTGATGGCTTACCGGCAGGACCTCCGCATCGCGCTGGCGCGCCGCCTCCCGGGTTTCCGCAGGCTGGCGGCGGACCACGTCATCGCCGACGTCTCGCGCATTAACGCCGAGTTCGCGCTGCTCTCCACGCTCACGCAGGGCCTGCCGTGGCTCCAGCCGCTCTTCCCCGCCATCGCGGGCGCCGACGTGCTGGTCCTCACCAAGAACCAGATGCTCCTCGTCTTCCGCCTGGCGGCGATCTATGACCAGGACCTCTCGCCCTGGATCCGCCTCCGGCAGACGCTCCCGATCGTGGGGAGCGCCGTGGGCTGGCGGACCATCGCCCGCGAGCTGGCGGGGCTGGTACCGGTCGCCGGCCTGCCGTTCAAGGCGGCCGTCGCCTTCACCGGCACCTATGCCTCCGGCCGCGCGGTGCAGATGGTCTTCGACAAGGGCCGGCAGCCCACGCGGCTGGAGATGCGGAAGATCTACGAGGAAGGCGCCCTCCTCGCGAAGGGCGCCGTAGCCGCCCTCAAGGACCGGATCCGCCGCCGCAAGCCCGAAGGGAGCGCCGCCAAGGCCCTGATGGAAGGCCAGGCAGCGGACGCTGATCTGATCGAGACCGCAGATGAAACCAGCCCGGACATCCACGCGCCCTCCGCGCGGGAGTAACCGCAGACTCGTCCACTGCGTCCACCATCGTCCACGCCGTCGACCAAATGACTGCCTTAGACCGATTCCAAAGGGTCCCGCTGGCCCACCTCCCCACCCCGTTGGAGGCCGCTCCCCGCCTGGGCGCCGCGATCGGGCTCCCTCACCTCTGGGTGAAGCGGGACGACGCGACCGGCCTGGCCATGGGCGGCAACAAGGCGCGCAAGCTGGAGTACCTGATGGCCGATGCCCGCGACCAGGGGTCGGACGTGGTCTTCACCACCGGCGGCGTGCAGTCCAACCACGCGCGGATGACGGCGGCAGCAGCCTGCAAGCTGGGGATGCAGTCCGTGCTGTTCCTGTGCGACGAGCGTCCCTCTGAGGAGCAGGGCAACCTTCTGCTGGACCGGCTGTTCGGGGCGGAAGTGCGCTTCGTGCCGGGCCTGCCGTACCCCCAGATGGTGCGGGCGATGGAGGAAGCCGCGGCGGAGCTTCGAGCGAAGGGACGGGCGCCGTATATAATTCCGGTAGGCGGCTCTACGCCGCTCGGCTGCCTGGGCTATGTCCGCGCCGTGCAGGAGCTGGCGGGGCAGGCGTCGGAGCAGGGGGTTCGGGTCGATGCAATGACCGTGGCCGCGGGGTCGACGGGCACCCTGGCGGGGGTCCTGATAGGGGCACGGCTGTTCATGCCCCAGACGCGGGTGTACGGGATCAGCGTCAGCCCGCGCGCCGGCGTGGGCAAGATAAAGTGTGCGGGCATCGCGGGTGAGGCGTCGGCGATGCTCGGGGGCGAGTGGCGCCCTTCGCCGGAAGAGATCCCGATCTTCGACGAATGGCTCGGCGAGGACTACGGGATCCCAACCCCGGAAGGGATGGAGGCAATCCGCCTTGCGGCGGAGTTGGAAGGCTATCTGCTCGATCCCGTCTATACTGGAAAGGCGCTGGCGGGGACCCGAGGCCTCGCCGGTCGCGGCGAGTTGCGGGCGGAAGAGACCGTGGTGTTCTGGCACACCGGCGGCGCCCCGGCGCTCTTCGCCTTCAACAACCTGTTCGACTGAACGCTGACCACTGGCACTGAGACTCTCCGTGTCCTCTGTGTCTCCGTGGTGAACCGGGGTGAAGCAAATGGAAACCGAGAAGTCCACCTGGAAAACCAAGGTCGGCCTGGCGACGCAGCTGAAGGGCGGCGTCATTATGGACGTCACCAACCAGGAGCAGGCGCTCGTCGCCGCCGAAGCCGGTGCCGTGGCGGTGATGGCGCTGGAGCGCGTCCCCTCGGACATCCGCGCCCAGGGCGGCGTCGCCCGGATGACGGACCCGAAGATCATCCAGGAGATCATCGAGGCGCTGCGCGTCAAGAACTACGAGATCCCGGTGATGGCCAAAGCGCGCATCGGCCACTTCGTGGAGGCGCAGATCCTGGAGGCACTCGGCGTCGACTTCATCGACGAGAGCGAGGTGCTCACGCCTGCCGACGAAGAGTTTCACATCAACAAACACATGTTCCGCGCGCCATTCGTCTGTGGGTGCCGCGACCTCGGCGAGGCGCTCCGCCGCATCGGCGAAGGCGCCGCGATGATCCGGACCAAGGGGGAGGCGGGCACGGGCAACGTCGTGGAGGCCGTCCGCCACATGCGCGCCGTCCAGCGGGGCATCCGCCGGCTCTCCGCCCTGCGGGAAGAGGAGCTGATGACGGAGGCCAAGACCCTCCAGGCGCCCTATGACCTGGTGGTGGAGGTGGCGCATACCGGCCGCCTGCCGGTTCCGAACTTCAGCGCCGGCGGCTGTGCCACGCCGGCGGACGCCGCGCTGATGATGCAGCTCGGGGCCGAGGCGGTGTTTGTAGGTAGCGGCATCTTCAAGGCGGCGTCCAGCGTCGCGGATCCCGAGCAGCGTCGGATGCTCACCCTGCGCCGCGCCAAGGCGATCGTGGCGTCGGTGACCTATTACGACGACCCCAAGAAGCTGGCTGAAGTCTCCACCGACCTGGGCGAGGCGATGTCCGGCCTCGACGTCCGGACGATGGATGCCAGGGAACTCATGGCGACACGGGGCTGGTGACGACTCGGGTGGGTAGTGAGTGGTGAGTGGGTGAGTGCTAGCCGCCGGGAGCGTGTTCCACCACTCACCCACACACCACTCACCTTACTCCAGCATGTCCAGCAACCGACCCAAGATCGGTGTCCTCGCCCTGCAGGGGGACGTCCCGGAGCATCTCGCGGCGCTTGAGGAGGCCGGCGCCTCCGCGGTACGCGTGAAAACCCGTGAGGCGCTCGACGACGTAGACGGCCTGGTCATCCCGGGCGGCGAGAGCACTACGGTCGGGATGCTTCTCGAGCGCTTCGAACTGATGGAGCCGCTGCGGCGGCGCATCGCGGAGGGGATGCCCGTCTTCGGCACCTGTACCGGGCTGATCCTGCTGGCAAAGGAGATCGAAGGGAGCGACCAACCGCGCATTGGGGCCATGGACGTCGCGGTACGCCGCAACGCGTATGGGCGACAGATCGACAGCTTCGAGACGGAGCTGGAGGCGCCCGTGCTTGGCGAGGCGCCGCTGCCGGCGATCTTCATCCGGGCTCCCCAGGTGACGCGCGTGGAGCCGGGCGTCGAGGTGCTGGCGGAGAACGAGACCGGGCCGGTCCTCATCCGCCAGGGGCCACTACTGGGCGCCGCCTTCCACCCGGAGCTAACTCCCGACCGCCGCGTCCACGAGTTGTTCGTGGAGATGTCGAGGAAAGAGTGAAGCGGCGGTCCTGGCTGATCGGCACCGGAATAGCCGTGACGCTCATCGCGGGGCTCGTAGGCGGAGCCGGGTCACAGGCGCCGGACACCCAGGAGCCGCTCTCGTCCGTCTGGCGGCGCCCGCTGCGGCGCACTATCGCGCTCGCCGTCAGTCCCGACGGGCAGCGCGTGGTGGCCGTGACTCTCACCGGCCGCGTGGTCTGCCTGGACGGCGAAGGGAACCCGGTGTGGGAGAAGGTGATTCCGGGGGCCGATCGCGCCGCCGTCAGCCGCCTGGGGGAGCTGACCGCCGTCTATTCGGTGCGCCGGCCTCGCTCCCGGAAAGTACACTTCCTCGATGGGCTGGGGCGCATACTTCATGTGTCGGAGCCGGCTGACCCGGTGGAATCCGTCACCCTGGCTCCGGGCGCGCAGATGGCCGCCGTGGCCGCCGGCGCCAAGATCACTTTCGTCGTCCTGGATGGGGACGGCGTCCGCGAGCGCGAAGTGGGGGTGGGCGCGGAACCGCGGCAGGTCCAGTTCGGGCCGGAGGACACCGTTTACGTCGCTTGCCGGAAACCCGACCAGGTGCTGCGCCTGCGTAGCAGCGGTCGCACCGTCTGGCGCTCGGGGCATGGGCCGGTCGACTACTCCATCTCCGCGAGCGAGGACGGTGGAACGGTTGCCGTCGCATGCCAGCCGCAGCCGGACCAGGTGCAAGTAAGCCTGCTCACCGCGGTGCAGCGCCCGGTGTGGACCACCGCGCTCCCCGGCCGTTCGGCACGCGTGCGCCTGAGCTCTCGCGGGCAGGCCGTCGTGGTCGCCTACCAACACCGCCTGGAACACAGTCGCCAGAGCCGCTACGAGCGCCGCCTCGCCTACATCCGGGGCGCGGATGAGAAGCCGTGGTTCAAAGGCGGCGCCTACTCCGCTCCCCTCTCCGTCGCGGTCGACCGCTTCGGCGACTGGGTCGTCGCGCTCGACACGCACGTCCGCGCCGGCTCGCCGGACTTCCGACTCTACGGCCGCAACGGGGAGCGGCTCTGGCTCTACAGCGCCCCCGCTCACGTCCTCCTCGCCAGCTCCTCGCTGGACGGCCGCAGCATCGCCGCGTACCGCGCGGACGGCGTCCTGGAGATGATCCGCGTCGCGACCCCATAACGTGGCGACTGCGGGTGGTCCGGACAAGACCGGCCAAACCTCCAGGGCCCCGGAAGAGGCATTCGCTGTCGATAGCCATTTGCAATGGTCTATCGAATCGACATCATCAAATCCGATCTGACACATCGAGGCCGAGGTGGTAATTACCCCTGGCAGGGGTGGGCCGACGCCCCATCGCGCGGGCTCTCGCCCGCGGCTCGGCAACGACAGGAAGACCACGAATGCTCTCACGTCGATACCTCAGCGTCGTTCTCGGCGCGATTTTTCTGGGCGCGGGGTTGGCCGTCTCAGCCCAGCAAGGGCTCGCGTCCCGAACGTTCCGCTTCACGTACCAGGTAACCGTCAAGGACATCCCGAGCGGCGCCCGGAGCGTGGACGTTTGGGTTCCTTACCCGCAGTCCGATGCCCTCCAGACGATCCACAGCGTCACCATGCGCGCGCCGGGCGCGGTGAGCGTCAACCGCCTTCCGGAGCACGACAACACGGCGCTGTACTTCCGACAGGCTCCGCCACCTAAACAGGTCGAACTGACGATGGAAGTGGTGGCCACTCGCCGGGAGAACGCCGGTCTGCGCGAAGAGCTGACCCCCGCGGAGGCGCGCGAGTATCTGAAGGCGGAGGCGCTGGTGCCGTTGGACGGGCCGGTGCGGGAACTAGCGGTGGAGGCGACCAGGGGAAAGAAGGGGGACGCCGAGAAGGCCCGGGCGATCTACGAGAAGGTCACCGGTATGATGAAGTACGACAAAAGCGGCACCGGCTGGGGCCGCGGGGACGCCATCTGGGCGTGCGACGCCAAGCGCGGCAACTGCACGGACTTCCACGCCCTGATCATCGGGATGGCGCGCTCGCAGGGCATCCCGGCGCGATTCGCCATCGGCGCCTCCTTGCCGCCCCAGCGCGGCACCGGCGACATCGCCGGCTATCACTGCTGGGCCGAGATGTACCTCAAGGGCCAGGGCTGGGTGCCGGTGGACAGCAGCGAGGCTGCCAAGGCGTTGGCCACGGGAGACGTGGCGAAGAAGAACTACTACTACGGCCACCACGACGAGAACCGCATCGAGCTCAGCCGGGGCAGGCACATCAGCCTTTCGCCCCGCCAAAAGGGCGAAGCGCTCAACTTCTTCGTCTACCCCTACGTGGAGGTGGACGGGAAGAAGCACGAGGCCATGGACCGGAAGTTCACCTTCGAGGACCTCGACCCGGCGCGAGTCGCGGCGCGATAAGCGGGTTCACACGAGCTAAGGTATCGACGGGGAGGGCGTGCTGTCTCCCCGAGGCGGATGAGGCGAGGGCGAGCAGCTCTCGCCTCCTCATTTTGACCTGGCTCATCCGAAAGGTGGAACATTCCGTCCGGCAGGCGCAGTCTCACTTGATTGACCGGGAAGCGGACGCCCTCCAGCGCGTTCCGCGGCAGGGGAGAATCGTTAGGGAGAATTGGAACCCGCCGTCATTTGCCCCCGTAGATGAAGCAGGAAGAACGGCGGGCGGTGTTGAAACTGCCTTGACGCAAGGGGCGGCGTTCGTCGGACGGCGGCCTACCGGTCCTCTCCCCAGACCGGGCGACTTCCCCAGCGGCATCCGCGACTCTGTCCGCGGCGCGCTCCTTGGCGGCTGGAGCAGGCGGCGGTAAGTACCGAACCACTGGACAAACCATGCCCCTCAAGAAATCCGGCGGGCCCATCATCGGATTGGACATCGGCTCCTCGACGATCAAAGCATGTGAGCTCGAGTGCAAGGGCGGGAAGGTCACGCTGCGGGGAATCGCCATCGCCGACACCCCGAGCGAATCGGTGGTCAACAACGAGATCGTGGACCCGGTCGCCCTGGGGAAGACGATCAAGGCGCTCCTCCAGCAATCCGGAATCAAGGGGAAGAAAGCCGTCACCTCCGTTGCCGGGCAGTCCTCTCTCGTCGTCCGCATCATCGAAGTGCCCAAGATGAGCTCCAAGGAGCTCGAAGAGACGATGAAGTGGGAGATCGAGCGGCACGTGCCCTTCGCCGCCGAGCAGGTGGTGATGGACTACCAGCCGCTGATGTCCCCCGAAGAGGTGCCCGACGGCCAGAACATCGAGGTACTGCTCGCGGTGGCGCAGGAAAACCTGGTGGTCCGTCACGTACAGGCGGTGCAGGCGGCCGGGCTCCAGCCTCTCGCCATCGATATCGAGCCGCTCGCGGCGTCCCGCTCCTTGCTGGACCTTTCCAACGGAAGCGGCCCGGCCGGCACGGTCGCCGTGGTGGATCTCGGCGCCAGCAGCAGCGACATCAGCATTTACCGCGAAGGCCGCATCGCTTTCACGCGGTCCATCCAGCTTGCGGGGAACAACCTCACCAAAGCCATCAGCGACGTCCTGGGCCAGCCTCTCGCCGAAGCCGAGCGGCTGAAGCGCGAGATGGCGGGCATCCCGGTCCAGCCCCAGCAGGCTTCCGACCCGACCGCGATGTTCGGTGGAGACGCCTTTGGTCTAGGCGCGCCGGACTTCGGTTTCGGAGGCGGCACCGAGCTTGGCGGAACCTTCGGCATGGCGGCGCCCGACCCCGGCGCTTCGACCGCCACGGACACCCATACCGACTCCATGTTCGACGTGGCCGGCGGCGGCTTCAGCGAGGATGCGTTCACCTCGCCGGTTCAAACCGCAGAGCCGTCCGATCCCACGCAGGGTGTGAGCGCCCCGTTCGGGGTCCCCCCCGGTGGTGAAGGGGCGCTGGCTGGGCCCGTTCCCGCGGGTAATCCATTCGCACCCGGGGCGGAAGAGCCGATCGCCGCGCCGCCTGCCCCCGCATCACCGGACAACCCCTTCGAGAGCGGCCTCTTCGGCACGGCGTCGGCTGCGGACCCGTTCGCTCCGGCTCCCGACCCATTCGCCGCTCCCGACGCGTTCGGCCCGATGGGCGGGGGCGCAATGGCCATCGCGCCCGGCCAGGCTCCGGCGGCGATGTCCGAGGAAGAGTACCTTCGCACCCAGATCACGGACGCGATCATGCCGGTTCTGCACGAACTGGTGACGGAGTTGCGAAGATCTCTGGATTTTTATCGGAACCGTGCTAACGGTTTAGGCGCCCAACAAGTAGTAATTACGGGCGGTACCGCCCGGCTTCCAGGTCTCGTTGAGTTCCTTTCGGCAAACCTGGATGCTCCCGTGGTGGTGGGGAACCCTTTGCAGTACCTCATCGCCGGCCCCAAGTCGGACCCAGGAGATCTGGACGCGCTGGGTCCCGTATTCCCGGTTTCCATAGGATTGGCCGTCCGCGAATTGTTGACGGAGCCGGCCGCGCCGCGCAAGAAACGGTAGAGATCAAATGGTCATCAAAATCAACCTGCTCCCGCCGTACATCCACGAGAAGCGGAAACGCAACGTGGCTATCGGCATCGTGGGCGTGCTCGTGGCCGCCGAGGTCGCGGGTCTCGTCATGGCAACGGCCGGCCCGCGCAAGACTCGGGACGAGCTGACCGCCAAGAAAACGGACGTCGAGGGCCAGCTCTCCAAGCTCCAGACGCTGGGCACCAAGTCCCAGGGAGTCGCCGCGGACGAGAGCAAGTTCCGGCCCAAGTTCGACTTCATCACGGGCATGGTCGAATACAACGACCAGTATCCCGACCTGTACGCCCGGACCGCCGGTTACACGTACCGGGAGGTAATGTACCTCGACCTGGAGGCGATGAACAACCAATTGAAGTTCAACGCCTACGTTACCAGCCCGTCCGACGTCAGCCGGCTGCTGCTCGGCCTCACCCGCAGCGGGGACATCACCGGCCTGCCCCAGATCGCTGGGGTTCCGGGGTACACCCAGCAGGAACGGCTGCGGGACCAGGAGGGTAACGCGGATATCGCGGCCTCGAACTTCCTGGGCTACGACCAGTACTCGATGGGCGCGCAGGGAGGGGCGATGCCGGGATTTGGCGCGGGCGCGTCGGACACCGGCGCAGCGCCTGGTCTTGGCGGTATGGCCACCGGGCCTTCGATGGGCAGCTTCGGCGGCGGAGCCATGGGCGGCGGCGGCAATGGACCATCGGGCGGCGGTGGCGGCGCCATGATGGCCGGTGCCTCTGCCGCGGGCGACGTAGGCGGAATGGGAGGCATGGACTCGGGCGCGGGCGCATTCGCGGGCGCCGGGGGTGGGGGCGGGGGTACGGGCGGCGGCCTCGCTGCGCTGAACCTCGCTTCCGCTCGCAGGCGGCCTAAAGGGTTTACTGTGACCGTGACCTGTGCCCTGCGCACCACGATCGTGAGGCCGACCTATGGTAGTTCCGGCAGCGCCCAGGCTGGCGGTGGAATGGGCGGCGGGATGGGTGGGATGATGGGCGGTATGGACAGCGGCGCAGGCGCCTATGCCGGCGGCGGCAGCCTGTCCACGACAGGGGCGGGAATGGCCCCAATGGGCGGGAACGGTCCCTAGTCTTTCACCCTGGCTCAGCAGGCGCAGTTACCACTTTACTCCTATTCTCACCACAGGCGGATGCCTGGAGGGTGCTCAAATGAGTGCGGCTAAGATTACACAATTACACGTCTACATCATTGGTGGCGTTTTGCTTCTCATCATCGGGCTCGGCTTGTATTTCACGCTGCTCAAGCCCTTGAACGAGGAGAACACGGTCCTCGCCAGCTCCATCACCTCCACGGAGGGGACGGGGGTCCAGGTCGACGGGAAGAGCTTTACGATCTCCCAGGCCAGCGCCGCCGCCGAGGCGCTCCAGCAGGCGGAGCAGCGCCGGGACAAGAACGAAGCGAGACTGAGGGCGCTCGAGGCCAAGTATCAGGTCGGCCCCCGCGAGCGCATCGTGCTGGCGCAAACGGATGACGAGATCCTCAAGGTCACGATGTCGCGGTGGCTCCAGTTGCCCAAGGTTGTCGTGACGCTCATGGAGAACCACGCGCAGAAGCTGGCGAAGAAGCACGGCATCACGGTTCAGACGGCCTTTGCCGCGCCGGCCTCGGTTCCCGCTCCGACGGCGATCCCGACGGACATCATCACCTACCCGTTGGGCGGGATGGCCATCCGGGGCAACTTCACCAAGGTGATGGCGTGGGTTAAGGACTGGGATAACGCGCCTCTGCTTGTCTCCATCGACGGTCTGAAGTGCCAGCTCGCTGGCCAGAAGGGCGAAGTGGCGGCCTCGTGCGCGCTCACCGCCTACGTGTTCCCCACCGGCCCCCGGGTGGTCATTCCCGGAGCCGGAGGGGGAGCAGGCGCCGCTGCGGCCGGAATGGGCGGCGGGATGGGGGGGATGGACAGCGGCGCCGGCGCCTACGCTGCGCCGGGAGCAGGGATGCCGGACAGCGGCGCCGCTGGGGCGCCGGGAATGCCGGGGAATGGCCCGTAACTCGGGTCCGTCAGACCATTTGCTAACGAGGCGCGGCCGGAGCGCGTATTCTCTTCCGGCCTACCGCCATATAGTTATTCCATTGCGAGGGGACAAATTCGATGCAGGGACAAACAGCGGGTGGAAATATGCCCGGATTCCTTAAAGACCCGAAGGTGCAGATCGGGCTCATCGCCGGCGCCGTAGTGCTGGTGATCGTGATCGTCTGCGTCGTGATGTTCTCCAACCAGTCGCCGCCCCCGGAGACGACCGGCACGCCGGGGTCGATGGACACGGCCGCCGGCGGAATGATGCCTCCAGGGATGGAAGCGGCGGGGGCCAACGGGCCGGGCGCCATGCCGGCTGCGCCGGGCGGAAGCATGGACATGGGTGCTGCGGCTGCGCCCGGGATGCCCGGGATGATGGACAGCGGCGCCGGTGCCTACGGCGGCGGTGCCCCGGCCGGGCAGCCGGCG
>JGI10216J12902_100340661_pt1 | contig 20601 bp, 15 predicted proteins | sample KanNatreferecore_FD_12902 | JGI IMG/M metagenome (IMG submission 12902)
AGCCAGCCGTCCGGTCCCCAAAGAAAACTGTTCAGCGTCTCGTGCGTGTCCTGATAGCCGAAACCATCCAGCAGAATCTCCGACGCGCCGTCCGGCTTGTCGTCGCGATTGCGATCGGGAATGAACAACAACTCCGGCGCGGCGCCGACCCACACGCCGCCGTGACCAACTTCGATGGCACTGGCGAGGTTCAACTTTTCCGCAAACACCTTGCGCGTCTCAAACCGTCCATCACCGTCTTCATCTGAAAGAATTATGATTTTGTCCAACCCTTCGCCTGCCGGACGCTTCGTCGGGTAGCTGTAGGCCTCCACGACCCAGATGCGCCCGCGCTCGTCCCACGCGAATGCAACCGGTTGGTGCAGGTCCGGTTCAGCGGAGATCACTTCCACTTTGAATCCCTCCGGCACGTGCATCTGAGCCACCGTTCGTTCGGCATCAGTCTTTGGCGCGCCATGGGTTGGATTCGGTTTCAAGTGCCGCAGCACCGGGCTGGTTTTCAATCGCTCCAACTGTGGCAGCGGCTCTTCCGCGGGCAGCAAAAAAGCGTGGAGCAAGAATAGACAGCTTGCCGTAACAACCTTGCAACAGCGAAAGCTCCTGAATCTGTGGCTTTGCATCATTCCCGGTTAACGGAACTGGCCGGTGAAGTCAAAGCCGCGCTGTTAACACGGTCGGTTTTGTAGAAATAATGCGTGGGCAGTGATGGCCGCGCGCTCGACCTGCTCCGGGGCCAACTGAACGGATTTCCTCGCGGGATCGGTGATGATTTTCAATGCCAGTCCGTAAAGCTCCGCAACCCCACGCGTGGCCGCGAGAATCACGGGCCGAGTCTCACTCCCTCTGCCGATGCTTTCCAACTCTGCGCCAATCAGCACGCCGCTGAAGAAACGAGTATTCTCTGTCAGAGGACGGCCACCGAGCACCGCACGAGTGCGCACGCGGAAAATCCCCCCGGCCAGGCCCCGTTCTTTCGCCCATAGCACCCCTTCTCGAAAAGCCGCGCGATCCGTTTCTGAAAACGAATCGCCGGCGGTGCTTGCGGTCATATCCAGTGACGCACGCAACAGACTTTGGCGTCCCATCACTTCGAAGAGTTCGCCCGTCATGAAAGTGCGGAAATCAACGACTGACGCATTCTCAATCCAGACGTGCTTCGAGTGCGTTCCAGGGAGAATCAGCAAACAGTCTTTACGCAACGCAGCGAGATCAGGCTCCGCCATCAATCCGACGATCTCGGTTTCTTCGCCGCGCATCATCTCGTATTCTGTGGCGACGCCTGAAAATAAATAAGTCGGTCCGAGCCAGCCAGGTCCGTTCCAGATCAGTTCTTGCGAGCGCAAGCCGCTGCCATCAAGGGGGAAGGGCGTTCTGGCGTAAGGCAGTTCCCGCCAACCGACGGATGACGACGCCATTCCGGAAATGACGAGCGGCATTGGGCGGGGTGAAGGATTCTCATGCGCCAGCAACTCCTCCAGTTTTCCGCGCAGAAAACGCGCGAACACCTCCGCGCGCTCCGCTTCGTTTTTTGCACCGCCGCGCACGGCCTCATCGTAGAGCGACCTGATTCCAGCCGGCTCGCGAATCTCCCGAACGACGTTTCGCTCCGCGCCGCAAACCCAGCGCAGGCGGAACGAAGTCGTTCCCCAATCGCAACTCAGGAAGTCGATTCCCGTCATTCGCAGGAATGATCTTCAATTGGGGCGGTTGCGGCAATGGTTCTTCCGATCAGAAGTCTGTGTCTCAAACGGGGAACTTGCGGGTGCGCCGCGTGGCGGTAGTTTGCTCCGATGTTCATCCGGGGAGTGGGAACGGCGGCGCCTTCCACGCGCTACACACAATCCGAGTGCTGGTCGGTGCTGCAGGATTCGGAAGTGTTCGCGCGCCTCACGCCCCGTTCACGCGCTCTACTGAGGAAAGTTCTCTGTGGTCAGAATGGAATCGACTCGCGTGCGCTGGCGCTGAATTCGTTGACGGATGCATTCAATCTCACGCCCGACGTCCTGCACGCGCGCTTTGAGAAAAATGCGCCGGCGCTCGCCGCCCAGGCCGCTCAACGCGCGCTCGAACACGCCCATGTTTCTCCGCGCGACATCGATGCCGTGCTTGTGAGCACCTGCACCGGCTACCTGTGTCCGGGCCTCACGAGTTACGTGAGCGAACGGGTTGGTCTTCGTCCCGGCGTGTTGGGATTGGACCTCGTGGGCCAGGGCTGCGTCGCGGCGATGCCGAACCTGCGCACGGCGGAAGCCTTGATCGCCAGTGGCCGCGCAAAAGCAGTCTTGTCGGTCTGCGTCGAAGTGTGCAGTGCCGCGCTTTATTTCGATGACGATCCCGGCGTGCTGATTAGCGCGTGCCTCTTTGGCGACGGCGCTGGTGCTGCGGTGCTCAGCAACGAACCGCGCGCCGGCTCCTGCAAAGTTCAGTGGAAAGAATCCGATTCTCTGCTCTTTCCCGCCGAACGTGACTCACTGCGCTTCGAAATGCGCGATGGCATGTTGCGCAACATCCTCACGCTGCCCGTTCCCGGCATGGCCGCGCGCCACTCGGCCCAAGTGTTCGAGCGCGTGTTGGCACGCAACGGCATTCATCGCGAACAAATTACTGGCTGGATCTGGCACTCCGGCGGGCGTGACGTGCTCGCGGCCCTGCGCGAACAATTCGGCTTTCGCAACGGTGAACTGGATCATACTGCGGCGGTCTTGCGCGAGTACGGCAACATCAGCAGTGCGTGCGTCTATCACGTGCTGGAGCGCTCGCTCAGCGCAAGAATTCCACCGGGCTACTGGTGGATGTCGGCCTTCGGCGCCGGCTTCAGTTGTCACGGCGCACTTTTGGAAGTGAGTTGATGGAGCGCGTCATCGAACCAGAATGGCTGGACGAATTGCCGGCGAGTGAACCCCGCGCGGTCGGTTCGCGCAGAGATTTGCGGCGCATCAATTGGTTCATGAACAGCGCCGGAATCCTCGCGCGTGCGTTGCGGAGTGCCGGCAAACCGCGGCGCGTCCTGGATCTCGGCGCCGGCGATGGCGCGCTGGCGTGGCGAGTCGCGCGGAATCTTCGCTGGCACGGCGTCGAGTTTCTTCTGCTGGATCGCAACTATCCCATCCCGCCGAATGTGCGCGAGGAATTCGCCGCGCTTGGCTGTTCGGCGACTCAAGTGCGGCGCGACGTTTTGAATGGACTGACGGACATTGGTCGGGTCGATGCCGTGTTCGCGAACCTGTTTCTCCATCACTTCACAGATTCCGAATTGCAGCGTTTGCTCGCGGATGTCTCGGCGCTCTGTGACGTGTTCGTGGCTTGTGAGCCACGGCGATCCGGATTCGCGCTGTTCGGGAGCCGATGCGTGGGGTTGCTCGGCTGCAACGCTGTCACGCGTCACGATGCCGTCGCGAGTGTGCGAGCCGGGTTTCAGGATGAAGAGCTTTCGCAATTGTGGCCGACGCGAACGGACTGGTCGTTGAGCGAAGGGGCGGCCGGATTATTCAGTCATCTTTTCATCGCACAGAAATTGTGAAGCGGATCACGATCATCGGCGGAGGACTGGCGGGCCTGACGCTCGGCATCGCGCTGCGCCGAAACGATGTGCCGGTGACGGTGATCGAAGCCGGGAAATATCCGCGCCATCGGGTCTGCGGGGAGTTTATCAGCGGAGCGGGGCTGCAAGTGCTGGAAGAACTTGGGTTTGCGGACTCCGGTCTCACAGGTCGCTCGGCACGGCACGCGGCGTTTTTTTCCACGCGACGGTGCGTCGGGCTCCATCGCCTGCCGGAATCAGCGCTGGCTGTGTCACGTTTCATTCTCGATGCGGCCTTGGCTCGAATGTTCCAGGGACTGGGGGGCGAATTACGCCAAGGTGAGCGATGGCAGGAAAAAAGGTTTGGCGAAGGCGTCGTCTGCGCCGCCGGTCGTCGAGCGCAAGCCGTTGAAAATGGGTGGCGCTGGTTCGGACTGAAAGTTCACGCGCGCAACGTTGCGCTCGAAGCCGATCTTGAAATGCACCTCAGCGAGAACGCCTACGTGGGACTTTGCCAGCTCGCCAATGGTGAAGTGAATATCTGCGGCCTGTTTCGCCGGCGAGTGAATGACCCAGCGCGCGGTGAATCATTGGACTGGCTGCGCGGCGAAACGGATTCTCGCTTGTTCGGGCGGCTTGAACGCGCTGAGTTCGACATGGAATCTTTTTGCGCCGTCGCCGGTTTGTCGCTGCGACCACAACGCATCGATGAATCGGAGTGCCGCATCGGCGATGCTCTCACGATGATTCCACCGATTACCGGCAACGGAATGTCCATGGCGTTTGAATCGGCACAGATTGTGGCTGGCCCGTTGACGGCGTATTCGCGTGGAGGCCGTTCATGGGAACAAGTGACTGCCGAAACAGCGCGCTCTCTGCGGCGGAAGTTTGCGCGACGTTTGCAATGGGCCGAGCTTTTGCACCGTCTGATTTTTTCGCCCGCAGGCGCGACTATGCTTCCATTGCTTTTCCGTTGCGGTCCGGTCTGGCGAACATCATTTGCGTTGACGCGATAATCTTCCGAACACCATCAGCATTGCCTACATCCACGCAGGCACTCGCTCGCTTTGCCAAATCTCCGTCACCTCCTGCCGCGAGCGGACCAGTTCAGCCCGGTTACCTTTCACGAGAACTTCCGCCGCCATGCCGCGCGTGTTGTAGTTAGAAGCCATGACAAAGCCATACGCGCCCGCGCTGAGGAGCGCGAGGTAACTGCCTTCGCCGACTTTCGCGAGCGGCCGATCTTTCGCGAAGTAATCGCCGGATTCGCAGATCGGGCCCACTACGTCACTGGAGATTTGCGCCGAACCGTTCTTCACGATTGGAACGATCTCGTGGTACGAATCGTAGAACGCCGGGCGAATGAGATCGTTCATCGCGGCATCGACAATCACGAAGTTCTTCTTGCCCGTGCGCTTCACGTACTCGACGCGCGTTACGAGGATGCCCGCGTTGCCGACCATGAAACGGCCCGGCTCCACAAGAATTTTCAGTTCGAGCGGCGCGAGCAACGGCACGAGGGTTTCGGCGTACGTCTTCGGCGTCAGGATTTTTTTTGCCTTCGGTTGCCGCCACCAATCGGGCGGGCCGCTTTTGAGCGCCGGATTGTAAACGATGCCGAGTCCGCCACCGATGCTGAAGAACTCGAAATCGTATTTCGCCGCGAGCTTTTGCACGAGCGGTACGACTTTCCGCACCGCCAGCTCGAACGGCTTGACTTGCGTGAGCTGCGACCCGATGTGCATTTGCAGTCCGCGCAGGCGCAGGTTCTTGAGCTTGCGCGCGCGCGCATACACGCCTTCGACCTGCTCGAAGGCGATGCCGAATTTGTTCTCGTAAGTGCCGGTCGTGATTTTAGCGTGCGTGCCCGCATCGATGTTCGGGTTCACGCGCACCGCCACGGGCGCAATCTTTTTCAACCGCGCCGCGACTTTGTTGATGCGCTGCAACTCCGGCTCGCTCTCGACGTTGAAAGAGTAAATGCCCTTGCGCAGTGCAAACTCGATTTCCGCCTCCGTCTTGCCCACGCCGGCGAACACGCATTTCCTCGCATCACCACCCGCGGCCATCACTCGGCGTAACTCACCTTCACTCACGATGTCAAATCCGCCGCCGAGGTTGGCGAACGTGCGGAGCACCGCGAGGTTCGAATTCGCTTTGACCGCGTAGCAAATGAGATGGCCAAGCGGGCCGAGCGCGGAGTCCAGTTTGCTGAAATGATCTTCCAAAGTGTGCTGCGAATAAACGTAAAGCGGCGTACCGTATTTCTTCACGAGCGACGCGATGGAGACGCGCTCGCAATACAGCTTTCTGCCGACATAACGAAAATCATGCATGGAGCGTAGTTATGCGGCACGCCGAGTCCAAAGTCCAATGTCCAGAGTCCAAGGTTGAGTCCCGCGAAGTTTGCGAAGAAAGCGAAGGAGCCATAGATGGAGCACTGATTTCTCAGTTAATACGGTCATCTATCCTTCCGTGTTCATCAGTGGCTAAGGTTCCTTCGCTATCTTCGCAGCCTTCGCGAGACTCACAGTTTACAAAACTATGACATCCACGCTTCGCTCGCCGCCTACTCTCTGTTAGCAAATGGGTGAACGTCCCGTGAAACGAAACCGCAAGCCACGATTCTTCTGGCAGGGCGTCCTCATCCTCGCGCCGATGCTGGTGCTGGCGAAAATTGGCGCGCTGGCCATCTGGCAGGACAAACGCATGGCCGAGCACGACGCCCAATTGCGCGCGCAGGACCTGGCGGAGCAGGTCGCCGAGAAGATCGCAGACACCTGGATGAGCCTTCCGCCGCACGGACTGATCAATCTCGACAGCAACTGCAATCTCGTTCAGCCCAGGCTGATGGCGATCGATTGGCCCGCAACGGCTCCGCAACTCAGCGGCGAGCAAGCAGGTTTGCTCGAACGAGCGCATGCCGCAGAGTTCATCGCAAGCGACAAGCACGAAGCAATTCAACTTTACCGTCTGTTTCTTGACGCAAAACCATCGCCTCACGTCGCGCAGACAGCGCGTTACTCGCTGGGCCTGCTGCTGCTGGTGGCGGGCGACATAACCAACGCGATGCACACATTTCGCGAATTAATCGCTGACGAAACGGACGCACGAGGTGAGGCCGGTGGCGATCTGAAAACGCTGGCACTGTGGAAGCTCGCGCTGCTCTCGCAAACCACGTTCGATGACGTGTGCCGGCGCGCCGTGCGGTATCCGACGCAACTCACTCCGCAGATCCTGCGCGCGGTTTTTGAGCAATCGTCAAGCGACGCCACGCACGCCGCGGAAAACTGGTGGGGCGTTTGGCGGGAAGAGGAGCTTCAACGCTTTCTCTACGCGCAAATGCGGCCGTCGATCAGACCCAAAACGAATCTGCTCACGTCATTTTCGCCGAGCGCGCTCGAGCCGCCCGCATGGCTTTGGGTGGGCGTCACCAACGAGCAGGCATTCTTCGATGGACCGGACGGCCAGTCTCGCGCGGAACGGCGGGCGGACGTTTTCGGAGGCGGCGCGCGACGCAAACAGGCAACTTCCTGGCTGACTGGCAGGCGAATGGACCCGTCACGGTTGCTGCACAGCTACGCCGATGGGCAAGGCGGCTACGCGGTTCGGGTTTATCGCGTGCCGGACATCGCCGAGTGGACGCAGGAGGTGATCGAGGAGTTTCGTCCGCCTCAGTACTTCGGTGTGAGCCTGAGCGTGGGCGATCACGATGTGATTCGGCCGCAAGATTTGCCTGCCATCGTCCAGGGCGGCGGCGGCAAGGGCTCCGGACGGATTTGGGTGGAGGCGACGCGCGGAACCAACGCGCCTGCCACGCTGGCCAAAGCGTCACGTCTACACGGAAATGTTCTACCGATTGTCGCGCGCGCGCATCTCATCGGGCCGGACTTGCTCTTTGAGCAACAAAACTCGCGTCGGCTCTGGTTCCAAATGGTCATCGCGGTCGCGGCGCTGACTTCGATCATCGGATTCATCTCGGCTTATCGCGCGTTTCACAAACAATCACGCCTCGCGGAAATGAAATCGAACTTCGTTTCCAGCGTGTCGCATGAGTTGCGCGCGCCGATTGCATCGGTGCGATTGATGGCCGAAGGACTGGAGCGCGGGAAAATTTCCGAACCGGCGAAGCAGCGCGAATACTACCGCTTCATCACGCAGGAATGCCGTCGGCTCTCTTCGATGATTGAGAATGTCCTGGACTTCGCGCGTATCGAGCAGGGCCGCAAGCAATATGAGTTCGAGCCAACGGATGTGGCGGCGCTGGTGGCGAAAACGGTGCAGTTGATGGAGCCGTATGCGGCGGAGCGGGGGGTGAAATTGCGCGTCGTAGCAGCCGAAGTGACGAGGCACCAGTCAAATTCTTTGGCGCAACCAGGCACATTGGAGGTTGATCAGAGCCTCGTCGCCTCGGCTGCTACGGTGGCAGCAAACATCGATGGCCAAGCCATCCAACAAGCACTCGTGAACTTAATCGACAACGCCATCAAACATTCGCCGGACGGCAGCGAGGTTCTTGTCGAGTTGGCTCGCAACCCTCAACTTTCAACTCTCAACTTTTCCGTCAGCGATCAGGGCCCCGGCATTCCTGCCGCCGAGCACGAAAAGATTTTCGAGCGCTTCTATCGCCTCGGCTCTGAGCTGCGCCGCGAAACTCCCGGCGTCGGAATCGGTTTGAGCATTGTGAAGCATGTCGTTGAAGCGCATGGCGGTCGTGTGCGCGTCGAGAGCGAAGTCGGGAAGGGTAGCCGTTTCACCATTGAACTTCCGTTGAACCACCAAGGCACAAAGGCACAAAGAGAATGAAATCTGTTCCTCCATCCTTGGTGCCTTCGTGCCTTGGTGGTGAAAAGTCCGCCGCGCGCATTCTCGTTGTCGAAGATGAACTGCCCATGCGCACGGCGCTGGAAGATTGTCTCGTCGGCGAAGGCTTTCGCGTCATCACCGCCGCCGACGGCGAGCGTGGACTGGAACGCGCATTGAAGGAGAAGCCCGATCTCCTTCTGCTCGACGTGATGATGCCGCGACTCGATGGCTTCGCGCTTTGTACTGAATTGCGCCGGCTCGGACATGCCATGCCGGTCTTGATGCTGACCGCCAAAGGGCAGGTGCGTGACCGCGTCAGCGGCTTGGACGCGGGCGCGGACGATTACCTCGTGAAGCCGTTCAGCACGGATGAATTGCTGGCGCGCGTACGCGCACTCTTGCGGCGTGTGCAGCGCCCGTTGGAAGTCGTGCGTGAAGTCACGTTCGGCGAAGTCCATATCGATTTCATTCGCCAGCACGCGACGCGGAAGCGGAAAGAGGTTCATTTCACAGCCAAGGAGTTCGCGATTTTGCGTTTGCTGGCCGAGGCGCAGGGCCAACCCGTTTCACGCGATAAATTTCTCGACGTTGTGTGGGGATACGCCGCGTTTCCAACGACGCGCACGGTGGACATGCACATCGCGACGCTCCGCCGCAAGCTGGAGAAGAACCCCGACGAGCCGCGGTGGATCAAGACGGTACACGGCGTGGGCTATCGCCTGGAGATCGAATGATGACCGCGAGGGCAATTTACAAAAGCATGACAACGCATCAGCGGCTGTTCTGTAGAAATTCAACGCAGAGAGGCAAAGGCGCGGAGAAGCAAAGTATGAAATCAATCAACGTGTTCGTAGTGGCACTGGTGTTGGCGTTTAACGCGAGCGCTGCTGACGTGCTCACTGAGAAACTTCAGCGCGGGCTGTTCGAAGAGGAGGCGAACCACAATCTCGACGCGGCGATCAAAGAGTATCAGTCCGTCGTCGCGCAGTCCGACGAACAGAGAAAAGTGACGGCGACGGCGCTGTTCCGCCTCGGCGAATGCTATCGCAAGCTCGGCCGGACTAACGAGGCCAACGCGCAGTATCTGCGTATCCTCCGCGACTTTTCGGAGCAGGAGCAACTGGTGGGGAGAAGTCGTGAACTGCTGCCACGTTCCAGCGCGCCGCTTGCTTCGTTCGATACCGTGACCAACCCGGTCGCCGTTAATTTATTGCGCGAAGAGATCCGAGTGGTCGAGCAGTCGGTTCAAGCAAAGGAGCGCCAGTTGGCAGCAGGAAGAGTCAACTCGGCCGAGGTGCTTGATGCGAAGAAGGAGGTGCTGCGTCTGAAGCGCCGTTTGCCGGAGAACGCGGCGCTGTCCCGGCAGCGTGCCTTGCTACAGGAACAGATCGACATCGCAAAACAACATCTCGCCGACATCCAGAAGCTCGCATCTGACAGACGCGCGCCCGGCCTGGAAGTTCCCGTTCAGCGCGAATTGCTTTCGCTCCAACGCGAACTGGCGGACGTGAGCGATGTCGCGGCAGCATCTGCGAACGAAACTGTCGCTGGCAGATCGGCTGAATCGGAATTGGTCCGCGAATTGGAGCGGCGGCAGGCGCGCCTGCAGGGCGAACTGTCGGAGGCAAGCTCTCGTTTCAAGGTGATGAGCAACTTGTCGGTGGAGCAATTCTTCCGGAGCACGTTGAGCACGGATTCTGTCCTCGCTGATTTGCAGCAGCGATTACAAAAATCAGAGCAAACTCGAGCCGAATTTCTTAAGGCCAAGAACTCTGTAGGTGCGGCGAGAGAAGAAGAAATCCAGAATGGCGTTTGGCAGCAAATCAAAGATCGTATGGAATCCATTCTCGCGAGCCGCCGCACCGAGGTCGAGGTGCTTGCAGCGCAGGTGAGCGAGATCGAAGCCGAACTGGAAAAGGCGCGCAATAAGGTCGCATCGGTTCCAAATGCGCCGGCAGGTTCTCCCACGCTGACCCAAGCCGAAGCCGAAGCGCTCGCGCGCGCAAAGACTCTGGCCAGGAACAGCCCCGATCTTCTTCAGAGCCCAACGAGGGACGGCCTGGGAGAACTGCAACTCGGAGCGCGCGACGGATTCTACAGTGTCGTGGAATTCATTCTTGCCCAAGGCGTCGGCGCGAATGGACCGGAGCGCGGCACGCCACCGCTTGTGCTCGCGGCGAAGGGCGGCCACTTGCGCATCGTGCAGATGCTGCTCGACAAAGGCGCGGACGTGAATGCCGTGGGAGGAGGCAACACAGCGCTAATGGCTGCGTGTGAAAATGGATACCGCGCCGTCGTCGAGTTGCTGCTGGAACGCGGCGCGGATGTGAACCGGGTTGGTTCAGGCACGGCCCTGCACAAAGTGGCTGCCAAGGGTTACACCGGCCTTGCAGAATTATTGCTGCAACGTGAGGCCAGGCCCGACGTTGTGGACAACAACAAAGAAACGCCACTGCACCGTGCGGTGAGCGGCGGCTTTACGGACGTGGCTGAATCGTTACTGAAAGCCGGCGCGAGCACGACAATCACGAATTTCTGGGGTGTTACACCGTTGCACAGTGCCGCCTCCCGCGGTGACACCAATATTGCTTCACGGCTTCTCGACAAAGGCGCGAATCCGAATGTGGAAGATTCCGAGGGCAAGACCCCACTCTACAACGCCGTGAACAGTCAGCGTCCCGTTGAGATGGTTCGCCTCCTCCTCGCGCGAGGTGCGGATGTGAATCACCGTGATGTTATCAGAAGGCAAGGGGTTGCAACGATGACTTATTACCCGGTGCACTACCCTATTCTCAACGGACAGCAGGAAGTGCTTGAGGCGATGCTCGAAGCAAAACCGGATTTGCAGGTAACTGTGCCCAACGTTGGAACACCGCTTCTTGCAGCCGTGGATAAAGCCCGGACTGCGATGGTTGAACGTATTTTGCGCGCGGGGGCCAACCCGAATTTCAGTTCGTGGGAAAATCCGCCCTTGTTCTACGCCGTAGGCCGTGGCCCACAAATCGTTGCCGCTCTGTTGAAACACGGTGCGGACCCGAACTTCGTGAACCAGGCAGGGTACACTCCGCTCTTCGGTGTGACCCAACCGGAAATTCTGCAATTGCTCCTGGATCACAAAGCCGATCCCAACAAAGGCAGCAACCCACTGACGGAACTGCTGCGACGAAGACAGTCATCGTTGAGAGTTCCACCCAGTCCTGGAGTTTTGGAGCCGCCTGACTATCCCGCCATTGAATTGCTGCTGAAAGGCGGCGCCAATCCCAATGCTGCTTACACGGATGGCAGAAGACTTTTGACATATGCCGTCAACACGCGGGACGTGAAACTCGTCAATTTGTTGCTGAAGCACGGCGCTGAAGTGAATTACGTCGCGAACAATGAAACGCCGCTGTCATTGGCACAGTCCGCTACGCGCGATCCGAGGTACGTGGCGGGCTATCCGGAACAAGTTCGAGATTGGGAACAGATCGAGAAGGCGCTGCGCGAGCATGGCGCGAACGAATATCTACAGAGGCTTTCCACCATCAGTTACACGCGCCCGGCGTGGACCGGCGGCGCTGGGAAGACGGTCTTTTCGCGTTACACGAACGATTACAATCGCCACACGCTGTTCGAGATGCTCGCGGTTGTGTTCACGGGAAACGATCAGCCGGTGTTTCCGGACTTGTCCCGCGTAACGATTGAACGGCTGGAAGGAACCAACCCGAAACCAAAGGAGCTTGCGATCAACATCGATGAACTGCTGCGCGCAGCCGATTGCTCGAAGGACACGTGGGTGGAATGGGGCGACCGCATTTCCTTCCCGGAGACCGATCATCCTTTGAACGAAGGCTGGCCTGGATTTTCGCAGGAAACAATCGACCTGCTCAAAAAGTGCCTGACGCGACGCGTCAGCATCATCGTGAAACAGGAAACAAACGTGGTGAAGTTGATGCACAATTGGAGTCCGCAACCTGGTTCTGGAGGCGTTCCCGGATTCCCGGGAGCACCCATTAGTCAGCCGCTTCGTACGATCCCGGTTCGCGCGTCGCGTCAACTCGATCGCGAAATGCCCGCCAAGGAAAAAGCGGAAAAAGTGCTCCACACGTTCCGGCTCAAGGAAGTGGTCTATGGCGCGAATGTGCTCCGGGCCTCATCCGACCCGACACGGGTCCGTGTGACACGCCGTGACGGCGACAAGACGAAGGAATGGGTGTTCAATCTGAATCGGGTGGCTACGGCGAGTGAATCGAGCTCTGGGCGTCTTCCCACATCGGAAGATCTCTGGCTGCGCGATGGGGATGTGATTGAGATTCCGGAGAAGCCGTAGCGGCGTCACGCGCTTCGGACCGGCTAAAGCCGGAACTACAAACCGAGCCGCGCCTCAATCCGAAACCGGATTGAACTCGGCTTGCACCTTTTCACACTTTTCGAGCGGCTGTTCCGCCGGACCCGAAAAAACTTCGCCAGTCGCTTTGAAGCGTGAGCCGTGACAGGGGCAGTCCCACGTTTTGTCCGCGTCGTTCCATTTCACGATGCACTTGAGGTGCGTGCAGACGGGCGAGAGCAACGTCAACTTCCCGCGTTCATCGCGGTAGGCGGCGACCTTCTTGCCATCGAGCTTCACAATCTTTCCTTCGCCGCGCGCGATGTTTTCCGTCGAGTCGTCTTTAGCTTTCGCCAGGCGGTCGCGGAGAAAGTAGTAAGGGAAGTCCGCATTCTCGGTGATGTAGCGCCATGTGCCGCCGACAAGCTTCTTGCGATGCACGTCCAGCAAATCCCGCCAGGGATTCGGACGATTCAGAAATTGGTCACGCGCCATCATTGCGGCGAGGGTGCCGAGTGTAAAACCGTTCCCACAAAAACCGGTGGCCACGAACTGGCGCTCGGCCGTTTCGCCGATGAACGGCAGGCCGTCGTTCGTTTCCACCACCTGGCCCAGCCAGCGATGTTTCACTTCCGCCATCGGAAGCCACTTCCTCATTTCCTCTTCCAACCGCGCGAACACCGCGACGGGATCGTCTTCCTGGCCGGTCTTGCAATCCTCGCCGCCGAAGATCGCGTAGTCGCCGTCCAAATGTCGGTCGATGCGCAGATAGTAGTAAGGCTCGGTCGTGTCCCAAAAGAGCGCTTCGGGAACCGAACCTGTGGGAACCTTCGCGCCGAGGACGTAGCTGGTGTAGAGCGAGAGCTTGGTTTGAAACAGCGCGGCGGTGAGCGCGTTCTTGTTGCCCATCAACGGATTGTGCGTCGCGATGAACTGAAATTCGCAGCGCACCTTTTTGCCGCCGGCTTTCAACGTAAGCGGCTTCTCTTCGAACTCAGTCACTTCGCTGTTCTCGAACACGTAGCTGCCATTGCCAGGAATTGTTTTGAGCAGCGCTGCGAGATATTTGAGCGGGTGAAACTTCGCCTGATTGGGAAATTTCACGCCGGGTTTGTTGCAGTAAGGGACGACTTCGACAAACTCCGTCCCGAAGCCAAGTTCGCTTCCGAGTTCCGCGTCGCGCTGGAGATTTTCGCGCTCGCTCGTCCCACCACGGTCGCGCAACGAGGCATGAAGATAGCCGGGTACCCATTCGAAGTCACACTGGATGTTCTCGGCGCGGATTACGTCGTGGATTTGATCGATGGCCACCGCGCCGGCATCCCAGAACGCTCTCCCGCATTCCTTGCCGAACTTCTTCACGAGTGTATGCAGGCGCGTATCGGTCACCATCGTCAGATGCGCGGTCGTGTGGCCAGTGTCCGCGCTGGCACAGCGTTGGCGCTCGATGAGCGCAACCTTCGCGCCGGCTCTTTTGAGCAAATATGCGGCGGTGATTCCCGTCAGTCCCCCGCCGACGATGGCGACGTCCACATCTATGCTGTCTTGAATTGAATCGAATTGTGGCAGTAAGCCTGAAGCCATCCAGTAAGGTGTTGTGTTCATAACTTCTTCCCTCCTTGCGGTTGAAAGTTACGACGGGTGCCTGCGGACGGCAAACGAACGTTACTCTTGCAGGAGCGCGCGATGTTTGCGCAATTCTTCGGGCTTGAAGATTCCCTTCGGCGTGATGATGCCGGTAATCAATTCCGGCGGTGTGACATCAAAACCCGGATTGCGCGCGCTGCTTCCCGGGTTCGCGACCCGTACATACCCGCGCTTAGCTGACTTTGGACCTTGGACCTTGGATCCTGGGCTTTCCAGCACGCCCCATGCTCCGAGTACTTCACTGCCATCGCGCTCTTCGATCGGAATGTCGCGGCCAGACTCCAACTTCCAATCAATCGTCGAGAGCGGAATTGCAACGTAGAACGGAATGCCGTGCCGATGCGCGAGCACGGCTTTGGTGTAAGTGCCAATCTTGTTCGCCACTTCGCCGGTGCGGCCCAGCGTGCGGTCGCTGCCGACGATCACGAGATCAACTTCACCGCGCGACATGAGGAAGCCCGCCGCGCTGTCCGCAATGACTTCGTGGGAAATCCCTTGCTGCGCCAACTCCCAAGCCGTGAGCGTGGCGCCCTGGCAACGCGGGCGTGTTTCATCGCAGAAGACATGGAACCTTTTTCTTTGCGCCTGCGCGCGATAAAGCGGCGCCGTCGCACTACCGATGTCCACGAAAGCGAGCCAGCCGGCGTTGCAGTGCGTCAGCACCCGCGTTCCATTGCGAATCAATTTCGCGCCGTGTTGTCCGATCGCCTTACAGTGCCGAACGTCTTCATTGGCAAATTCCTCAGCGGCTGCGAGAGCGAGCGCCTGCCGTTCTTCGACAATTTCGCCAGATTGCATTTCTACGAGGATGGAATTCATTGCGTTCACGGGATCAACCGCGGTCGGACGCGCATTCCTCAACGTCTCGTAAACCAACGCGACGTGTGCGGAGAATTTGCTCGGGTCGCCGCCCCGGAAAGCGCGCGCTCCCTGCGCCAATCCATACGCGGCGGTTGCTCCGATTGCGCCCGCGCCGCGCACCACCATGTCTTTGATGGCCCGCGCCGTTTCCCGGAAGTCGCGCGTCTGGATCAGTTCGAAGCTGTGCGGGAGCAAACGTTGTTCGATGAGCGCAACACGGTTCGTCTCGGCGTCAAACGTAACCGTGCGGAAATGCCGCGTGCGCTGGCCAATGCGGACGTTCATGAATGGAAAGTCTCGCGAAGGAAGCAAAGGAAGCGAAGAGGAAATTGAAGTCTGGAAGCGCCCTTCGCCGCCTTCACAAACTTCCGGAGACCTAGCTGGCGCGCCTGGCCTTTGGCTTGGCCGCCTTAATCTTCGCGCGCACTTCCTCGTAAAGAGCGTGCTTGCGGAGCGCCTCCAGGTCGGGATCCTGCGCCATCCATTTGAAGTCGCTGTAGCCCGCGGCCAGCGCGCGGTGCAGCGCATTGAACGCTTCGGCGATGCGGCCAGTCAGCGAGTAACTGCACGCCAGATTGTAAAGCACGGTGGGATCGTGCGGGCGCAACCGGGCCAGTTGCTCATCGACGGTCAGGCCATCGACAAAACGTCCGCGTTTGGTGTAATCATCCCCGAGAATTTGCAGCGCATCGACATAGGTCGGATCGCGGCGCACCACGCCTTCGATGAATCCAATCTCCACGTCGAGGTTGCGCTTGTCTTCGCGCGTCAACTTTGTGGCCTGGGGTTTTTTAGGCATAAACTTGTCCGAATTGTTTCACGACTGTTCATCAAGTCAAGACGGTCACCGCGCATAGCGCATTTTCCCACGAGCAATCTGCACGGTCGGGCCGCCGCAAAATTGCAAACCTCACGCTGCCGCGGCTCCCGGTTGAGCACCGGAAACGATGCGAATCTCGCGCTGCGGAAAAGGAATCTGAATTCCAGCCTCACGAAACCGCTCCACGACGGCTTTGGTGATCTCGCCCTGGACAGGTCCATAATCGGCAACCGAAGCCCACGGCTTTATAGCGAGCACGATGGAGGAATCCGCCAGCGTGGCCGTGCCGATGGCCGGCGCCGGGTCCTTCAACACGCGCGGGTTCCGGTTAAGAATGTCGCGAATGATTTCGAGCGCGCGGTTCAAGTCCGTGTCGTAGGCGACGCCGACGGACAAATCCATCTGCCGAATCTTTCCGTAGTTGTGGAGGATTTCGCCGACGATCTTTCGGTTGGGCACGATGACGCGCGACCGGTCCGGATGCACCAGCGTCGTGGAGAACAGTTCGATCGTGTCCACCTGTCCCTGCACGTTGTTGATTTGGATGTATTCGCCGACGCGAAAGCTCTTCACAAAAATGATCGTGAGACCGGCGACGAGATTGCTGAGCACGCCTTGCATCGCGAGACCGACGCCCACGCCCGCCACGCCGAGGCCGGCCATGAGCGGCCAGAGGCGGATTTCCAAATTCGCGGCCACGGTGAAGAGCGTCAGAAGCAGGACGAGCAATTTGATGAGGCGCACGAGCAACATGCGGACGGGCGGCTCCATTTCGCGGTGGCTCAAGCCGCGCATGGCCCACTTGCCAATCCAGCGCGCGGCGATGAGGCCGCCGACGAAGATGGCTATCGCCACCAGGACCCTGGGGCCGTATTGCGCCGTCGCATCGATGATTTCCTGCCGGGAGGGCGGCCAATTGAAGTGCAGCGCATTTGTGCTCGAAGCGCCGGCCGCAGCCAGCATCAATGAAGTGAAAGGGTCTGCGTTCACGGGCGCGGACGCTAACAACCGGTGCGCCAAGCGTAAATGGGAAATCAGCTTCGTGCCCGAATTGCTTTTGCTACGGTGTGCCGCATGAGGAACGTGGTTTTGTGCGCGCTCGCGGCGGTGTTGACAGGCTGCGTGACGGAACGGCGGGCGTGGTCACGCTTCGAATATACGCGACCGCAAATGGGTGTGCCGTTCCGAATCGTGCTCTATGCGGCGGAAAAAAACTCGGCGGACTCCGCAGCAGAGGCGGCCTTCACGCGCATTCAACATCTCAATGACACTCTGAGCGACTATGACACGGACAGCGAACTCAGCCGGCTTTCGCAAACGGCCGGTCAGGGCAAAGCTGTGCGCGTGAGCGATGATCTCTGGCGGATGCTGGAACGCTCGCAACAATTGGCACGAGAAACGGACGGCGCGTTCGACATCACGTGCGGGCCCGTAGTGAGTCTTTGGCGCAAAGCGCGCCGTGAAAAAAAACTTCCCGACCCGCTGAAGCTCGAAGAAGCGAAACGCGCTGTCGGCTACGATAAATTGCGGCTCGACCCAAAAGCGCGGACGGCCGAACTGCTCGTTCCTTACATGCGCCTCGATCTCGGCGCGATTGCCAAGAGTTACGCCGTGGATGAAGCGCTGAACGTGCTGCACGCCCATGGAATTAATTCAGCGCTGATCGCCGGTGCGGGAGATATGGCCGTCGGCGATGCTCCGCCGGGGACTGATGGCTGGCGCATCGAAATCGCGCCGCTGGATACAACGAACGCGCCGCCCGCGAAATTCGTCCTGCTGCGCCACAACGCGCTGGCCACGTCGGGCGATGTTTTTCAGCACGTTGAGATCGATGGGACTCGTTACTCGCACATCGTCGATCCGCGGACGGGCGTTGGACTGACCGATCACAGCCTGGTCGTGGCCATTGCAAAGGATTGCACGACGGCGAACACCGTGGCGACCAGCGTCAGCGTGATGGGGCCGGGGCGGGGAATGAAGTTCGCGGAGTCGAAAGGCGCGTGCGTGCGCATTGTGCGAAAGCCGGAGGATCAAATTGAAGTGCGCGAGTCCAAGTGCTTTCAACGCTTCGTGATTCGGTAGCAGTGATCCAGATAACACCGGCAAAAACAAAAACCCGCGCCTCGTTGCCAAAGCGTGGGTTTAAGGTTGCCGGGTTGGCAGTTAAATCAGCTGCCGGTTCAATTACGCTTTCTTCAAAAGCGTCTCCGCGAACAAATCCGTCTGCGAGCGATAGGGCGTTTGCTTGATCGGGTCAGTCTTGCCGGGCGCTGGAATTGGATACCATCCGTATTGGTCCGGTTCCGACGGCGGCTTCATGTTCAACGCTTCCTCGAACGGCACCTGGTCGATGCCCTTCACCATCGTGTCGAGCGGCGAGTTCACCGCGGCGTCCCATTCGATTTCTTTGCCTGAGTACGTGGCCATGCGCCCCAGCACCGCAGTCATCGAACTCGTCGCGCCGTACTCGGCCTCGTTGAAAGGCGTGTCGTTACGAATGGCCGCAAACAGATCGTCGTGCTCCTGTTGGTAAGGATCCTTGCCGCCGCCCTGGAAACGCCATTTGTTCTCGCCGGTGATGGCGTATCGATCGATTTGGCATTTCCCCTTGGTGCCGATGGCCTGCTCGGACACGCTGTTCCAGCAACCAAGCTGGTGCCGGCACTGGCTGAAGCAGACCGAGCCGTCCGCGTACTCGAACTCGACAACGTGATGGTCGAAAATCTCACCGTCGTCCGGTCCTTTGCGCGTTTCCACGCCGCCATTGCCACGGGCCTTGACCGGATGGCCCTTCTTCAACCAGTTAATCACATCGAGGTTATGAATGTGTTGCTCGCAAATGTGATCTCCGCAAAGCCAGACGAAGTAGTACCAGTTGCGAAGCTGGTATTCCATTTCGGTGAGCTTTCGGCCGTGCCTGGCTTCGAGTTCAGCGCGCTTGTTTCGCCACGGCGTGTTGCCATTCCAATAGGCGCGCATCACAGGAATGTCGCCGATTTGCCCATCCCACAAGCGCTTCATTGTTTCGATATAGCCGGCCTGGTGATGCCGCTGCAGGCCGACACCGACCTTCAAGTTCTTCTTCTTTGATTCCTCGGCTGCCGCCATGAAACGGCGAAACCCAGCGGCATCGACGCACACGGGCTTTTCCGTAAAAACGTGTTTGCCCTGGCGCACCGCTTCTTCGAATTGCATCGGACGGAATCCGGGTGGCGTGGCGAGAATCACCACATCGGCGAGCGCGATGGCTTTCTTGTAACCGTCGAAGCCGAGGAACTGATTCTCGGCTGACACGGCCACCTTCTCCTTGTGCTTCCTCTGCACATTGCCCAAAGCCCCCGTGAGGCGGTCCTTGTGAACGTCTGCCGCAGCGACCAGCTTCACGTCGTTGCTCGTGCTCAGCGCTTGATCGACCGCGCCCGAGCCCCGTCCACCGCAGCCGACCAGCGCGATCTTCAGCGTGTCTCCGGGCGACACGGCTCCGTGAGCAAACCGTTCAATGGGCAGCGCGCTCAACGCGGCGGCGCCAGCAAGCGTCCTGGAAGTATTGGAAAGAAAACTGCGACGATTCAGTGCCTGTGAGGCGGAAATGATTTTGTTCATGGCTTTTGGTTTTTCTCAGACGCCCGATTGGCGCGGCGCTATTCAACCGTGGAATCGGGAGCGGCGGGCAGCGTGGCGATTTCGCACGGCAAAGTCCAGTTGTGATTGAGCGCTTTTGGTTTCTTGCCTTTAAGACGATAGGAAATGTGTGATTACGTCTTACGCTATCTTTTGTTTCTTCTGCGCATTTGTGAGCGTGACGTTGGCGGCGGGATGGTTCATTCTCTGAACGAAAGGGAACGCAATGAAGACAATCTTCTGCGCGGTGTGTTTGATGGTGTTGGGATCAGGCTGCGCCTATTTCAAGTGGCATGAGTCCGACCGGCCCTGGAGCGAGTCGAAGCCGCAAGAGGAATGGTTCAAGAGCTCCGACCGAATGGACCTTCCAGCGAACCGCGCCTACAAATGACTCTAACGGGCAAGGGCAACTTGCTTTAGCGTGCACGCGCGTTAAACACCCTGAAGGGTGGACCGCAAACAAAAAACGCGGCCGCCTTGCGGCACACCGCGTTTTGCTGTCACCCGAAAAACCTATCCCAACTGCGCGTTCACCGCGTCCCAATCCACGCAGTTCATGAACTCGTCGATGTAACCGGCGCGCGCGGTGAAAAAGTCCGCGTAGTAGGCGTGCTCGTACACGTCCAGCGCCAGCACCGGCTTCACGCCCCACACCGGGAACGTGTTCTGCGCGTCGCCCAGGTAGTTGAAGAGCAATCCCGTTTGCGCATCGTAGCCTGTCCACACCCAGCCGCGCGCGGCGATGCCAGTCGCCTTCAAATCCTTTTTGTAGGCGTCGAAACTCCCGAAGCTCTTGGTGATGAGGTCGGCGATTTTTCCAGTGGCCGGTCCGCCCTTGCCGCCGAGATTGTTGAAATACATCTCGTGATTCACGATGCCGCCAAGGGCGAACGTGAAATCGACCTTGCGCGAGCGAATCTCGGAATAAATCTGATTGGCGTGCGCGGGGTTCGCGGGGTCGAGCGAGCCCGCGAGCGTCTCCAGTTCCTTGAGGATGGCGTTGGTCTTGTTGATGTAGCC
>JGI10216J12902_100582315_pt1 | contig 20596 bp, 33 predicted proteins | sample KanNatreferecore_FD_12902 | JGI IMG/M metagenome (IMG submission 12902)
TCACCTGGGGGGGTGGTGCCGCCGGGGTGGGCGGGGGGGTCGGCTGGTAGGTGGCGAGGGTGGGCATCTACGGCAACATCCGGTCGGGAAGGTTGAGGCGAGCGAACTCGCCGAAGTGGTCGCGGGCGGCGGCGTCGTAGATGCGCGCGGCAAGCTCTTCGTCACCGAAGTGGCCGAGGTAGATTCGCCTTCCGCTGACGTAGATCTGTGCGAGCCAAGCGCGACGCCAGGGGTCGTGGCTGACGCCTTTGAATCTGGAAGAGCCGCCTGGCGATGCGCTGTTCCAGCGGTTCTGTTTTCTCGTCGCCTCGCGCAGGTTGGCTCGGCGGTTGTCCAGGCGATCTCCGGTGATGTGATCGACCTCGACGCCGTCTGCAATGCCAAGAATGAGGCGATGCATCCGGACGCCGGCGCCGCTCACCGCATAGCCCTGGGACAGATACCAGCGCCGAGAGCTGACCAGGCCTACATCAGCGGGATCGACGAGGGCCATCGCTCCGCCGACAAGTTCGATCTCGCGAAACGGGCCGTCCGGAGGAGTCGGAGGAGTCGGCCCCGAAAGCGCCGACGGCGCCCCTTGCGCCCTGGTGCGCCGGTTTCCCGGCAGCGTCCGTTCCTCGCGCCTTCTTTCGGCCGCAGCGAAGGCGCGGCGAGCCATGAACCGTTCGGCCTGGACAACAAACCTCGAATCCAAGTGGCAAACGCCGACGGAGCAATGTGGCACCACGTCCGTCACATCGGGCAGGCCAAGTTCGGTGGCCGACGGTCCGGCATCTCCAATGGCGGCGGAAAGTCGGCTCACGCGGCCACCGCCTTCCGCGGCCGGCGCGCGCGCTTGGGGGCCCCGAACAGATCCTCGAAGGTAAGCGCGTCGTTCTCGACTCGCTTCCGCAGGAAGGCGATCGCCTTACTGACTTCGGCCAGCTTCCAAGAGCGCGTGCCCTTCAGCTTCTTGTTCAGCGTCGGCGGCTTCAGGCCGATGGCTGTGCCGAACTCGGCCTGGGTGATTCCGTGAGAGTCGAGGAATTGGGCGATTGGCATCCTTGGCGCTCCGCCAAGATTTCTACCAGATCGCTTGGCAATCTGTCAAGGGGGGTTGTGCCTGATCTTGCCGCCCCGCCAAGATGGCCCGGCGTGACCGAACCCGAGCCGATGGAGCCATGGCGCAAGGCCTTGACCGCGCTCATCAAGCGGCACGGGCAGCCGCAGGTGGTGCGCGCCCTCGGCGTAGACACCTCGACGGTCAGCAGATGGAAGAGTGGCGAAAGGTGGCCGGACCCCGGAATGGTCCTGCGCATCTGCGAGGCGCTCGAGGTGACGCCGGATCAGCTCTACGGGGTGCGCCCGATGGAGCCGCGCCCGACCCGCCGCGAGCTAGACGCAGTAGTCGAGCAACTACTCGGCGTGATTGCCGTGCTACAGCCGGAGCCGCAGCCGTCGGACGGTCAGCCCGACGCCGAGAAGCGCTTCAGGACGATGGAGCGCGCCGGCCGGAAGGCGAGGATGCGGCAGCGGAGTCCGCGTTGATCGGCCGCCGCGAGCGTTGCGCCGCGAGACACGAGGGCGAGGAACTCATCGAGTCTTCGCGGGCTGAGGCGTCCGGGGTCGATCCTTTCGAGAGCGTCGCAGGCGGCGACGAGCCTGTGCCCCTTCAACAGGCGGTCAGCACGGAGAAGCCGAGCAACCGAATCGAGGCGCCGAGTCGCCATCGGAGCACCTTGTCGCCGCGCGAATCACCCCGCCGCCGTTCGCGCGGACTCGTCGTGGGTTGGGCAGAACTCATGACAGTAGAGCGCCAGGTTTCAGTGCAGCCTATCGCCATCTGTGGGACCGCGTCTATCAGACGAGCACCGACAAACCAGACGCGCGGGTACGCGAGTCCTTCGATCAGGAGCCCTCGCTAGAAATGGGTGCATGGCCGTTCGTCTTCCTGATCTGCTCCCACGCGCTCGCGTTCTGCCTGGGAATGTGGGTGGGGCTGAACCAGCGGAACGGTGGGCCGCCAGGGGGCGAGGGCGAGGGCGAAGCGATGCACGGGAAGATCGCCGCGCTGTGAGGCGTACTATCGCCACAGGGGGTGACGCATGAGCTGGCTGTTCTGGCCTCTGATCGGCGCGCTGTTCGGTATCGCTGCGGCTCAGCACAAGGGCTTCAGCGTGGCGGCTGGAATCATCGGCGGGCTGTTGCTCGGGCCGCTGGCCTTCCTCATGTTCTTCGTCGGCGGTGTTGGCGGCGAGGGCGCCAAGAAGAAGTGCCCGCACTGCGCCGAATGGATCAAGGCCGACGCGAAGGTCTGCCGGCACTGCGGGCGAGATGTGGCACCGCCGGCGAAGCCGGCCGCCGTTCCCGGCTACGGCAGCGGCATGAGGCGCTAGCGGTCCCACGACCTCGCCATCGCCCAGATCCACAGGCCAGCGAGGATCGCCAAGCAGCCTGCGGGCTGCGGCCGGCTCCTCATACCCCGCACAGCGACTTCACCGATCGCACGGCCACGCGAGGAATCACCATGATCTCGCGGGCCTCGCCAGCTTCGTCGACCGAGCCAGCGATACACAGCAAGTCGCCGTCGTCGCGCAGCAGGAAGCCGGCGGTGCGGCAGGTAGACACCTCGGGCACAAGGTCCACGACGTCGACCCAGCCCGTGGGTAGCCCGCACGAGTCGACCCACTCGACTAGGACGATGGGGTAGGTCGCGTGCTCGTCGGTCACGCGCCCCGCTCCCACAGCCTCACCTCTGACTCCCGCCGCGCCGCAAGCCCCGGCATCACCTGCAGCACGCCCTTGACTCGGCCCTTGTTCCACATGCGGATGGCGGCTGGTACGTCAGCCGGCCGGCGCTCGTTGATCGCGCGCGCGACGCTCGAGCCGCGGAAGGCGCCGACGCCGATGTTGAAGGTCAGCGAGGTGAGCGCGCCAAGCTGCAGCGGCGTCAGCGGCGCATCCCTCACGGCCAGGCGCACGCCGTCCTCGTGGGATGAGAAGTCGAGCATGAACAGCTCGTTGGCTCGCTCTCGCGTGATGCTGCCCTTCCCGAGCGCGGGCTCACCGCGGAGGATCTTGTGCCCCCAGCCGATTGTGAGCACGCCTACGCCGTCGTCGTAGGGGACGAGGCTCAGGCGCTCGTAGGACAGCACCAGCAGGACGGCGTCGAGGGCGGAGCGGATCAAGCCGCCTCGTCCGGCGTGCCCTTGAACTGCGCGTTCTTTACGGCCGACGCTTCACCCTCTGCGATCTCGTCAGCTGTCTCGCCGATGGTGATCTGATCCAGCAGCGCGAGGATCTCCTCCGGCGAGTGACTGAGCAGCGACCGCCCTGCGCGCTTCTCCACCTCGGCCTTACCGATTCGTAGAAGCGCGTCGGCGACGATGCCGCCAACCGGGCCGCCGTATGCGGTCGCGAGCGCGGTGACTAGGGAGTCCACGGTCTCAGCCATTGTTCGTCCTCCACTTCAACCCGAGCCCATCCGCCACCGCCGCGAGGTGCGCGCGCGCCTTCTTGAGCCGCTCCAGCGAGGCCTCCAGGGAGCCGGCGTCTGGGCTGCCGCCGGTGAGGAACGCGCGCAGCTGGACGCTGGCGTCGTTGAGCGCAGCCTCCAACTCCAAAGCAGCCGCGGCCACGGTGTCGAGCTGGGCCTGGGTGATGACGTCCTCACCGTGCGCCTTGCCGGCGGTGTTGTTGATGGAGCGCTTCATGACGGCACCTTCGGCGATGGCGGCGACCGCGCGCTGGTCTGCCGGCTCAGGAGGTGGCGCGAGGGCGGTGCACCCGGCGAGGGCGAGGGCCACCAGCAGCAGGCACCACCGGCGCGCCGGGCTGTCGATGATGCCCCTCACGACGTCGGCCCGCCCGTGTTGGCGATGGTCTTCGCCTGCTCAGTCGTCAACCTCGGAGCGTGCGCGTCCAGCACCTTCGCCACGCTGGCCTTTGACCAGACGTTCTTGAACTGCCAGATCATCACGGCGAGACCGATGACGGCGCCCGACAGGTTGTTGAGCCCGGCGAGCTGCTCCACGGTGAAGCAGTGGAAGAACTGCTCGATGGTGTTGAAGATCTGGCTGAGCACCAAGCCGACCGCGCCAGAGACGAGGATGGGGAATCGTTCGGTGAGAGTTGCGCCGCTGTCGTCGGCCATGGTTTCTCCAGGTGAAGCGGTCAGTGAAAGACGGCCCACGCCGCCACGGCAATGGTGATGAGGCCGGCAACAATGCCGGTCACCGTCGCGATGAATCCGACGACGCCGATCAGGATCTTCACGCTCAGGCTCATGCCAGCCTTGCGATCCTCGGAGCGTGCGACTCGCTCCTCCACGGCGCGTAGATCCTTCTCGATGCCCAGCAGCTTGCCCTCGACCCATTCCTTGGCGGCGAGGGACTGCGCCTGACGGTCGAGCTTCGCCTGCAAGTCGTTGTGAGCCGTCAGCCGTTCGTGCGTGAACTGCTCGGCCTTGATGACCGCCTCCTTCGCCGAAGCGAGCGCGGCGTCGACGGCCGTCTTGGCCGAGGTTGCCCCCTCGCGCCGCAGCTCCTCGAGATCCTCTAGCCGTTGCGAGAAGTGCGCGTAGAGACTGGAGAGCGTCCAGCCGTCGTTGTTCTCGGCCATGCGGTCAGCCACGCCCATCAGTCGTTCTCCACCTCGGCCCGTTCAAACCACACCACGCACACCGCCCGCCCGCCGCGGTAGCCGCTGCACCACCACCGCCACTGCGAATAGGAGCCGTCAGCGCGCCGGTAGCGCGTCGGGTGCCCGCGCACCGGGCCGCCCCATGCCGACCCCTCGACGGCTTGCGTTCGGCGCAGGTCATCCGGGTGGATGAGCCGCCGCCAGTCGAGCCGCAGCCGCTGCTCAACCGGCAGGCCGAGGTCGTCCAGGCACGACTGGCTGACCCACACCCATGTGCCGCCGTTGTCCGCACTGGAGATGACGATGCCGCACTTTGCGTGGTCGAGGGCGTCGTCCAGTGCGTCGGCTTCGAGCATGCGATCGGCACCGCGCGAGAGCCGGCCGGCGATATCGCGCAGGTGAGCCCGTTCCAGCCGGCACTCCGTAAGCGCCGCGTTGGCCTCGTCGCACTCGGCGCGAGCAGCCTTGCGATTGCGGATCTCGGCGTCGAGCTCGCGGCGCAGGTCGAGCAGCAGGGCGCCCGGCTGGCGCAGGAGCCAGGTAAGCGCGGCACCCGCAGCCGCTGCAACCGCAAGCAAGCCGGGATGGTCCAAGTCACGCTAGAGGTCGGGTCCGTAGCCGATTCACTTGCTCACCAAGATTTCGTAGACCACCACCGGCTCACGCCTGGCAAGCGGCCCGCGGTGGTCGGCGTCACGGTCGATCACATGCACGAGCGGACTGCCCACGCGACTCCAGCCGTCGCTCTCGGCCTTGTCGATCTTCTTGGCTAGATCGGCGAGGGTGCCGGCTTTGAGGGCGCTGTGGGTCATGGATTCGCGCCTGTGGTCGCCACGATGAGCGCGAAGCCGGCGAGCCAGGTAAAGACGACGCCCACCAGCTTGCACACCGGGCCGAGGCCCTTGACGTGCGGAGAGATGCCGTAAAGCACGACGCCGGCGACGAACCAGGCGATGGCGTTGAGGGGGAGGTCGCTCATGCTGTGCTACGGGTCAACTGGCAGGAACGCGCTCAGCTCCTTCTCCACGTCGCCGCAAATCGACGCGTAGGCGTTGGCCGCGGCCTGGAACTCAGCCGCTCGAGCTGGCGTCACCGTCGCCTCGCCGCCGGTGGCGGCCGCCGCGATCTTCGCCGTGTTGTCCATGCACTGCCGGGCGCGATCCGCCGCCGCGCCTTGGTCCAAAATGCCCTTGAGCCTGCAAGGTCCGCCGCCCATGGTTACTCTCCTAGTCCACGTCCGTTGCGTTGGGGAAGCGGGGGCACGTCGATCGACCGACCGCGCCCCGTGCTGATGAGCTTGGTGCGCACGTCGGCGCTCCACATCGACAACTCGCCGACGTACTGGCTCAACTCGGTACGCTGGCGGACCAAGCTCTCGACGCGCTCGCGGAGCTTGATGTTCTCGTCGCGCTCGTCCATCAACTTCTTCTGCGTCGCCTCGAGCGTCGCGAGCTTTTCGTTCACGGTGCCGGTGCGGGTCGCGCTGTTGATGGTCATCGTCGCCAGCCACATGAACAGCCCGGCGAACATCATCACCGTGACTAGGGTCGGCCGCCGTGTGGTGTCTACTTCCCCGGCCGCAGCGCGCATCGGCCGCGCGCTCATGAGTCGCTCCAGCAGGCCGCGCGTGGATCGTTTCGACCACTCCGGCGGCCCCAGCTTGAGGGTGTCGTCTTCGGCAAGCGAGACGCCGTGCCCGTTGGCCTTTGTACCGTCAGTGTGTTGGGTCGGTGGCATCCCAATGGCTCCATTGCATGCGAATCCTCACCCGGTGTTTCAGCTCATGGCTTCCTGCAAACCAGGATGCACTCCGCACTGGCAGGCGTCCCGCCGACCGGCTCGTCGACGTTGGCGAATTCCACCGTGTCGCCCTGGTACAGGTCGCACACCTCGTGGATGGCCCACGCCACGAACAGGTCGCCGCTCGCCGCGTCGAACGCCACGGTGGGGCGCCAGTCCTCGGTCGCGAAGCTCGTGAAGGCAGTGGTGCCGTTGATGAGAACGTCGAACTTCGTTTCGCCCGACGAGCCGGCGCCGTTGGTGGGCACGCGAAAGAGCATGCGGTCAATGACCAGGTGCTCGTGACCGACCATCAGGTCATCGATGGCGCCCGGCGAGCCGGGGATGGCGCCGCGTAGCCGTAGCTCCACCGTCTCGCCGGCGTAGACGCGACGGTCGACGATGCCGCCGTCGACAATGACGCCGCCGGCGAGCGTCACCGCGCACCAGGGCAGCGCCGTGCTCTGCGGCCTCACGTCGTCGGCTGTCGCGGTGAACAACCCGGTGACGAGTTGCCAGACGTAGCAGGTGGAGTCATCAAAGGCGGCGAGCGGGATGATCTGGTGCGCGCCGGCAAAGCGAAGCGACCCGCCACCCCACGCGCGGCCGTAGCCGATGCGAAGGTTGGTGCCACCGCCAGGCGTTGCCTCGTAGCGGTCGTACTCGTACAGCCACTCGATGTCGTCGGTGGTGATCTCCGTGCCGCCGGCGTTGTAGTGGATGGTCACGTAGCCGAGGACTTCGTTGCCGGCCGGCGGGGCGGGCTTGACCGGCGACACCGCCTTGACCCCCTTGGTGGCGGTGCGCACGCCGGCGCCGACACTGATCATCACCAGGTAGGACTCGCCGCTTGCGAGCGTGTCGGCGTCCCCGTCGTCTTGGTCGAAGGTGAAGGTCTCGCCGACGAGCCCGTAGAGCTGGCCTTTGTGCAGCCGCATGCCGGCGCCGACATAGAGCTCGTCGAGGGGGCCAGGGATTTGCGGGAGCATGGCGTCGTAGGGCGTTGAAATCACCCCGCTACGCGTGCCGTCCCCGATGCCGTGCAAGACGCCGCGGTCAGCCATCGTGAGCGACAGCGGGACCGGCATGGCGAACTCGTCGTAGATCGGCACGAGGGCCGTAGTCCACGGCGCCACCTCGGCCTCACCTGGGGGGTGCCACAGGTACTCATAGATGACCGCGCACCCGGCCGGGATGGTCGGCACCAGCGGGCTCATACCGTAGGCGCCCATCGGCGCCCAATCCGTCGTTGGCACGGTCCACGTCGGATCTGCCGCGTTGACGACGCCGATGATGCGAGCTCGCCCCCACATCTGATCTTGAGGCGGGGCGCCGGTGGCGAGGCGGACGTTCGGGTCGGTGGGGCTGACGGTGCGCTGCAGGAAGCCCGCGTTCGTCGCGGTCGTCTCGCCGTCGTTGGTGAGCTTCACCGTGACGACGGCGGAATCCTCGCCCGCCTCGGCGCCAGCCATGGGGAGGCCGTTGAGCGGGGTGGTGCCGTCGAAGCGGTAGAGGTTGAGCATCGGGCGGTCTACCTCATCAGGCGAGCGGCGAAGCGAAGTACATGCGATCGGGTTGCGCGCCGAGCGTTGGGTGCAGCTCCGGCACGATCACTACCGGGTCGCCGCCCGTCGCACCGCGGTCGGCCTGGACGATTCGCCGCTCTGCGCCGACCGGCCCGTAGAGCAGGGCGTCGGCGCCATAGACGGAGAAGTTGAGGATGGAGTCGAGCTCCCAATCGCCGGTGTTTGGCCAGCGATCGGCGATGTTGTTGGTGTTGGTCGTGTCCTTTGAGCGCAGGCGCAGCAGGTTGGCCGGCGTGTCGCTCGCGATCTGGACGCCGACCGTATCGCCGTCGGACGCCCCGGGCGCGGCGTAGATCGCCGCCGAGGGATCGGAGCTCCCCGAGACGTTGGCGGCCGCACCGCCGCCCGATTGGTTTGCCTCGACGAGCCAGTAGGCGCCGCCCGCGGTGGCAAGAGCCACGATGTACCGGAAGCCGGCAAACGCCGACTCCAGGCCGACCGCAAGCCCGCGCGGGGCCGCCCAGGCGAGACCCGGGGAGCCCGAGCCGGTGACGAAGACAAGGAAGTCGGTGACGCCGGCGCCGGCACCTGAGATGTCCCCGCCAGACAGCCGGATGCTCACGAGCTGCTTCCAGGTGCCGGAAATCAGGTGGTCGTTGTCCCAGCATTCGGCCCATGCCAGTTGTGCGGCGACGGCAATCGGCTCGCTGGCGAGCGACCCAGCCGGCACGTTGAACGTCTTCTCGTCGCCAGTCACCGCGTTCCAGGACTTCAGGACGGTCGGCGACGAGCGCCAGCACACCCAGCCGTCGTAGGTGCCAACGGCGCGCGCGCTGGACTCGGTAGGGTCAAGGCTGGTGGAGTCGAGGGCGCCGAGAAACGCACCGTCCGCCCCGTACTTCGCGGCGTAGGTGAGCCCACCGCTGCGAAAGAGCGCGAGGTAGGCCGGAACGGGCGGCACTATCTCCGGGCCGACCCCGTAAACGTTGGGCTTCTTCCTGCGCAGGGTGGTGTTCAAATGGGCGTTCCTGGGTTATCGAAAGCGATGGCTCCGGCGCCTTCGGGGATCAGCACGGCATCGACGGCAACCTCGACCTCCAGCAAGAACTCGGTCACGCTTACATAGGTCGAGGCCACAATGGCGACACCTGGATTCACTTCGTCGGTGCCGGGCAGTAGGAACTCGAACACGCTGGAGGGCGTGAAGCCGCGCCCGATCACCGTCACTTCCACCGTCGCTCCGCGGGCGAAGAAGTCCGGGGTGATCGACTCCACCCACATGGGGGCAATGAGCAGCGAGGTGGACGCCATCGCGGTCCCGGCCGCGCCGAGGTTCCGCAGGCCAGCGCCACAGGGCACTTGGATGATTTGCCCCGCGTAAGCGCTGCAGATGTTGGTGCGCTCGACGCACTCGCCGCCCAGCGGCCGCACGAGCAGCGTGCCGTCAACGTCGCGCCCCTCGACTCGCTTGTCCGCGTAGAACCGCGACAGGTCGAAGCGCTGGTGCTGGAGGATGGCGCGCAGCGGGGCGACGGGGGTGCGACGCATCAGCCGGACCACCCCTCAAGAACGTAGGTGAAGACCGGCATTGGGCTCGTCCAATCGGGCTGCCGATCAACCACGATGAAGCGCTGATCGATGCCGTCTTCCTCCGAAACAAAGTGCACCGTGTCCCCTTTGCGCGCCATGGTGGCCGGCCGCACGATGGTCAACTCGGGCGCCATCGCCCGCCGGCGCCGCCCCTGAATCACGCGGATGGCCTCAGCCGAGTCCTGGCAATACTCGTGCTGAAGTACCTCCTTCTCCTCGCCGAACCAAGCCAGCGCGAGCGGGTCATCGACCACAACCTCAATCGGCTGGGTAAGCAGCCGGGTCCACGTCGAGGACTTGTAACGCGTGGTGGGCAGCCGGCCGAGGTAGAGCTTCGCCACCCGGCCGCCGTTGGGGCCGTAGGTGATCTCTTCGTACTGATCCTCGTTGACGATGTTGAACGCCTTGTTCTCGATGGTGAGCAACTGGAACGTCTGCACCTCTGCATTGCTGCGGTAGGTGCCGAAGTTGTTCACGCCGTCCTTCTTCTCGCGCGCGTGCCAGCCAGAGGTAGCGGTGGCCGTCCCCTTGAGCGACTTGTCGTCGCCGAGGATGTTGCTCTCCGTCTTCGACTCCACGCGCCGCCAGCTCGCGGCGAGGGCGTTGTGTGCTTCGCCGTTGTAGAGGACGTACCACCCGCTCACCGGGGCGCCGGCCTCGACCTTCGTCCGCGGGTTGAAGTAGCGGTACGTGTCCTGGCGGGTGTAGAGCAGCGGGCCGTCGTCGCTGAATACATTGACGAGCCTCTGCTGCTCGGCGAGCCCCCACACCTCGAACTGCTCGAAGTAGCTCTGGCCGTCGCCGTGAACGTAGGAGTTGAGAATGGTGGTTGCGTCGGGGTCAGTGCCCACCGTGCGCACGCCTTGCTCGGTCAGCCGCCAGCGCGTCGTATCGACCACCTGATCGGTGAGGTCGCCGCTCGCGTTGTAGGTGAAGGTGGTCACGCGTTCGCCGGTGACGATGAACTTCTCTTTCCACCACTGGACGTAATTGCCGGCGTCGTCGATGTAGACCTGCAGGTAGTTGTAACCAGCGGCGCCAGCTCCGCTGCCGTTGCTGACCAGCCGGGCCGCGCGGCGGTTGCGCCACTCGCTCGTGACGGCGCGCTGCATCACCGGCTGGCCGGCTTGCTTGATGACGGTATCCACGACGCGTGAGACGGGGCGCACGGCCTCCGGCTCGGACGGGAATCCGGTAGAGGTCACACTGCCGTCGGTCTGCTGCTGCGAGACGGCCACGGCCGGCGCGTAGAGCGACTCCACCTCGGCCGTCGTGGTCTCCGTGACCAGGCCGACCTCGTTGATGTCGACCACCGTGTTAGCCGTCAGCACCCAGCGCGACGGGGAATTCTCAGGCGGCACCAGCTTGGGCGGTTGCAGGCAGTCGCGCTTGTGCCACCGGAAGTCCGGGGCGAGCGGCGCGAGCTTGATCGCGGGGACGTGGATCTCCGCCTCGCGAGCGGCGTTGAAGCGCACCCGCCAGCCCTCGGGCTCGATGAACGGCTTGACCACCTCGAACACCTTCTTGTTCGTGGCCTGGAAGCCCTTCTTGTAGACGGCGCCGCGGGGGATGGTGCCGTAGGGGACGCCCGCCTCGGCGAATAGCAGCTCCAGGATCTCGCCGCGGGTGAGATCGGCTCCCGGTGCGACTTCGATGCAGGCGTCGACCTTCTCCCACTTGGAAGCCTCGTCGCCGCACTGAATGACCAGCATGGGCTCGTGCTGCCCGCCGCCTTGGTCGCAGCCGATGACGTACCCGGAGTAGTCCGGCGCGCTCGCTTCGATGACGGCGCCCTCTGGCCCGTGGTCGAGCCAGATTTCAACGGGCGTGCGGGCGAACACCCTCTCCGTCTGCGTGATGCCGTGACGTCGCCCGCGAAGGCCAAACGTCCAGCCGGCGGTATGGGTGTCCTGATCGCCCTCGCTGATGTTGGGCAGCTGCACCAGCTCGGCCCTGGGGATGAACTCGTCGCCCAGCTTCACGCGAGCGCGGGCGAAGATCGACGGGCTGTCCCACGATTCGATGGCGGCACGCGAGACGGTGCCGGTAAGGTCGTTGGGGCCACGCCCGCCCAGCACGGTGCCGGTGAGGTCGGCGGCCGTCGCGCGGTTGTTGGCGACGGTACCGGAGAGGCTGGCGTAGGCGCCTAGGGGCACAGCGCCCCCTGCGCAGCGGTATACTTCGTTGCATGTGGAAGCTGACCGAGCGCACGTTGACCACCCATCGGTACGCGCCGCAGGGCGAATTCGAGGGCGTGGAGACGGAGATTCAAGACGGCGAGGGGGCCGTGGTCGGGCGCTTCTTCGCCAGCGCCGCCGACCTGCAAGCCGACCCAGATCTCGATCTCAAGAAGCTGGCCCTGGAGCACTACGCCTCCACCAGCGCCAGGTCGAGCGGCTCGCGCACGCTGCCTACCGGGTAGCGCTTCGAGCCAGCCGCCTCCTCGAACATCGGCAGGATGGGCACGTAGCGGACGTAGAGGCGCGCGCCTGGCTCCGGGGGCGTGCCGACCTTGAACTCGAGGCCGCCTTCGAGAAACCACGCTTCGTTGGCCGCGGGCTCGCCTGCCGCGTAGTCCACGGCGCTCTTGTGCAACACGGTGAGCGGGTCGCCGCTGAGCCCGACGCGGGCATAGACGGCAATCGAACCGGCGCCCGCCTGGAGTCCACCGGGGACCGGGAGGTCGGCGGCGAAGTGGTCGCGCACGTACCACGGCAGCGTGAAGCTGACTCGGTCGCCATCGCCCGCGTAGACGCACGGCACTCGCTTCCACACCACCACCTCGTAAGGCCCGGGCGCGCTGAGGATCTCTTGGACGAGGTCGTATTGCGAGCCGAGGTCGGAGAAGTGGAGCACCAGCCGGTGACGTAGACCGAGCATCGGCATGTCGGCGCCCTGGTAGCGGATCGCCTCGCGCGCGCCACCGCTGGGCATCGTCACCACTTCCTTGAGCTTCTCGGCCGTGAAGTCCTGATCGCCGACGGCCACCTTGTCGAGCAGCTTGCCGGCGAGGTAGATCGGGCCGAGTGCGCCGCGGGCGGAGTCGGTCATGTGAAGTCCCCCGTGCGCGCGGCGTCGGCGAGCAGCTGGTAAAGATCGTTGGCCTTGTCGCCGGGCTTCAGCCGCTTCAGGTCGTTGATGGTCTTGAGCAGGAAGTCGAGGGTGACGCGCCCCTCCCGGAACGCCTCGAACATCTTGACGATGCTCTGCGCTGCTTGGCCTTGCATCCCGCGGAGCCGTTCGAGCGCCGCCTGCCAGTCCTTGGCCTCAACGATCCCCTGACGCAGCGCAGCGGCCGTCTGCGCCGCGTCGGTCAGCAGCTCTTGCAGCAGCGGACCCAGGAGGCGCGCCTTGCCCTCGAATTCGATGTGAATGTCGCCGAACGCCCTGGCCGCCTCGTCGGCTCGCCGGACCCCGTCCTCCACGTCGCCGATGAATTCCTTGATCACCGTCGCGAGGTAGTGCCCCTCGCCTACTTTCTGCTCCAGCAAGAACAGAAAGTCGTCGAGCTTTGAGGCGCCGCCGCTTCCGGTCGCGTCGTCGATCGCTTTGCCGATCTCCTGCATGTCTGCTGCGACCTGGGCCTTGACCGAGGACGCCGTAGCGGCTACGGACATTAGAGCCGCGTCGAGCTGGGCCAGCTGCGAGAAGACATCAACCCTGCCGGCCATCAGTCCACCAGGGGCTCGGGGGCTTCGTTGTAGATGCCGAGCGGGTCGTATCCGAATCCCTTGCCGGAGGTCTGCGGGGTGCCGAGGAATACGCCCTGGACTTCGCCGGCCGCGAGATGGGCAGTCTTGCCCGTTCCCTCAAGGGCCTGCTGCAGCTTTCTCGCGGCAGCGACCGCGCCTTCGGCGGCCTCGACGGAGCGCTTTAGCTCCTCGTTCCAAGCCTTGAGCCCCGCCGCGCCGCCCTCGATGCCGCCGGTCATCAGGTCGACCGCTGGACGCACGCGCTCGATGGCGCCGACGAACACGCCGACCGCATCGGCCTGCATTGCGAGCACGGCTGGCACCTGTTGACCCGAAGCGCGCCACACGTCGACCAGCTCTTGAACGGCGGCTTTCGCGGCCTTGAGCTTCTCGGGGATCATGCTGGCGGCGGTCACCTGCTGCTCGGCTGAGAGCTTGGCGGCGTTGCCGGCCTCGTGCCAGGCGTCAGAGATGGCCTTGAGAGATGGCGGCACTTCCACCTTCAGGCGCGCGAATTGAGCCACGAGGGCGTCAATCTGCGGCCCGAAGATCTTCGCTAGATCCTGTTGCGACAGCTGCTTGTTTGACTCGGCGAACTTGGTAACGAAGTCGGCAAGCTGCGTCGCCGCCTTGCGCAGAGCCGGCTCCGATAGCCCTAGACCCTCGGTCCACTTCTTGAAGTCGGCCGCTGCCTTATCGGCCGCCTCAGCAGCTTTGACGATGGGGTCGTGGACGGCGAGGTACGCCGCGCGCGCCTTCTCGTGCGCCTGGATCTGCTCGTCGAGCGCCCCGGTGTACTCGTCGATGTGGCCGCGAGCGTCGACGATGACGCGCGCCACATCTTCCAGCCCGCGCTTCAACATGAAGAGCGGCGGGACGCCCTGGCCGAGCCCCTCGAACGCCTCGCCCGTGCCGCCGGCGGCAATCGAGACCTTCTTGAGTTGGTCCTCGACCTCGCTCAGGGCGCGATGGGCGACCGTGACAGCGCCCGCGGCAGCCCCCCAGCGCAACACCAAGGCGCCGAGGCTGCCGCCCAGGTCCTTGATGATGTCGTTCAGGCTGTGGAATTGCTGCACCTGCCCGCCGGCGGCCTGGGTCGCGTCGTTGGTCGCTCGCTGCGCGAGCTGCTGGGCCGTGGTGAGCTTGCCCGCCGCCGTGGTGGCGTCGTTGAGCTTGCCCTCCAGTCTCTCCAGCTCGGCGCGGGCACCCTCGCCGATATGCGCTCCGGCCTTCTCCGCCGCCTCTAGGCCGTTGCGGTACGCCTCCAGCGCCACCTTCGCCTTGATGACGTCGTTCGCCGCGCGGACGCTTCCGCTCGCGACGCCGTTGAAGGCTCGCTCTGCGGTCTTCCCGAGGTTCTCGGCGGCGGCGTTGGCCGTCGTCGTCGCCTCGCCCATCTCCGCGATTTCCTCGGCGGTCTTGCCGAACAGCTCGGCATCGCCCTCGGAGGTAAGGCGGAGCTTGGCGACGATGGTTCGCTGGAGGTCACCCACCTAGCACCACCTTGGAGATCACGGGCCGCCCCGTCGTCCAGGCGCTAGGCCGGAACGACGGTGTAGTTGCGGTCGGTGATCGTGGTAGTCGTCAGCGGTGGATCGCCGGCAGCGGAAGCCTTGAACGTGGCGGTGAGCGTCTCCACCACCGCGGCGGCACCCGAGACGGGCGCGGCGCGCGTGGTGAACTCGGCCGCCTTCGCGTCGATGCGGATGCTCTCCCGGTAGGCCCCGGTCCCGAGCTTGCGGCCCTCGGCGATGGCGTAGAGCTCGAAGGGCTCGCGGCTCTCCGAGATGCGCAGCAGATCTCGGTCGGCGTACTTGCGGGCGAACTGGAAGGTTGGCCCGAGCAGGCCGTCACGCGTGGCCCCGGTCGGGTGCAGCGTGCCCCAGCCCTGGCTCACAGTCAGGGGCCAACTGATCACCAGCTGGCCGTTGCCCTCGGGGTCGAGCTTGATCCACGTCGAGGCGCCCTGCCGACGCCAATAGACCGACCAGTGCGCCGAGGTGAACCGCTGGGAAGCGATGTAGCTCGGCGTCGGGTTGGCCCACGTCTCCTCGAACGTGTACACGTCCGGAGTGCCGGCCGCCACGATGTCGGCGTGGTCGGTTGTGGTGCCGGGCCAGATGATGTCGCAGGTGTCGCGGGTCTCATCCCAAAACCCGGCGTCTTGGTTGAGGATGTGCGCGACCACGCCCGTCGCGCCGGCGGTGTGCGCCGCAGCGAGGGTGAGCGCCCCGGAGCCAGAGCCGGCGGCCACCGACGCCACGCGGATGTTCTCGCCGGCGATGAAGATGTAGACGCCATCGGCGAGGTGCGGCGCCACCTCGTTGAGCAGATCGGTGCTGATGCCGGTAACCGCCGTGCCGCCAGTGGCGACGGTCACGGTGCCGGTGAGTTGGAGGGCCACGACGAGGTTCTGCCAGTCGCCGGCGCCGGCGCTGTCGTAGTAGGCGTCGATGGCCGCGCCTGGGTAGGTGGGCGTCCCACCGCTCGGCACGCGCTCGGCTTTGTACTGGAGCCCGCCACCGGCGACCGTGCGGGTGGCCTTGATGTAGAACTTTTCGCCGACGCGAGGACGCCGCACCAGCCCGCGGAGGTCCGGCCCCTTCGTGTAGGTGCCCGACCCGCTGGCCTTCGTGAAGGCCGACAGGTGGGTCGACTGCGAGAAGAAGCCGGCCATGCGTGCGGGGATCTCACCGGGGCCGATGGGGATCGTGACGGACTGCCACTTGATGCCGCTCGGCCGCTGCCGGTCCACCGGGGCAAGGCAGACGATGGCGTCGAAGCTGGTGTCACCGTTCACGCGCGTCGGCGTGGCGAGGTACTGGTAGACGTTGGTTTCCAGAGTGGACTTGGCGAGCACCCCGCGGCCGCCCAGGACGTGCTCGATCATCTCGAGCGAGGTGGCGGCGCGCAAGGGAATCGCGAAGTCCACCGGCCCGGTAATCGGCGCCGCGATGCCGCGGACAGCGAAGCCGCGGGAGTCCGCTTCCAGCGGCGCCCCGAGCGGGCGCTGCAGGTCCAGCGCGAGCGGCAGATCGGGCTCGTACCACACTCGCGACTTGCTGGTATCCGGCACGCCGTAGGCCAGCTCGGGGCGAAGCCCGAACAGCACCGCGGCGCCGCTTGCAGGTGTTCCGGCCATCGCTTACTCCTTGTCCTTCTTCGTGGCCGGCTTCTTGGCGGTGGCGGCGGCAACGGCGGCGAGCGTGGGCTTGTCGAGCACGAGCACCTTGACCGGCTCGTCGCCCGCCTTCGGGTAGTAGGTCTCGACGGTCACGGAGCCGGCGGCGGCGAGCTTGGACAGCTGCTCGGGAGTCAGGCCGCCGTAGCCTTCCTCGATGAAGACGCACTCGGCGAAGTCCTGCGGGTTGTGACGCAGGATGCTGGCCGCGTCGGCGTCGGGTACCAAGCGGACCTTGCGGTCGCTCAGGTTCCAGTTGACGACGCCGTGCGTGCTCTCCAGGGGCGTCGACGGTGCGGTGCCCAGGCCGCCGCTCACGTAGCAGATCGGGGTCGCCATCTAGTACACCTCGCGAGTGACGGTGTGGATCTTGGACTCGAACGAGAAGCCAATGAGCGATTGCAGGGTGGCGTTGCCGGGCGTCACGGTCGAGGCGTCGACACGCCCCCACTCAGCCAGGCGGTAGGCCAGCGGGCTGCCGGGGCTGTCGTCGTTCTCGATGACGCCGGGATTCTCGGGGCCAAACGTCAGCCCCTTGAAGCGACCCACGACACGCGAGCGCAGCGCCAGCACGTCCGGCCCCTTGAGCTCGGCCGGCATCGGCAGCTTCAAGAGGATCTTCCAGTCGGTGACGACCTCGGAGAAGCCGCCGCCGATCAAGCGTTCGCGCAAGCCGTTGAACGCGAGGTAAGCCGCCGGGGCGCCAGGCCCTTGCGCCAGCGTCTCCAGGGCCTCGCTCTCGACCTGCTCCAGCTCCACGAGGTAGCCGGCCAGCGCCTCGTCACCCCGGTAGCGCCCCATGAGCACCGCCGCCATGCGCTCCTCGAGACTCGGCGGGAAGCCGAGCGCCAGCGTCTCCGCGCTGATGGCGAGCTCAGGCAGCACCGGGCGCCTCCGGGAGCGTGTCTCTCAGCGCGTGAATGGCGTTGATCATGTTGGCGCGGTCCTCGTCCGGAACCCCCTTCGCCAGCCGCATCACCGCCTCCATTTGCTCCAGCTCCTCGCGCGTGTCGACGCCAACGAGACCGACCAGCGCGGCCCTCAACTTCGCGACGGCAGCGGGTTCAAGCTGCAAGGCGGTCCTCGAATAGGAAGTCGGCCAACTCCTCGAGCGCCCAATCGCCGTCCGCCTTGCTGATGAGCACGAACGGGCGCGCGGGGACCACCTTGCCGGGGATGGCGGACTTCTCGCTGGTCGTGAAGCCGAACTGGTGGAAGCGGGCGCGGAAGTCGTCCACGACGGCGGAGGCTTCGCGCTCGCCGGCCACGGCTCGCAAGTTGCCCAGCATGGTGCCGAGGCCGGTTGCGTGCTTGCCGATGGGGCCGGTGCCGCCGATGAGCGGAGTGCCGCCGCCGCCGCGCAGCTTGATGCTCGTCTCGGTCAGCGACGGGGCTACGCCGGCCCGCATGCGGTCGGCGATGCTGTCGCGGAAGCGGGTGGCGATGCGCTCCAGCACCGGCTTGTAGCTGCCGGTGAAGTTGCGCTGCAACGAACGCAGCTCGTCGCGCAATTCGGCGGCGCCTTCGAGGGTCAGCTCGGCCCTCATCGGTGCCCCCATCCGTCCATTGCGGGCAGCGTGATCGGCTGGTCACGAAGGCTGGCGCTGCGCTTGCTCACCAGCACCACGGCCCGGCTGCTGTCCACGGCCGGCGAGTCCTCCAGCACGGCGCTGAGCTGACCCGCGCTGATTCTCTTGAGATCGGCCACCGCAATAGCGGCATCCTCGACCACCTTGTCGCTGCGCTTGTCGTAATGGTCTTCCAGGTTGAAGAGCGCGAGCTTGCCGACTAGCTCCTTGAGCCACGGCGATGCGGGCCGGTCATCGTCCTCGTTGGGGATCTGCGCGTCGGTGAAACGCCCGAGCAGAATCGCCGTCGCCTTGCTCTCAGCCCGAAGGATCGCCCCCTCGACGACGCCATCCGCTTCCACACCACTGCCATCCCGCACGGCGCGACGGTGGATCGCCGCCTCGCCGTGTTGGAGGCGTAGCTCGGCGTCGGTGAGGAAGCGGGTGGCCATCGGCTACTTCTTGGCCTTGCCCTTGGGCCGGCCGCGCCCCTTGGGCTTGGCCGGCTCGACGACGGGCTGCTCGCTCTCGGCGGGCTCGTCCTCCGGCTCGTCTTCGACCTCCTCGCCTTCCTCTTCGACGGCGACCGGGGCGGGCGCCCCGGCGGCCTTCACGCGCAGCCCCGGCGCGCTCGGGTCGGTGGACGCCTTGTCGCGCAGGTTGGAGTCGTGGAGGATGGCATCGAGTCCCGCCTCCGTGACCACCTGCGCGCCCTCGACTTCGGGGTCGGTGGAGACGAGCACGTCGGTCTGGCCGAACGCCAACCCCCCGCGCCGCCGGACGTGGCCCTCGCCGCGGCGCGTGATCGCACCGACGGCGCGAACGGTGTAAGTGCCGGTAGCCATGGCCTACTCCTGGATCCGCACCGCGGCGTGCGGCAGGCCGGCGGCGAAGCCGAAGATGGCGTCCGTGCCGTAGAAGATTTCCTTGGTCTGGAACTGCTTGGTGGTGTCCACCTCCAGGGCGCCGGGTTCCTTTTGGCTCATGAAGAACACCGGGCGAGGGGCGCCGGGGGTGGCGTCGATCACGTCGATCTTCTTCTCGTCGCCGCTGACCGGGTTGAGGTCCTGGTACAGCTCGAACTTGCCCTTCCAGTCGTTCTGCATGTCGCCGCCGTCCTCGGTCTGGATGCGGTCGAGCGTCATCAGGTCGAAGTAGGCGAGGTAGGTGTCGAAGCTTTTCACGAAGACGGTCAGCGGGACGGCGGTGGTCTTGACGATGGTCACGTACCGCAGCCGGTTGCGGCGCATCCGCTGCACCGCCAGCTGCAACTCCCGGCGCGCCTCAAGCGGCGTGGGCTTGCCGCTGCTCGCGCGGCTGTAACCCTCGGTCGAGAGGTCGAGCACGTTGGAGAACGTGGTGCCGTCGCCGTCGACGTGGTCGGTGTCGAACAGCGCCTGGTCGTCGTAGGTGGTGTCCGCGTTGACGCGCATCGGCTCGTAGGCGTGGACCACCTTGCCGTTGTCGAAGCCGGCCTTCATGTAGCCGGCCACCTGCTCGGCGGTGGTGATGAACGAGCGGTCGCCGTCCAGCTCGACTTCCTTGAGGTCGAGCTTGAAGGTCATCTCGAACATCTTGAGCGACATCTCGATGGCGTTCTTGAAGAGCCCGAAGGTCTTGCGGTCCCCGATCCACTCGCGCATCACGGGGAGGGCGTTGATCCATTCGATTTTCTGCGTCCGCTGGCGACCCGCCGACGGGATCGTCTGCGCGAAGCTGGAGATGTCGATCGGCTGCTTGTCGAAGTCGACCAGCATTCGTCGCGTCGCCAGGGTGGCGACCGTCTTGAGTGCGGTGAGGTCGAAGCTCATGGCGGTCGCTCCCTAGGCCCCGCGCAGCGCGTTGACGGCTGCGGCGAGGTCGGCGAAGTTGTTGCGGATGGGGCCCAGCACGGTGGCGACGATGTCGTCGCGCAGCGCGTCGGCCGTGGCGGGCGCGTCGGTCGGGTTCGGGATGGCCTCCAGCGTGGTGTTCGCCGTGCCCGCGCTGTTGTCGGTCAGCGCCGCGATCAGGGTGGCGCCAATGCCGCGCTGCGCCGCCACGCCGGGGATGTAGACCTCCCACAGGCCGGTCGGGGCGTCGTACTGGATGAGCACGCCCGCGAAGACGTTGCCGGCGACGGTGGTCACGCTGTTGTTGTTGACCACGTAGACCGGCAGGCCGGGCTTCGGCGAGCCGTCGCAGGCGATGAGCCACGCCCGGCCGTGCTGGACGGTGACGGTGCGCTGGTTGAACGTGCCGATCACGCCGTCCGCGCCGTCCGTGTTGTCGAGCCCGGTGCGGGCGAAGCCGGCGACCTTGAGGCCGGCCGTGGTGGTCCCGTTGTAGGCGAATCCGTCGGCGTTGATGCAGACGATGGTGCCGGCGAGGATCTTCTCCCCGGCCTTGACGGCGAGCGCCTGGTCGGAGAAGCCGACGGCTTCCTGGCGCTGGATGTCGGTGGTGGCCGCAGCGGTTGCCATGACTTCTCCTTAGTTGACCCGGAGGTACTTGGACTCGACGCGGGCGATGTCCGCGACGGGGATGCCCATCTGCGCGAGCAGCGCCTGTTCCTTGGCGTTGCACATCAGACCGGCGTGCGCCTCGCCCGTGGTCTCGGCGCTGGCGGTGGGGCCGCCGAGCAGCGCGCTCGCGCCGGCG
>JGI10216J12902_106009026_pt1 | contig 20576 bp, 11 predicted proteins | sample KanNatreferecore_FD_12902 | JGI IMG/M metagenome (IMG submission 12902)
TTCACGCAATGAACGCCAGCCGTAGCGGCGGGCGGCCTCGCGCAACTGCCTCGCTTTGGCCCCGGGCCCGATCGCATCCGAGATTTCGTCGCTGATCAGGAAGAATTCATAGAGCGCGACGCGACCGCGGTAACCCTTGCCATTGCATTCGACACAGCCGCGGCCTTTCCAGGCTTTCACTTCGGCGGACGCAATGCGCAGCGAGGCCGACATCTCCTTGCGAATCTCTTCCGGGATGGCGCCATCGGGCTCGAGGCAATGCCGGCAGACGCGCCGGACGAGCCGCTGGGCCACGCTGCATACCAGTGAGGAGGAGATCAGGAACGGCTCGATCCCCATATCCGCCAGCCGTGTGATCGCACTCACGCTGTCATTGGTGTGCAGGGTCGAGAAGACCAGATGGCCGGTTTGCGCGGCGCGCACGGCGATCTCGGCCGTCTCGGCATCCCGGATCTCACCGACCAGGACGACATCGGGGTCGTGCCGAAGAATGGACCGCAGCCCGCTCGAGAACGTGAGTCCGATATCCTCGCGCACCTGAATCTGGGCCACGCCTTCGAGTTGATATTCGACGGGGTCTTCGAGCGTGATAATCTTGCGCGATTCGTCGTTCGCATGGGCGAGCGCGGCATAAAGGGTGGTGGTCTTTCCGCTGCCCGTCGGGCCCGTGATGAGCACCAGGCCCTGAGGCAACCGGGTCAGTTCCGCAAAGAGCGCCTCCTGCTGCGGTTCCATCCCGAGCTGACCAAGATCGAGGAACAGGCTTTGGTGGCCGAGAATGCGAAGACAAACGCCTTCGCCGTGCTTCGTCGGGATGACCGAAACGCGAAGGTCGTATTCCTCCTTGGCCATTTTCATCGCGATGCGGCCATCGTGCGGCAGGCGTTTTTCGGCGATGTTCAGTCCGGCCATGATTTTCAGCCGCGAAACGATGGCCCCATGCACCTGCCGGAGACCGGCCGGGACGGGGACCGTTTGCATGATGCCATCGATCCGGTAGCGAAGCCGGATGGTATTCGCGAACGGCTCGATGTGAATGTCCGTCGCCTGCAGCCGCAAAGCCTCCACGAGGATCTGGTCCACGAAGGCGGCGATCGTGGCGTCCACCGCCTGGTCGCCCTGGGCCGACTTCACGTCGAAAACAATCTCCTCGCTGATGTCCGTCACTCCGCGATCGTCGCGGAGTCTTTGAATGGTTTCCGCCCCCAGTCCGAAGTGGTTTTTCAGCACTGCGTGGATGGCGCTGGGGGTGGCGAGGACAATCTTGAGCCGTTTGCCCAACAGCAGGCGAAGATTGCCTTGTTCCATCACGCGCGGCGGCTCGCTCAACGCGAGTGTCAGCAGGTCGCCCTCGGCGGAAACCGGCACTGTGTGGTAATGGAAGATCACCTTTACGGGCACCTGTTCGAGAACCTCGCGGGCGAGGGCGAGTTTGCTGAGATCGACAAACTCCAACTGGCTTAATTCGGCGAGGGCGCGGTAAGTGTCCTCCTCTGAGGCGTAATTCAGATCGACGATGGCCCGGTGTTGCGCGATGCCGAGCCGGAGCTGGCGGCGTCGGACCTGCTCGAACTGCTTCTCGTCCAGCTTGCCCCGGGCGAGCAGCAGGTCGGCGACTTCTGTCCTCGTGGTTCGCGAATCCATATTCACTGCACCGGGACCTCCAGCTCCTGGCGCGCGTTGAATTCCAAAACGTTCGTCCTGGCCGCCGAGTTGGTCAGGGTCAGCTTTCGCGGCGCGATCTCCACTACAACCAGATCCGCCAGAACCTTGGACCCGACCGGGCCGACGAACAAGGTGTCGCCCGTCTTGATGAACGCGCGCTGTTGTCCCTCCGCCGTTTCAAAGAAACCCTGGTAGGTCAGCTCTACCTTCCGCGTTGTCGGCGGCTTGGGAGCAGGCGGCTGGTAATAAGTGGTGTAAAACGGGCTTTGCAGTTTGGCCGGCGGGGCGAGCTCGCCGAGAGTGGATGGAGCAAAGAGCGCGTCAACGCTTCCGACGGGGATCGAAGGCCGTGCCGGGCTCGGGCTTCGAATGGGAACCGGCAATGCGGGCATCGAGCCACCGAGGCTGAGCGCGGCGAACGCCAGCAGCGCCACCAACCCGCTTAGCAGCAGGCCAGCCAGCAATCGTGCTCGTTCCAGTGAATTCATCTTTGTCGACCTATTGATTCCGTCAGCGCCTCGACGTTCCGTCCGGCCAGCCTCGTCACTCCCGATAGACGAAGCCGCAGGTTCTCAATTCGAGCTGGACATGATCCGGCTTTTCCGGGGCCTGTTTCCGCATCATCAGCCGATCGATAAACAGCACGGGCTTGGCGGGGAACGATTCCGGAAGTCCCAGCGGTTTCAATTCCTCCCCGCGCAACGGCAGGCAGAGCAGAAACCGGGAGACTGATTCCGTCGGCCCGGCGACTTCGATCCGGACCGGAATCTCTTCGAGAAACTCGCGTCCTTCTCCGGACGAATGGTGCGGCTCCAACGGCTCGACCGACAGCGATTTGATCACGGACACCTTGCACGCGATGGCGGCCGACAACAGTTTGTTGACAACGGCCAACTGCACCCACAACAACTCCGGTTGCGGCCGGTCGGCGGTATGCTCCGGGAATCCGGCCAGAACCGCTCCTTCCAGTGTCACCTGCTGCTGTCGGGCCAGCCGTACAAGCTCCTCCATCCGAAGCTGGCGTTCGTTCTGAAAATCGATCAATTGAAACGGCTCCTTCAGTTTGGCGAGAACGGCGGCATCCAGCTGGATACGGTCGGTCACCCGCTGCCCGGTGCTTTCCAGCAGCGCGACGGAACGTTCGACCTGGCGCAGGTTCTCGCCGATCCGTGACAGATCCTGAGCGTCGACGGCGGTGCGGTCCCCTGCGGCCGACACCAGTTTTTGCCAGGCGTTCGTCAACGGCGCGTCCAGGTCCGCTGCGCGCTTCGCCAACGGCCGATAGACAAGGAGGAAATACAGTGTCAGCGCCAGCCCGCCCAGAAGAAGGATCCTCTGGGACACGCGTTGTTGTTGCAGAGCTCGCACGTTGCTATTGGCTCCTCGGTGACGACGACCCATTCGGGCGTTCGGGGTTCCGTCCCGGCGAACGTGGGGGTGATCGGAGATCGCTGCTGTTGGACAACGGCCTGCGTTCGGGCGGTTTCTGGACCGGCAGAAATTCGTTCGCGGCAAGCTCCAGTTCGAGCGAGATGCTCCGGTCCTGGATCAGCAGTTTCGGATCGACCAGATTTCTCCTCCATTCGGCGGAGAGGGCATCGACGTTGCGGAACAGAGGGTGTCGCTTCAGATCGGTCACGAGCTGGCTGACGACGCGCCGCATCGCCTCCGGTTCTTCAGGCACGCAGAGCTCGGCCACGAAGCTGTATTTTTGCGGAGGCGGATTGGTCGCAGAACCCGTTTGCGCCGTCGGCAGGTTCGTTTGGCTGATTGGCCGGGTGGCAAAATAACTTCGCTGGTCGGCGAGCAGAACGTACCAAAAGTTCCGGTTGCTGCGAACCTGTTGAAGCAGCGCGAGGGTTCTCAAGGCGTCCCAGGTCTCCTTCTGACGCTGCAATATCGGACGCAGGGTTTCGTACTGCTGCGCCAGCAGCGTCGTCAGCGATTCCGTGGAATGCGTCTTTTCCAACGCTGCCTGGCTTTGCGCCAGCAGCATCTTCTTGTGGTTCGCCAGGCGGGATTTTTGCCAGGTGCCGAAAGCCAACACCAAAGCGGCCAGGACCAGGATCATCGCGCTGACCGAGTGGAGCAGCTCCAGGGAGCGGTGCTTTTTCCAGACCGCGCGGAGTTCCACCGGCAGCAGGGAAGCAGGCTGCGGATTCATGCCGAGAGCCTGGAGCGCCGCTCCGAAGGCGACGACAAATCGTCCGGACGGCAGATTCGCCTTCACGTCGCGTCCCTCGGGCCAGGCGTTGAAGCGCATCGGCCCGCGCTGATTCAAATACTCGATCAAACCTGGCTGCAACGCGCCGCCGCCGCAGAGGGCGACCCGGAACGACTCAAGAGCGGCCGGCGGTTCACCCTGTTCGGCCAGCCATTCTTTCACCATTCGCTCAAGCTCACGATGCCAGCCGTCCACCTTCTTCGTCAGAGGGGCTGGGCCTTCAGCGGGCGCTACCAGGTTCTGAGTGCATTTGAGGGTTTCCGCGCTTTGAAACGAACAATCCCTCTGCGCCGCAATCTCGTCCGTGAAAGAGTCGCTGCCGAAGGGGAAGCTGCCGCCGTGGACGGCCTGTCCGGAGTCCAGAATGGTCATCACCGTGTTGCTGGCGCCAAGGTCAACCAGCACCACACGATCGGCCGCCGGCTGCAAGACCCGATAGGCGGCGGCCAGCGCGTTGGCCGTCGTGGTCACTTCGCAGACCTCCTCCTCCCCCAGCCCCAGCCGGCTCACCTGCCCCAGAATCTCGCTTTCCTGGCACAGCGTGACCCAGAACGGATTCTGGTTCTTGCCGAACGGCGTCATGGGAGCGTAATCGAAGGCAATGGCACTCTCACTCAACCCGCTGAGTTTGACGGTCTCCTCTTCGATCAGATGGCGCACCTCCTCACCGATGGCCGCCGGAAGGTCGATCACCTGCGAGAGCGACCGGTGCTGGGGCAGAACCAAGGCGACCGGATGGGACCCGAATTCGCGCAACACGTTCTGGAGATGCTTGTTGATTTCCCCGGCGGAAAGCAGTCCCTCCTCCTGTAGATCGATCAGCTCGTGGCGCAACACACGAACGCGGCCAAACAGCTCTTCAAACAACATGACCTTGAAGCTGTGGCTGCCGGCGTCGATAGCGATGACACGCCGGGCCGGCGAGACGGGGATCGAAAAGGGAAGTTTGAACGCCGGTGCCACGCTATTTCCCTTCGGCATTCTCGTAAACGATGAACTCGCCGGTCTCCGAGAGAATCGTTGCCGTCACAAAGATCAACAGGTAACGGGGCCGGTCGATCTCGGTTCGCCGCCGGAAGAGCGCACCCAGCAGCGGAATGTTCCCCAGCACAGGGACGGACTCGACGAAGGTGGTTTGTTCCCGTTCCAGGACGCCGCCCATCGCCACCGTTTCACCGGACTTGACGATGACGCGCGTCGAGAGTTCCTGTGTGCGGGACTCGGGCAACTTGATGTCGAACGTGCTGATCACGTTGCCGGAGGCATCCGTGTCGCTCAAGGTGGCGAAGGTGACGAGCTTTACGTCCTGGCTGACGCGCGGGTTCAAGGCGAGCAGGATGCTTCGGCCATCGCCGCTGATGCTCGCCAGAACGTCCAACTCGACGCCGGCGGTCAGTTTCGTCGGTTTTCCCGCGGGAACAAAAGAGGAAGCGGATGTCCGTTCTGTGAACGTCGTTTTGACGGCGTATTCTTCGTAGTAGTATTGGATCTTGCCGTCGGTGATCGTGGCCGGGCGGTTGTTAATGACCGTCAGCCGGGGCGCGCTGAGGGTCTGGCTTTCGCCGCTCTGTTCGAGCGCGGTCAAAGTCGCGCTGAGATTGGGCCGCCCCAGAATGTTGGTAAAGATCTCCTGCAAGCCGAGGCCGACATTGCCGACGTTGGCCGGTCCGACCAGTCCGGTAAAGTCGGTGGGCGACCTCGTGGGGGCGATTTGCCGGCCGGTTTCCCAGAGCACGCCCAACTGCATAAAGGCGGGCTGCGATACGGTGATGAAACGCGCCTCGATCAGGACCTGCTGGATGGGTTTGTCGAATTCCTTCACGATCTTTTCCAGGACTTCGAGTTGCTCGGTCGTGCCGCGGGCGACGATGAGGTTCCGCTCGTAGTCGATAAAGTATCGTGACCCCGTGAAGAAGTTGGTGATTGCCGTTTCCAACGCGGGCATGATCGGGGCGCCGTCGTTTACGAATTTGTTGATCGCCTGGGTTTCCACTATGGCGGTGACCTGGGCGGGGTTTTGCGGATTGACCTGCCTGGTTTGCGTGATCTGGGTGGGGCCGAACTGGGCCGGCAGCACAAAGCCTTTCTTCAACCGGTAAAAACGCGTTTCTTCCTGCACCTTCTTCGGGTCTTTCGCATCCACGATCCAGATCAGGTCGGTTCCGACCTGGAACTGAACTTCCAGGTTTCGGGAAATATACCGAAGAAACTCCCGCAGGTTGACCTTGTTCAAGTTGACGCTCAGTTTCTGGTTGAAGGCCGGCAGCGATTTGTCGGCAACAAAATTGATGCCTTCGGCCTGGCCGACGTTAAAGATGATCGCCTCCAGCGTTACGTTGTCCAGATGCACCGAAATCTCCTTGTCGAGAATCCTGGCCATGCGGCCCTGCTCGGTTTCCAGGTCGAACAGCGCTCCCTGGCGGTAAACGGTCTTGCCGTAGCTATCGGGCACATAGGGAGTGGAATCGATTTGCTCCACTGCATCGCGCACGTCCTTGCGAGGCGGCAGGCCGCGATCCTTCTTCTCTTTGAGCAAATCCGGAATGGTGGGGTTGAATACGGAATTGTTGGCATCGATCTCGCGGATCTTGTCTTCTACCGCCTGTTCGCGACGCAGTTTCCGCTGTTTGGTGACCCAGTTCAGGAGCCGTTGCGCAGACGCGTCCTCCGGGTCGGCTTCATAAAGCCGGGAGGCCCGCATCTCGGCTTCTTCCCATTTTGATTTTGTTGCCAGGTCGAAGATCGCCTTGAATTCGGCGTCGTGAGCAGCGCTGTAAGTGAGCCTCGGAAGTCCGGTCTCGGCAGGTGCATGGGTGTCTCCGGATGGCGTGGGCGTCTGAACCGGGGCTGGCTTTGCCGCCGCCGTCTTCGTCTCTTGCCGGGTGGCGGGCCGGGCGGCTGTGGATTTGTTCGTGTTCCGACAACCTGCCAGAACGACTGCCAGCAACAAAGGAACAGTACGCCAAAGGAGAATTCCGAACGGTCGCATAGGTGTAGCTTTCGACGATAATAAATCCATGCCGATTCACGCCAGCGAATTCATCCCACGCCATTCGGACGCCGTGTGAACACGCCCGGCCCTTCGCCCAACATGAGTCTTACAAAAATTGTCCGGCGGGAAACAAGCCTAAGCCACAAAAAAGAACTGAGGGAGGTCGCGACTCTTGATGCACGATGGCGTGGAAGACTTCGCGGGCCGGAAACGTCACTCGCTCTCAGCCGACCAACCGATACCAATTGTCCCGCTGGCGCGCTTCGTAACCGAGGTCCTGAATGAGCCGTCGCATGTCCGCGACTGTCATGCGGAAGGTCGTTCCTGCCTGGGACACAACGTTCTCCTCGATCATGATGCTGCCCAGATCATTTGCGCCGTACTTGAGGGCAACCTGTCCGATGTCCAGCCCTTGCGTAACCCACGAGCTCTGGATGTTGGGGATGTTGTCGAGGTAAACCCGGCTGAGCGCCTGCATCCGGAGATATTCGTGCGCTCCGACGGTGGGCGCTTTAAGCTTTGTGTTCTCCGCCTGGAACGTCCACGCGATAAACGCGGTAAAGCCCTTCGTCTTGTCCTGCTGCGCCCGCACCCGTTCCAGGTGTTCAACCCGATCCTCCACCGTCTCGACGTGACCAAACATCATCGTTGCCGACGAATTGAGTCCCAGCCGATGAGCGACCTCCATGACGCTCAGCCAGTCGTCGCTCATGGCCTTAAGGGGTGAGATGCGCTTGCGAACGCGATCGACAAGGATTTCGCCGCCGCCGCCGGGAATGGACCCCAGGCCGGCTTCCTTGAACTTCGACAGGATCTCCTCGAGCGGTAATTGGAAGACTTCCCGGAAATGAATGAACTCGCTCGGGCTGAAGCCGTGAATGTTCACCCGGGGAAACCTGCTCTTGATGTGCGACAGCAGATCCAGATACCACTGGAGGGAGAGTTTGGGATGGTGGCCGCCTTGCATGAGGATTTGCGTCCCGCCCAGCGCGACGGTTTCTTCGATCTTCCGGTCGATCTCGTCGTGCGTGATGACGTAGGCGTCGTCGTCGCCCTCCACCCTGTAAAACGCGCAGAACTTGCAATAAACGTTGCAGACGTTCGTATAATTGATGTTCCGGTCAACGATGTAGGTGACAACCTCGTTGCCGTGGCCGTCGTAGGCATCCGATTTGGCGAGTTGCCGGCGGCGGTCAGCCAATGCGCCCAACTCTTCGAGTGGCAGGTGATAAAGCCGCTGGGCCTCGGCCCGATCAATCCGTTTCCCGTCCCACACCTTTTGCAGCAGCTCATCCAGCGACGCGTCGTAAATCACGCGAACAAGCTAACCCCAGTTGACCCCAAAAGACAAGGAAGCCCCGTCCCAGGTAGTGTCCCGGAACACCACCCGTCGCACATCCGAAATTCTCCTTGCCCTCAGCGCGGCCCGGGTTTAGCCATAGGCCCATGCCTGACCGTCTCATCACTCGCCGTCGCTTCCTTTACTCCGGCGCGGTTGCCGCAAGCGCCGCCTCACTCACCGGGCCATATGTTCTCCGCGCCGGCTCGATCAACGACAAAGTCAACGTCGCGTTCATCGGCGTCGGAAACAAAGGCGCCGAAAATCTCAAAAACCTCGCCGACCAGAATGTCGTGGCGTTGTGCGACGTGGACGAGAGCTTCCTCAACGTCGCCGGCCAGAAACACCCTGGGGCAAAGAGATATCGCGATTTCAGGAAGCTGCTCGAGCAAAAGGACATTGACGCCGTGGTGGTCACCATCCCCGATCACACGCACGCGGTGGCGGCGATGGCGGCCATGCAGCTTGGAAAGCACGTCTATTGCGAGAAGCCGCTGACGCACGATATCTACGAGGCGCGCCAGCTCGCCCGCGCCGCGCGCGAGCACAAGGTCGCCACGCAAATGGGCAACGGCGGCCACGCCAGCGAGGGTCTGCGCTCGGCCGTCGATTGGGTCCGGGCGGGCGTGATCGGCAACGTGCACGAAGTCCATGCCTGGTCGAACCGACCGATCTGGCCGCAGGGCATTGCCCGTCCGGCGGAGACACCGCCGGTTCCGTCCAGCATCGATTGGAACCTGTGGTTGAGCACGGCGCCGGAACGCCCGTATCATCCGGCGTACCATCCATTCAAGTGGCGCGGGTGGTGGGACTTTGGGACCGGCGCGCTCGGCGATATGGGCTGCCACATCATCGACGCCGCGTTCTGGGCGCTCGATCTCGGCCAGCCCGCGTCCGTCGAGGTGCAGTCATCGCCCGTGAACAATGAAACCGCGCCGAGTTGGTCCATCGTCCGGTATCAGTTTGGCGCGCGGGGCGACCTTCCGCCAGTCAAGCTCACCTGGTATGACGGCGGCAAACTTCCACCGCAGGAACTGGCGGAGCTGTCCGCCGGCGAGAAGTTTCCCCAGAACGGTTCCCTGTTCGTCGGCGATAAAGGCAAACTGTTCCTCGCCGGCCGCGTGCCGGAGCTGTTGCCGGAATCCAAGTGGAAGGGTTTTCAGCCGCCGCCGCGAAAGATTCCGCGCTCGCCCGGCCACTACCAGGAGTGGATCGAAGCCTGCAAGGGAGGACCGGCCGCTCTGTCCAACTTCGAGTATGCCGGGCCGCTGACGGAGATGGTGCTGCTTGGCAATCTCGCGCTGCGCCTCGGAAAGAAGATCGAGTGGGACGGAAAGAACCTTCAGGCGCGCAACGCCCCTGAAGCCGCCGCCTATATCCGCCGCCAATACCGCAAAGGCTGGAGTCTGTAATCAGACCCGCCTCGCCAGATCGGTGTCGCCGGCACGCGCGCGGGGCGGTAGCTTCTTCTCGATTCGCGCCTTTTCGAGGACGACGTACCTCGGCAAACCGCCTTCCATTGGCAGGCGCAGCTCGCCTTCGATCAATGGCTGCACGTATTCGATGAATTTCCCGTTGGGCAGGAAGCCGTCCGCGCTGAACCAGTCGCGCGGAATGAAATGCTCGACGTTTGCGATGTCGCCGAGCGGTTGCAGGCCGGTCGTCCACTGGTAAGGATTATTCCGGAGACGCACGAGTTTGACCATGAACCCGCTCTTGCCTTCGATGGCCGCGCGAACGGCCGCTTCGCCACAAGCGGCGGCCTCTTCCACGTCCGTTTCGCTTGCGCAATGCGCCGCGGCTCGCTGAGCGTAGCCGAGTTTCACCGTGCGCGTCTTGAGCCGGAGATTCTGCTCGACGATGTCGGCCAGCCGCTCCGCAGCGCCCGACAACACAGGATGGCCGAAGGCATCCAGCTGGGTTTTATCCGCTGCGATTTCATCCCCGGCGGCATTCCTCAACCCCTCGCCAACGACCACGATGCAATACCGCAATGATGCGACGACTTCTCTGGTCTTGGCCAGGAACCCCGCCTGCTCGAACGGGACTTCCGGCACCAGGATGATGTGTGGGGCATCGGCGGCGCGGCGTTTGGCCAGCACCGTTCCGGCGGCAATCCAGCCGGCTGACCGGCCCATGACTTCGATGATGCAACAGGAACCGTCGTCGGTCGCCATGCTGCTCACGTCCGCGGCAATCTCCATCACGGTCGTGGCGTTGTATTTGACGACCGAGCCGTAGCCCGGGCAGTGGTCCGTGTGCGGCAGGTCATTGTCGATCGTCTTGGGCACGCCGATGATGCGCATTTCATAGCCGCGCCGGATGGCTTCCTCATGGATCTTGTGCGCCGTGTCCTGGGAATCATTGCCGCCCGCGTAAAAGAAGTAGCGGATTCCGTGGGCCTGGAAAACGTCGAACAGCCGGTCCATGTCGCGCGCGGCCTTTTCGGCCTTCTTCTTGAAATCGAGCTTGTAACGGCAGGTGCCGAGCGCCGCGGCCGGTGTGTGTTTCAAACCTTCGATGGCCTGGCGTTTCTCTTCCTGAAGATCGATCAAATCCTCGTCCAGGATGCCGAGGATGCCGTTCAGCCCGGCATAGATTTCCTCGATCTGATCGGGATGCCGTCCCGCCTCCTGAATGACCCCGGCCACGCTCGCGTTAATCACCGCCGTGGGCCCACCCGACTGCGCAACCAACAAGTTTCCAACCAATTCAGCCATAGTCTTCAAAAGGTTACCCTCGGGCACACCGTTTCACTTGCAGGCGCCCGCTTCTGAGCAAATCGAAGCGGAACCTTGCCAATCCGGAAATGGGCTGTCAAAACGAAATCCCCGACAGGCCTACTGACCACTGACCACGAACCATGAACGACTTGAAATTCGGAATGAAAGCTCCAAGAACCAAGCTCCAAATCCCAAAGAAGCTCCAATGACCAAACTCCAAACTCCTGCGAGCGCTGTTGATTCAATGTTTGGAATTGGGGGTTTGGGATTTATTTGGAGTTTGGAACTTGGGATTTGGAGCTTTCCCCGACCACTGACTACTGACCACGGGGCAGTTTAACATTGACAGTTTGAGGGCAAAACTGTGTCATTCGGCGCATTGCCAAACCGAATTCTTGCAGCCAGCCTGCGCACGGGAAGTGTTGTTTCGACTGAACGCTGTTGTTGAAGAATGAGCACGCGGAAGATTAATATCGCTATTGTCGGTCTGGGCTTTGGAGCGGAGTTTATCCCCATTTATCAGCGACATCCGCACGCCCACCTCTACGCCATCTGCCAGCGGACGCAAAAGAAACTCGACGCCATCGGCGACGCCTTCGAGATCGAGAAGCGTTACACGGATTTCAACGAGTTGATCGAAGACCCGAATGTGGACGCGGTGCACATCAACTCGCCGATCCCCGATCACGGCCGGCAATCCATCGCCGCCCTCAAAGCAGGCAAACACGTGGCCTGCACGGTGCCAATGGCCACCAGCATCGAGGATTGCAAGAAGATCGTCGATCTCGCAGCGAAGACCGGGCTCAAATACATGATGATGGAGACGGTCGTTTATGCCCGGGAGTTTCTCTACCTCAAGGAACTGTATGAGAAAGGGGAACTGGGCAAGCTGCAGTTCCTGCAGGCCAGCCATCAACAGGACATGGACGGCTGGCCCAACTACTGGCCGGGATTGCCGCCAATGTGGTATGCGACGCATTGCGTCGGTCCCATGCTGGGTCTGACCCGGGCAACGGCCGAATACGTGAGTTGTTTCGGTTCGGGCACAATTCGCAAGGACCTGATCCGGCATTACGGATCGCCCTTTGCGGTCGAGACGGCGCACATCAAGTTCAAGGACTCGGACCTGAGCGCGCGGATCATCCGGTCATTGTTCGACACCGCGCGGCAGTATCGTGAGAGCATCGACGTGTATGGCTCCAAGAAATCGTTTGAATGGACGCTGGTCGAGCACGAGCCGCACGTGTTGCACACGGCCAAACTGCCGGAGCCGAAGATCCCGAAGAAGATCAAGGTGCCGGACTACGCGAAGCGGTTGCCGAAGCCGATCCGTCCATTCACGACCAAGGGGGTGTATGACCTGGGCAAGAAGACGCACCTGAGTTTCACGCAGGGGGCGGGGCATGGCGGAAGTCATCCGCACCTGGCGCATGAGTTTGTGATGGCGCTGATGGAAGCGCGGGACCCGTTCCCGAACGCGAAGCAATCGGCCAACTGGACGTGCGTGGGCCTCTGCGCGCACGAATCGGCGCTCAAAGGCGGCGCCATCGTGAAGCTGCCGGCGTTTACGATCTGAGTCTCCTGTCGGAAAAGAACCAACAACCCGAACCAACACTATGAGCAACGGAGAAGTCAGCAACGTAGCTATTGCACCGAATGCGAAACGCCTGCTCTGGGCGGGCTTTCTCGCGATTCTAGCCGCTGGCATTGGATTTGGTGTTCGCGGGGGTATTCTCGCAAACTGGGGCGCTGACTTCGGATTTACCGGCGCGCAATTGGGTGCCATTGGCGGCGCTGGATTCACCGGGTTTTGCTTCGGTATCATCATCGGCGGCGTTGTGGTGGACAAGGTAGGCTATGGCAAACTGGTATTTGCCGCTTTCCTCTTTCACGTCCTGTCCGCCGTCATCACGTTTGCGGCCGCCAAAGGCCAGGCGCAAGCTACCGCTTACATGTTTCTTTACATTGGTACTTTCGTATTTGCGCTCGCCAACGGCACGTTGGAAGCCGTGGCCAACCCGCTGGTTTCAACGCTGTTTCCTCAAAATCGCACGCACTTTCTGAACATCCTTCATGCCTCCTGGCCCGCGGGCCTGGTCGTGGGCGGGTTGATTGGGTGGACCCTGGGTGCCGGTGGTGTGAGTTGGAAGATTCAGCTTGGGCTGTTCCTGATTCCCACCGTGCTTTACGGCTTGGCCTTCATGGGGCAGTCGTTTCCGAAATCCGAGGCGGCCACCAAGGGGCTGAAGGTCAGCGAAATGATGAAGGAAGTCGGACTCCTGGGGTCACTGGTGGCCTGCGCGCTCATCGGCCTTTTCGTCAAGGAGCAACTTGGCGGCATTCTGGCCTTCTTCACAGGAAGCGATTTTTTTGGCAAGGCGGCTTGGACGGGTATCTCGTGGGGCGTTGCGGTCCTGCTGTGGCTGATCGTCGGTGGGAATACCCACTTCGCTCCCGGCTCGTTTCTCCTGTTCATCTTGTTCATTACCCACGCTCTGGTGGGAGCGGTTGAACTGGGAACGGACAACTGGATTCAAAATATTACCGGCAACATCCTCACGCCGGCACAGGGCAAGATTCTGTTCGTGTTCACGTCGTTGCTAATGTTCTCGCTCCGTTTCTGCGCGCATTTCATCGAGAAAAGCCTGAAAATCTCACCCGTGGGGCTGCTCTTGATCTGTGCCATCCTGGCCGTCATCGGTTTGCAGTTGGTAAGCGGGATCGCAACGTTCATCGGCGCGATGGTGGCCCTGTCCGTCTATGCCGTGGGCAAGACATTTTTCTGGCCCACGATGCTGGCAGTGGTCGGGGACCGGTTCCCGCGGACTGGCGCCATCGCCATGTCCGTGATGGGCGGCATCGGCATGATGTCCGCAGGTCTGATTGGCGGCCCCGGCCTCGGCTACGCGAAAGACCGCTTCGCCACCGAAGCGCTGGCCCAATCTAATCCAGCGATCTTGCAGCAATACAAAGCCGAGAATCCCAGCAAGTTTCTGTTCTTCTCCGAAGTACCCGCGCTTGATGGAACGAAGCTCGCGGAGGCGCAGAAGGTCGCGCCGGCAGAACGCACGCCCGAACAAAAGGCCGTCGTGGATTCGAGCATTTCCGGCGACCGCAAGACGCTTAAGGCCGACGCGTTCATCCCGGCAGCGATGGCCGCGATTTACCTGATGCTCCTGCTCTACTTCAAAGCCATCGGCGGCTACAAACCGGTGCACATCGTGCCAATCGCAGAGCAACAGGCCGCGGAGGCCAGACGGGCGACTTAAGCGTGGATAGGCTGGCGAACAGAGCGACCGCCGACCATCGACGTCTGTTTCTGGCCAGCTTCATCACGCTGATCGCGGCGGGCATCGGCTTCTCCATCCGCAGCGGCATTCTCGATGATTGGGCAAGGGCGTTCGGTTTCACACAGACGGAACTGGGTGCGATCACCGGCAGCGGGTTGTGGGGATTCGGCATCGCGGTTGTGTTCTTCAGCTTGCTGGCGGACCGGGTGGGTTACGGACCGCTCATGGGCGTGGCGTTTTTGCTGCACACGTTGTCGGCGGTGCTCACGCTCGGAGCTGCATTCGTTTTTAGCAAATACGGAAAGGACGCCGCCTATTGGATGCTTTACCTGGGCATGACCCTGTTTGCGCTGGCCAATGGAACTTGCGAAGCCGTCATCAATCCTCTGGCCGCCACGCTCTATCCGAAACAGAAAACTCATTATCTGAACATCCTGCACGCGGGCTGGCCGGCAGGGTTGATCCTCGGCGGAACGCTTTCCTACTTTATGGCGGAACAGGAGGGCCGGGTTGTTGTTCGCTGGGAAATCCAGTGGCTGATCTTCCTCGTGCCCGTGCTGGTCTATGGCTGGCTGATGTTCCGGCAGAAATTCCCGGTGTCGGAAGCGCGTGCGGCCGGCGTGACTTTTGGCACGATGTTCAAGGAGTTCGCGCAGCCGGTGCTGCTCGCGCTCGTGCTGTTGCACGCTCTCGTGGGTTATGTGGAGTTGGGCACTGATAGCTGGATCGCCAATCTGATGACCTCGATCGCCGGCATGAAGGGAATCCTGCTGCTGGTCTATACGTCGGGCATCATGTTTGTGCTCCGGTTTTTCGCCGGGCCAATCGTGCACAAAATCTCGCCTCTGGGATTGTTGTTTGCCTGCGCGGTGCTGGCGATGATTGGATTGTTCTGGCTGGGTAACTCCACGGTCGGCAGCGCCGTGTTCATCGCAGCGACGATTTACGGCGTTGGCAAAACCTTCTTCTGGCCCACGATGCTCGGTGTGGTTTCCGAGCGTTTCCCGAAGGGCGGTGCGTTGACGCTTGGCGCAGTCGGCGCCGCAGGAGTGTTTTCCGCGGGACTGCTGGGAACTCCAGGCATCGGTTACATTCAGGATTATTACGCGGCTGGGAAACTCTCGGAGGAAGCGGCTCCGCTGTATCAGCAATACGCCGCGCCAGATCAAAAAACCTTCCTCTTCTTCCCGCCGACGACCGGTCTCGACGGGTCAAAAGTCGGGGCGCTATTGGCCAGAGAAACAGGCGAACTCTCCGAGGCTGAAACCAGGGTACGGTCCGCCGTCATCTACGGTGGCCGGATGAGTTTGAAGTGGACCGCGCTGGTGCCTGCCATCATGGCGTTGGGCTACCTGTTGCTCATCCTCTACTTCAAAGCCACCGGCGGATACAAGCAGGTCCACATTGAAGGTGCCCGAAGGGATGCGAGCGAAGTGGCTTAGCTTATTTCCGGGAATTCTTTCGGGCTGCGAAGATTCCCTCGATTAAGCTCGAAATCCGAAATCCGAAGCACGAAATAAGTCTCAAAGGGGGCGCATCTCACTTCTATTGCAACCCCGCGCGGGGGCGTTCGTCGCGTTCCCCCTCACCCTTTCCCTCTCCCCGAGAGGGAACAGCCGAAGCGGCGTTCGAAGAGCCCAAGACGCTTGCCAGCGGAAGGCCGGGCGTCGTCGCTCCCTCTCCCCAAGGGAGAGGGTGGGGTGAGGGGGAAGAGGTGGCCGAAGATCCGGGCGGCTGCAAGATTTTGCGCGCAATTCAAAGTCCCAATTCTCAACCCTCCAAACGCGTGTCTCGTTGAGGTTCGAGTTTTGATCTTTCAGATTTGTTTCGGAATTCGGAATTCGGGTTTGGCCCCGGCCTACCCTTCCGCCCCCACCAACTCCGTCTTCCGCTCCCAGCGCCGCGGCGCCCGTTCCGGAACATTGGTGTCCACCTTCACGTAGTAAGTTTCTTCGCCAAACAGCTCATCGGCGGCCTTTTGAAAATCGACCGAAGGCATCACCGAAAAGCGTTCGTGCGTTTCAATGAACACGATTTCGCCGGTCGGCCGTTTCAGGCAGAGGAACAACGGGCATTTTCCCGGAAACCCGCAGGCAAGTTCGCAAAGCAGATCCACATGGTCGGGCGTCAGGTGCGCCGTGTGCAGACGAAGGTGAACCTGCTTCGTGTACTTTTTCGGCGCGTCTTCCAACGGCATGATCTCCTGCGGAAAAATCTTCGGCTTGTCATCGCCGGTGTTGACCTCGCCGACCACGAGAATCGCTTTGTTCAGTTCCAGCAGCTCGCGGAACTTGTCGTGGTTTTCGTTCATCACCAGCACCTGCACGGAGCCGTCCAGGTCCTCCAAAGTGACCATCGAGTAGGGCTTGCCGCTCTTTTTTGAGATTCCGTGCTGGACCGCGGCGATCAGACCGCCGATGCGCGTGAGGGTGCGATTCGGCAACTGCGCCAGGGCCGTGGTGTTGTGCAGGCAATACTTCTGGATCAGGGGCGCGTGCGGCGTGAGCGGATGGCCAGTCACGTAGAACCCGAGTAATTCCTTCTCGGCGGCGAGCAGTTCGTGTTGCGGCCACTCGGGGAGCTTCTGCATGGACTCCGGCATCGCCGGCTCCTTGTCCTGCAGCATTCCGAAGAGCGAACCCTGCCCGCGCTGGCGGTCGGCCACGATGTTTGCGGCGCGGGCAAGCGTGCGGTCAATCTGCGCCCAGAGCGTGGCGCGCGTTTCACCGAAGCAATCGCACGCGCCCGATTTTACCAGGGCTTCAAGCACTTTGCGGTTCACGGTGCGAGTATCGACGCGTTCGCATAAATCGGAAAGCGACGTGAATCTCCCGCCCTCCTCCCGCGCCTTCAGTATGCTTTGCACCGCGATTTCGCCGACACCCTTGATCGCGGCCAGTCCGAAACGGATGACTTCCTTCGGAGCGCGGTTGTCCAAAACCGCGGTGGCCTCGCCTGCGGAAAGCTCTCCAGGAGACTTGTCCGCATTCGACCCGGCTGCCGGTTGCCAGCCCGCTCGCCGGTGCGCCGGGGCAAAGGTCACCTGACTCTCATTCACATCCGGTGGCAACACCTCGATCCGCATCGCGCGCGCCTCGGCGATGTACTGGCTCAACTTGGCCGTGTCCGCCATGTCGTTCGTCATCATGGCGCTGAGGAACTCGACCGGGTAATTGGCCTTCAGGTAGGCGGTCTGATACGCGACAATGGCGTAAGCGGCGGCGTGCGATTTGTTGAATCCATAACCGGCAAATTTTTCGAGCAAATCGAAAATCTGGTTCGCTTTAGCCGCGGGGATGTTGTTCACCTTGGCTGCGCCTTTGACGAAGATCTGGCGCTGTTGGGCCATTTCCTCCGGCTTCTTCTTGCCCATGGCCCGGCGCAGCAAATCGGCGGCGCCGAGCGTGTAACCGGCCAGCACCTGCGCCGCCTGCATCACCTGTTCCTGATAAATCAGGATGCCATAGGTCTCGCGCGCAATCGGTTCGAGCAGCGGATGTTCGTACTCGATCTTCACCTCGCCGTGGCGGCGCCGGATGAATTCGGGGATGAGGTCCATCGGACCGGGCCGGTACAGCGCGACGAGCGCAGTGATATGTTCGACCGAGCTGATTTGAAACTTCCGGCAAAGGTCGCGCATCCCGCCGGATTCCAACTGGAAAATGCCCAGCGTGTTCGCCTTGTTGAGCAGATCGTACGTCCTGGTGTCGTCGAGCGGCAGGTCGTCGACCGGCACGTCGATGCCCCGGGTCTGCCTGACCATCTCGCAGGTGTTACGGATGACCGTCAGCGTCTTCAGGCCGAGGAAATCCATCTTCAGCAGGCCGAGGTCGCCGACAGGTCCCATCGCGTATTGCGTGACGATGACGCCGTTCTCGTCCGCCTTGAGCGGCAGGAGATCAACCAGCGGCTGATCGCCAATCACCACGCCGGCCGCATGCACCGACGCGTTGCGCGTGAGGTCTTCGAGTGCGAACGCCGTATCGATGAGTTCGCGGGTGACTTCCTCGCTTCCGTAGGCCTGCTTGAGTTCGGGCGAGACTTTGAGCGCCTTTTCGAGCGTCATCTTGAGTTCGTTCGGAATCATCTTGGCGAGGCGATCGCACTCGCCGTAGCTCAAGCCCATCACACGGCCTACGTCGCGCACGACCGACTTGGCGCCCATCGTTCCGAACGTGATGATCTGGGCGACCGAATCGCGGCCGTACTTCTGGCGCACATACTCGATCACATCGGCCCGGCGGTCGTCGGCAAAGTCGATGTCGATGTCGGGCGGATTGACGCGTTCGGGATTCAGAAAGCGCTCGAAGAGCAGGCCGTAGCGGATCGGATCGACGTTGGCGATTTCGAGCAGGTACGTGACGATGGAACCGGCAGCCGAACCGCGCGCAACACAGGCGATTCCCTTGCTGCGGCCGTACTGAACGAAGTCGGCGACGATCAGGAAGTAACTGATGAAGCCGGTTCTTTCAATCGTGGCGAGCTCGCTGTGCAGCCGGTCGAGGACGACTTTGACCGCGGTGGCAACCGTAGGGTCTTCGAGATTTCGGATTTCCGCCTCGTTGGCTTGATATGTCGGTAATCGCCGCGGGTCTTCGATTCTTTCGACAATGAATTCCTTTCCCTCCGCACACGCGTGGATGCCGTAACGCTTGCGCAAGCCGGCGGCGAGCAGCTGGCGTAGATAACCTTCGCGCGTGAAATGCTCCGGTGGGTGAAAAACCGGGTAATGCAGCTTGCCAAACTCGATTTCCAGGTTGCATTTCTCGGCGACTTCCATCGTGTTGCGCACGGCGTCGGGAACCTCGCTGAACAGCCCCTTCATTTCCTCCGCCGACCGTACATAGAACTGTTCGGGCACGTAGCGCATCCGCCGGGTGTCGCTCAAGAGACTCTGCGTGCCGATGCAGATAAGGGAGTCGTGGGCGTGCGAATGGCTCTTCTCGACGTAATGCACGTCATTGGTCGCAACGAGCTTCAGTCCGAATTCCTTCGCCCAGGGGATGAGATAACGATTGACCTTGCTCTGCTCGGGAATGCCGTGATTCTGCAGTTCGAGATAAAAATTCTCCGGACCAAGGGTCTGTTTGAACCAATCGATGGTCTCTCGCGCCTTGTCCATCCGATCCTTTTGGATCAGTTCCGGGATTTCGCTCGCGAGACAGCCGGACAGCGCGATCAGTCCTTCCTTGTGCTGCGTCAGAATCTCTTTGTCGATGCGGGGCTTGTAGTAATAGCCCTCCAGATGGGCCGCGGTGGCCAGTCTGACCAGGTTTCGGTAGCCCGTCTCGTCTTTGGCCAGCAGGACCAGATGATGGTAAACGTCCCTGCCGCCGCTGCTTGTTTTTTTGTCAAGGCGGCTGCCGGGCGCCACATAAGTCTCGCAACCGATAATCGGTTTGATGCCTTTGTTCCGCGCCGCCTGATAAAAATCAATCGCTCCACAAAGCACGCCGTGGTCGGTGATCGTCAGCGCGGGAAATCTCAGTTCATGTGCCTTGTCCATGAGCCGGTCCAGACGACAAGCACCGTCGAGCAGCGAGTACTCCGTGTGCAGGTGAAGATGGACAAAATCCGCGTGCGCCATGGAACGAATTTAGCGCCGGCCTTCGGCCACGCGCAAGAGAAGAGGACAAACGAATTGATTTCTCGTTGACGGTCGGGGGTTCGCCAGTAACATGCGGGCCTTGTTTCGGGCCTGAACTCAAATAGAAAGTGAAATTATGGCAGTGAAAGTTGCGATTAACGGTTTTGGTCGGATCGGACGCCTGGTCTTCCGCGCCATGGTGGAACAGGGTCTGGTGGGCAACGATGTCGAAGTCCTCGCGGTCGGTGACATCGTTCCCGCCGACAACCTGGCCTACTTGTTAAAGTACGATTCCACCCAGGGCCGCTTCAATGGCACGGTGGGTTCGAAAAAATCCGCCGCCGACAAGCCGGAAGACGATATTCTCATCGTCAATGGCCGCGAGATCAAAGTGGTCAGCGCGAAAACCCCCGCGGAATTGCCGTGGAAGCAACTCGGCGTCGATGTCGTCATCGAATCAACCGGTTTATTCACCGAGGCAGAGAAGGCGAAAGGCCATATTGCCGCCGGAGCGAAGAAGGTCATCATCTCCGCGCCCGCCAAGAACGAGGACATCACCGTCGTGATGGGCGTGAATCACGAGAAGTACGACCCGGCCAGACATCAGATCATTTCCAACGCCTCCTGCACCACAAACTGTCTGGCGCCGCTTGTCCACGTCTTGTTGAAGGAAGGCTTCGGTATCGAAGAAGGGCTGATGACGACGATCCACGCCTACACCGCGACGCAGAAGACCGTGGACGGCCCGAGCAAGAA
>JGI10216J12902_102172132_pt1 | contig 20546 bp, 15 predicted proteins | sample KanNatreferecore_FD_12902 | JGI IMG/M metagenome (IMG submission 12902)
CCACACGGTTAACAGCCGCGTGCTCTACCATTGAGCTACTCTGGAACTCAAAGAGGCGCGTAATTTACTGACGGTCCTCGCTCCGTCAACGGATTTTACCCCCGCGGCGCAGCTTCGATCGATTGCGCGGCGATGAATCGTACTGCGTCCAGTAATGAGTCGAAAATGAAGTCTGGCTTTGCATCGTGCTTGCCGTCACGCCCGCTGTGCCCGGTGCGCAGGAGAATCGATTTCACGCCCGCGTTTCGCGCTGTCTGCACGTCGGTCGTTGTGTCGCCGATGAACCAGGATCTGCCGAGATCGATGTTCAAATCCCGCCGCGCTTGAAGAACCATTCCCGGCTTTGGCTTGCGGCACGCGCAATCGATTTTCAATTCCGGGCGCTCACCGGGAAAACCTTTCTCTGGATGATGCGGACAGTAATAAATGCGATCGAGAAAGGCGCGCTCGCGGCCCAGCAGCGTTTCGAGTTTGTTGTGTATTTGTTGAACGCCCGCTTCTGTAACGAAACCTTTGGCGACCACAGGCTGGTTCGTAATCATCACGGCCCGAAGGCCCGCATGGTTCAGTTCATGAATCGCTTCCGCGACTCCGGGCAATAGCTCAAGCTGATCGATTCGATGAAGGCCCTGCGTATTGACTTCCTTGATGAGCGTGCCATCGCGGTCGAGAAACACGGCGCGCTGCGGCACCGCCAGCGTGCTGCGCTGCACGATGCCAGCGGCGTATTGTGCGCAAACATGATCGTAGCGCTGTGGTGTGCCGATGTCTTTGATGAACTCCGGGCTGTTGTAACCGAGCAGCTTCCCGCCCCGTTTCAACATTGCCGGAAACAGATCCTTGCCGAAGTCACACGGCGTCTGTAGCGGCGTCTCATGAGAGCGCCGCTGATCGTCTTGAGAAGTAATGGCGGCGCTCGGACAAGGCGTCGCCACAAAAGGTCCCAGCGCGCGTTTTTCAATCACATAAAGACCGGCGTTCACCAGGTTCTGGAAAAATCTATCCGGCGGCTGCGGGCGGTTATGAAAGGCCGTCACCCAACCCTCGCCGTTCGTTTCGACTAGATCGGAATCGAGCGGATGATTGTTCGGGTGCAGAAACAGCGTGGCGCCTGCGCTTGAAGACACGTGCGCGTTCCAGAACCGCGCCAGGTCCACGTTCACCATCGTGTCGCCGTACATCACAGCGAAGCGGTCGGCGAGTTGATCGAATCCCGCGAGCACCGCACCCGCCGTCCCTAGCGGTTCCTTCTCAATGATATAGCGAATGCGCAATCCGAACCGATGGCCATCGCCCAGATGTTGTTGAATCAAGTCCGCGCGATAATGAACGAACAGCAGCAACTCCGTGAAACCGTGAACACGGGCAAGTTCGACCTGGTGTTCGAGCAACGGCTTGCCCGCAATGGGAATCATCGGCTTGGGCAAATCGCCAAGTCGATCTTTGAGCCGGCTGCCTTTACCGCCGGCGAGGATGACAAGCTGCTTCATCGCACCGCTTCAGCGACAATTTCTTCCACGGCGCGATCGACTGCGGCCTGGGAAGTCAATCGTGGCGACCAGCCGAGACGCTTCAACTTCTGAATCGAGTAATTGAACTTCGGCACGTCACCTACCCAGCCTCGGTTGCCTCCGGTGTAGCGGATCGCCGCGGCGGGCGACATTTGCTTCACGACGGCCTCGGCGATATACCGCACGGTCGTGACCGTCTCTGCTGTCCCGATGTTGAAGAAACTCAGTTTCTCCGTCGCCCGCTCCACGATGAACAACATCGCATCGAGCAGGTCCGTGACGTGGAAGTAGGGTTTCTCCTGCGTGCCATCGCCCAGCACTTCGAGTTCGTTCGGGTTTGCCTTCAGCTTCTGCACGAAATCGTAAATCACGCCATGGGTGGAACGGCTGCCAACAACGTTCGGGAACCGAAAAATCCAAGCGCGCTGCAAATAAGCTTCGAGCGCCGCCGAGATGCACGCCTCCGACGCCAGCTTCATCGCGCCATAATTAGAAATCGGAAACAGTGGGCCGAGATCTTCAATGAGTTTTTTGTCATGCATGCCGTAGATGGCCGAAGTGGAAGCGAACGCGATCTGCGGAATCTTCAACTCACGCATCACTTTGAGCACGTTGAACGTGGTCATGAACGTGTCGCGCAAATCCACCTCGGCATCGGCGACGCCCGCGCGAATGTCCGAGTTCGCCGCCATGTGCCAAGTAATGTCGAACGGCTTGTCGTGCGACTGCTGCCGCACCGTTCGCAAAAAAATCGGCGCATCGTTCACGTCCAGTTCGACGAACTTGAACCGCTTGTTCTCCAGCGCGTGCGCGAGATTGGCGCGTCGCCCCAGCTTCATGTTATCGACACCCAGCACCGTGCAGCCGCGTTCCAGCAGGCGATCGACGAGATGACTGCCGATAAACCCCGCCGCGCCTGTCATTAAACATTTCTGACTCATTTTCGAGTGTCGGATGAAAGCGGGAGCGGTGCTGTTTGTCTATTCGTTTCGACTCACATTGTCCTGAATGAAACCAACGCTGGATGACGACCGTCGCGCCAAGACGTGCGACAGAGTCAGCATCGACGTTCACCGGAAGAGATTGCACTATTTGTGCACCGTTTTTGCACCACTTGCGTTTGGTCAAATGGTGCAATCGAAACAAACGGGAGCAATCGGATGCGCCGCCATTTCGTCTCTTTGCGCGAGTTTTCGCCCCGGAGATGGGAACCATCCGCGCGGAGGACCTCTTGCAAGTATCTGAACTTGCGCTACAGAACCGGAACCACCCCCATTTTCGGTGCAGTTTCGGTGCAGTTTCGGTTCCGTCGAAAATTACGGATTCACCGGCCGAGCGCGGTAAAATCGTTTCCCGAATCTCTCGGCATCGAGATCGCGGATCAACATCGACGCATTCGTGCGTACTACATTCATCAGCGCACTCCAATGCACCAAGTCCTCGGAGACTTCGATGACGCAAGTAGCGCCGGCCGCCGGAGCAAGCGTGTTCAGAAACCCATCGTCCGTCATTTGAGATGGACGAAATCGTTCACGTCCAATTCGGCAAACTTGAACCGCTTGTTCTCAAGCGCTCGGGCGAGGTGCACGCGCCGGCCCAGCTTCATGTTATCGACACCCAACACGGTGCAGTCATGATCGAGGAGCCGATCAACCAGATGACTCCCGATAAAGCCCGCCGCGCCTGTGACCAAACATTTCTGACTCATTTTCGAGTGTCGGATGAAAGCGGGAGTCAGTGTGTTTGTCTATCGGTTTCGTTTGGGGGGTGGTGTCACATAAAGAAAAACGGCGCCGGACCTGTCCGACGCCGCTCTCCAAAGGCGAAGATTTAAGGTGTCCCTGGCCGCGCTCGATAAAAACGTCTCGGAAGATTCAAAGCACCGGGATCGAAGAATGGCATTGAAGAATTCGTGCAAACAATGTTCGTCAAGATATTCCAATGAACAAGGTCCTCGGAGACTTCGATGACGGAAGCCGAGTTGCCTCCAGGCGTGAACGTAAACTCAAAGCCATTACCTGCCACCTTGGGTGATGTAATTGAAAATCCTGCCGATGCATTCGTTCCCAACGGCTGGCTCGTGGGCGTAATGACGGCCGAAAGTTTCAACGCTGAACCGTAGTCATTGTTGTCCGCTCCGCGGCCAATCGCAAAATCCACTACGTCATTGGCCGCCAAAGCGAGGATCCCGGTAAACCCGGCGCTCTGGCCTGCTGCCAGGAACTGGCCAAATAGTTCCGTGCCATTCCTCAACACATGAAAGTCGGTGTCACCTTGCGGCGGGCCGTTGTAAACAGGACGCGCCGCCGTCGCCACCTGATAGTTGCCGTTGCTGGGAGCAGTAAACCGAACCACACCGTAGCTGTTCGGCCCTGGATAATACCAAATTGTCTTGGGCTCCACATGGGCCGCTCCGCCTTCAAATATTCCGGTCACGCCACTGGTGTTGCAATAGACGCCGGGAGCAACGCCGCTGGCAAAGAACCAGGCCGGAACCGAAACGCCATTGTTCAAGATCGCCGAATGTTTGACCGTAAGGTTGGAATAGTTCCCCCCCAAGTTCCCCTTCCAACCGTAGCTCCATACACCGGCCGGGTTGTTAGCCGCGGAAAAATCCCGGCCCGCGTCGAAGTCCCCAGCTATTATTGGCGGCACATTGGTTCCCGGCGGTGTGATACTGATGTAATTGGAGTGAACCTGCGCAGCACTCAACGCGTAATTGTAGAGTCCCACCTCATCAATGAGGCCTTTGAAATAGTCGGTAGCGCCATCGCGCGTGGCACCAATGGCCAAAGGCGCATCGTTGACTGCTGCGGCAAGTGTTCCGGGGAGGGTGTTGGTCCGAACGGCACTGCCATCAAGATAGGTGATCAGTTCCACTCCATTGCTCCGTTGCCGATATGTTCCGGCAAAGTGATGCCATGCCCCGGCCGAGGGAAGCGGCGATGCAGAGAGCGCAAACCCGTTGCCCGCATTGTAGTAAAGCTGCAACCCGAAGTTCTGGGACATATTCGCGCCGTAGTTGGCGACCGAATCCGTTCTCTTGTCGATGAGCGTGAACGAAGTGTTCAACGGCAGGTTCTCGTCTCGCTTGAACCACATTTGCATCGTCAGGCCATTGGACAGGTCCAGCGATGCACTATCAGGCACGCGAATGAAATTGGTCCCACCCAGGCGGAAGGCCTGCCCGCTTACGCCCGGCACGAAACCCACGTTGTTGACCAGCAAGCCATCATTCGTTCCCACGGCATCTTCCGCGTTTCCATCGGCGTGCCACAGACTGATCAAAGCAGGGGCTACCGGCGGCGGGTTGGTTCCGGCAATCACAGCGAGCACCGCACTGGTGCTGGCGGTGGAACCGAAAAAGTTAGTCACGATGGCCCGGTATACACCCGCTTGGGCCGGTTGCACATTACTCAGCGTGAGCGAAGGACCGCCGGCATTGGGAAGGGACAAACCATTGCGCGTCCATCGGTAGTGGAGTGGCGGCGCGCCGGTCGCAATCACTGTAAACGTCACAGGCGCTCCCGCGACAACTGTCTGGCTTTGCGGCTGCGTAATGATTGTGGGCCCCACCGGCGGCGGATTGGTGTTCGTTTCCGTGGGAACAATGGAGACTCCGTCCAGCGCCGGACCTCCTAATCCATCCGTTAGACTGGTGAAGGAAAGCTCGAGGGTCGAGCTCTCAGCCGTGAATTGGAACGATTGCAGGCTCCAACCCATATTGGCGCCGGAACGGACGGAAGCATCAAAGGAAAACTCATGGCTCGTCGAACCGATTATTGCGCGCAACTCCTTCACCGCTGGAAAGGGAGGAATCAATTCCGGATTGCCGGCCATCAGGAAGGACAACCGATAAGTCTGTCCCGGAGTAAAGCCTGAGATATTTTGGCTGATTGTGCCCTGAGTGGTGCCGGTCAGATCAATGCAACGGTTCCCGTCACCGGCTGTCCAACGCGAGCCAACATAATCGATGTTGCCACTCTCTACCGTCCAGCCAGCAATGTCCGAGGAATTCGGCGCATCAATCTGAGTACTGCTTCCGGGATCCGTGCCCAGTTCAAAGCTCCCATTGAAAACCAAACCTGAAGGCGGAGGTACGTTACTGACCGCTGTTATCGCCACATGGTCCAACACGGGACCTGCCCAGCCAGGATTCAGGCTCACAAAACGCAACACCGTCCCGCCTGCCGCCGTAAAGTTCATCGTTTGCTGCGTCCATCTCAAGTCGCCCACCGTGCCCGCCACTGTCACAGAGAACCTGTTCGAGGCGTTCCCCACTGTTACCAACAGGTCAGTACTCGGAGGCGGCGCCTCAGGATTAGCTGCCATCAGGAACGACAACCGATAGGTCTGTCCCACCACTAAACCACTAATCGTCTGGGCGATTACGCCAGCCGAGGCGCCGCTCAAATCAATGCATCGCTGGCCATCACCAGCCACCCACCTGCTACCAACGTAATCAATGTTACCGCTTTCAACGACCCAACTGGCAATGTCGGAAGAATTCGGCGCATCAATCTGGCCGCTGCTGCCTGGATCGGTGCCCAGTTCGAAACTCCCGTTGAAAACGAAATTTGATGGATCGTTTGTTCCCGGTGGAACGACACGGTTGTAGTTGGAATGCACCTGCGAAGGGCTGAGCGCGTAGTTGTAGATTGCTACTTCATCGATCAGGCCGCGGAAATAATCACTCACGCCATCACGCGCTGAACCAATGGAAAGATTTCCATCGTTCACTGCTCCGGCAAGACTCCCTGAAAATGTGTTGGTAGCCACACCGACTCCGTCCAAGTAGATAACCAGACGGACTGTGTTGCTCACTTGCCGATACGTGCCGACGAAGTGATGCCACTCATCCGCCGAAGGCAAAGCTGTTGTCAAAATTCTGAAGTTTTGGCCCGTCTCATTGTAGTAGAGCGTCAGTCCGTAGTTCTGCGACATATTCGCGCCGTAGTTGCAGGCGACCGTGGTTCGTTTGTCCACCAGCGTGAACGCCGTGCCAAACGGCAAGTCGGCGGATCGCTTGAACCACAGTTCCACGCTCAGTTGGTTGGCGAGATCCAGCGAGGCACTGTCTGCAACACGCATATAGTTGCTCCCGTCCAGGCGAAATGCCTGTCCGCTTACGCCCGGCGCGAAACCCACATTGTTGACCAGCACGCCGTCGTTGGTTCCAATGGCGTCTTCCGCATCTCCATCAGCGTGCCACAAGCTGATTAGCGTTGGTGTCACTGGCGGTGGATTTGTGCCGGACGGAGCATTTGTCGTCAGCGTGACCAATGCGGCAATCTTCAGCCCTGTATCTGCTGTTAGGCCATCCGCTCCGCGACCAACGGCAAAATCCAGTGCCTGCCCGGCAGCGAGCGCGACCATTGCTGCGTAGTTCGTGCCGGTATTCGGCTGAAGAAACGCACCAAACAATTCAAGTCCGTTCCGTAGAATGTGAAAGTCGCTGTCGCGTGAACGCGTGCTGTCAAACAACGGATTGACCGACGCTTCTACACGATAATTGCCACCAGTCGGCGCTGTGAACCGAATAACGCCATAATTTTGAGGCGTGCCATCCGCACCCGGCGCGAAGTAAACGGTGCCTGCCGGTGCAGTAAAGCGTCCGCCATCCGAGACCGCGGTGTTTGGCCCGAGCACCTTTGCCACGACTGGCAAATTATATGTGGTCAACTCCCACGCACGAATCGGGACGCCATTGTCAGCGCTGAACGTCCGCACGTCGGCGAGCAGTCCTAGCGAACCGGCGAAGTTGCTCTTCCATCCGTAGCTCCACACGCCGGTCGGGTTGCTGGACATTGCGAAGTCGCGTGATACGTCGAAATTTCCAGCGACGACCGGAGGAGGAGGATTAGTTGCCGTGGGCGCATTGGTTGTCGGAGTGATGACTGCTTCCAGCTTAAGTCCTGAGGCATACAGCAGCCCGTCCTGTCCTCGACCAACAACAAAGTCCAGCGTATCGCCGAGAGACAGAGAGAGCGTGTTTGAGAATCCGGTGCTTTGGGCACCAGCAGGCAGGAAAACGCCGAAAAGTTCGGTGCCATTCTTTACGACGTGATAGTCCGAATCGCCGGAAGCGGCATCAAGGTAGGAACGCGCGGTGGCGCGCACGCGATACGTTCCATTGCTCGGCGCGGTAAAACGCATCACCGAGAACGCATTACTACTCGTTTCGTGGCCGGGAGAGGACCACAAAGTCTTTGGTGGAAACGTGCCGCCATCGCCATAAAAAACATTGCTGCTGCTCGCATTGAAATGAACGTCCGGCGAGGAGAAGCCATTGACCGACCAGGACCAAATCGGAATCGCCGGTTGCTCATCCGTTCTCGGCGTGTTCATCAATGTAAATGGCCCGGCAATGAACGGTACATACCCGTAACTCCACACTCCGTTCGGATTGCCCAAGACCGAAAAATCGCGCGCGAGGTTGAAGTCGCTCGTCGCCACCGGCGGAGGGTTCGTCACCGGTGCTTTCCCCTGAGCGCCAGCCTGGAAAATCGAATTCAGTTCTGGTTGGGAAAGCTCACGCGAATACAACGTGATTTCGTCCAGCTTCCCTGCGAACCGATATTGTTCGCTACCCACCGGGCGCCAACCCGCGTAAAGCGCTGTGCGTGTTTCGGGAGTGAGGCTGCCAATGTTGGTGGTCGCCACGGCTTGTCCATTCGCGTAAAGCTTCGCCAAACCCGAAACCTTTGAGTAGGTGAACGCCACATGCGTGAATGCGTTCGAGGCAATTACTCCGGGCGCAGAAGACACGTGGTGAGCCACGCCGTTGCGGTCAATGACATTAGCGAACAGTGAACGAGGTCCGCCGCCTGCCCACGGCGACACGACCGACATCCAGAAGTGAAGACCTACAACCGAGTTGCTGTCCGTCCACTCCAACAGCGGTTGCTGCGGAGAAGTGTTCGCCGGACTAATCCAAAGCTCGATTGTCAGCCCATCGTTGGCCCCCAAATCCAGATCGGGGTGGGCGGCAACACGACCATAATCATTTCCGCCATCCAACACCATGGCTTGACCCACTTCTCCGTCGCCAAAGATTGGGTTGCCCTGGATCGTCAGCGGATGATTGCGGCCGGAAACATCGTTGCCATTTCCCTGCAAAGGCCACCACGCCACAATGCCGTTTGGCGCTGGCGCAGCCGATGCATTGATATGGATGATGGCGACAAGCAGGGCGAAGAAATACGAGACGCAGCGCAACGCGAGACAACTATCAAATGGGGTATGTCGATTCATGGAATTAGGGCTCCGAAGAGCGGCGGTATTATGGCACATGTCCGCGCGCCTGCCAGCAACTTTTCGTGCTGTTCCGCTGACTTGGCCAATGGAGACAGGAAGAGCCCTCTGCGGGAAAATCCACTGGAAATCGCCATAAACCACTGCTTAGCTTCGCCGCCAATGCTTGAGAACATCCTGCGTGCTATTCGCTTTCTTCTGCGCGGCGAATTCCGACGCGTGTGGAATGAAGTGCATGTGCGGATTTATCGGCCCGTTTGGGAGTTCCTGTTTCTCTTCGTCCGTCTGGCACGCGTGAGTGGCCGCCCTGAACCAACCGGACAATTTGCCGTCGAGACGAATCATCGCGTTGCATTTGAGTCCCCAGACCACATTGCTCCCAAGGGCACGGCCGTAAACAACAGCACGAACAAGAAGTTTGTGCTGCACATGGATGGTTATCTGCGTCGAGAACTCGATGCTGGAAACAGCACGCTGAACTTCATGGACCTCGGCTGTTCGGGCGGACAACTGGTGGCGGATTTCCTGAAATTGAAGTGGCGCGCGGTTGGATTGGAAGGTTCGGACTTCTCGCTGAAGTTCAAGCGTGCGAATTGGAAAACGCTGGCCAATACGAATCTCTTCACGTGCGACATCACCAGACCCTACCAGGTGACCCTCGACGGCCAGCCGGCGCAGTTTCATCTCATCACGGCGTGGGAAGTGATGGAACATATCGCGACCAACGACCTGGACATGGTCTTCACTCAAGTCCGCAAGCACCTTGCGCCGGGCGGCTACTTTATCGCTTCGACGACGGAAACCAGCGACATTCATGAAGGTCTTGAGTTACATCAGACGCAGTGGACGAACCCGCAGTGGCGCGCATTTGTGAAGGAGAACTATTCCGACCTCGAATACGTCGATGTCGGGCTGAAGATTTACCAGTTTGTGCGCTACAACTTTCTTCATCCCTCGTTCCTCCTGTTTCGTAAGAAGGCCGTCTGAGCGGCGCGTATGCGTAAATTCATCTCGTGGCTGTCACGTTCATCAGCGGCACGCCGCATCGTGCAGGTGTTGCGCCTGCACCGGGTCGCCAACGCGTGGTTGCGGCGGCGTCCGCTGATCAAGCAACTCCCCGGCAGCGGCGTGATTTACCGCGCGACACGCCTCGAAAGCATTCCCCTGGCCCAAGAGATGTTCGATAAGGGAGTCCTCTACGAGGCTGCTTTGTTGCCGAAGAACTTCACAACGTTTGCCGACCTTGGCTGCAACGTCGGCTATTTCACCTGCTGGCTGGCGCATCTCGCTTCTGGCCGCACGCTGAAGGGCTTGATGCTTGACGCCAATCCTTACGCCGTGGCCGACGCACAATGGCACGCACAGGCCAACGGCATGAAGGAAGTTTTTGGCATTCACGGAATCGTCGGTGAAGGCACGCGAGGCGGTGCCGCCGATTTCTATCTGTATGAGTCGAATATCTGCTCAATGAGCGAACTGCCGGACGTGGAAAAGATGGGATTGAAAGGCAAGTGGGAAAAAATTTCCGTGCCGCATGTCGTGGTGGAAGAACAATGGAAGAGACGCTTTGGCGATGCGCGGTGCCACGTGTTGAAGGTTGATGTCGAAGGGTCTGAAATGAATTTTCTGCGCGCCGAGGAATCGTTCCTGCCGCTCGTTGATTCCATAATCGTTGAGTGGCACAAGTGGCGCGTGGGCCTTGAGGAAGTGCGCCAGTTTCTTGAGCCGCGCGGGTTCCGCTTTCTCAAAACGATCGAGGAGAACCATCAAATGGGAACCGCGGTGTTCGGGCGTTGATAACGCGGCATCGCCGGATGCACCGTTTTATTTGATGACATGCGGAACGAAACGCTGCTGGAGCCGCCGCCAGAATTGTTCCTTTTCGTTCAACGGCGCTGCGTCTGGTGCCAACGGCGGCAATTCCGCGCGCGGTTTTACCGGGCCCAGGCTCTTCGCTTCATCCATGCACGCCGCGTTGTGATAAATCAGCACCCCGTCCAGATGCGTGACCGTCGGCCATCCGCGCTGCTTGCGATTTAGATAGGCGCGGTAATTAAACTGGCTGGGCAGGATGCGGATTTGATCGAAATACTTCGTCTGAACAATCTCATTGATGACCATCTGGTCGTCGGCTGGGATGCGAAACCGGCTGCGCCCGCGAATTCCGATTTCCTGCCGGATTGCCCGGCTCTTCGGCAAGTTCCAAAACGTGACTCCACCATTGAGAAAGTTCGATGTGTAGCCTTGCCCGATCACATAACGCGAACCCATGTGTTCAGTGGCCGCAGCCATCGCAAAGCCCGCCAGAATCTTCTCGAACGGCGGTAGTGGTTGCAGACAAAGCACGTCATACGAATCCACGATAAGCGCAAACTCGACATCCAATTGATCGATCAATTCGTGCCGGCGGAAATACACCTCGCGTAAAGGGTGCGAAAAATCCGGAATCGGCGCGACGAGGTGATACGTGATTTGCGGGAACACCTGTTGCGGCAATTTTTCGCCAATGATGAAGGCGTGCAGCGGAACGCCGGGATTTTTCTCCGCGAAACTTAGGAACGTGTGGTCCAGATGCTCGGTCGACCGACCGAAGGCCACGGTAACAATCGCTGAGCTTCCCGGTGTCATCGTTTCTCGTCGGGAAAATAGTAGCGTTTGCCGAGCACAAAGGCGGTGCCAATTCCATCGCCCGGCCACCAGTGATCGCGCGGCGCATCTTGAAAATAGAGAAACGACCTTCCGATCCGCACTGCGAATTCTCGGAGTTTCGAAGACTGTTGGGAATTATCACTCAGCACGATGGACGCAGCGTACAGGCGCGGTTCGATGCCCAGGAACTCGGCCCATTCGTACTCAGGACGATGATCGCTGTCGTGGAGAAACACGTCCACTGGCTCGGTAAACTTTTTCAAACTTTCAACGGAGTCGCCAATCAGTTCGCGGACGAATTGCTTGTAAGGCTCAGCAAGCAAATGCCCGCAGTCTGGCACAATGTCTGTGGCATATACGATTCCTGGAAAACCCTCTTCCGCGTTGCGCTTGAGAGCGGCCGCCATCACCACGGTGCCGAGACCACGATCGATCCCGGTCTCGACCACAACTCGCGGTTTCGTCGCACGCAACAGCGCATACCAGCCCAACCGCCGGCCATAGCGCGGTTCAGCGTCAGAGTTGTGCCGATCACGGCTGTCCAGCGTGCGCTGAACGAGAAATTGACGCAGCGCTGAATCGTTCTCCAGTTCTGCAACGTAGCGTTCGATTTCTGCAACGTAATGGCCCGTCACAACGGCGATGTAGCTGGAGAGGTATTGTTTATTGAGTTCAGTGAGGTGGTAGGTGTGGTTGTAGTATTCCCTCGAAGCGAACGCCCACTTCACCATCTGTCCGAACTGGCGCGCGAGCCGCGGCAGGGCAATGAGCGCGAAGCGGAACGGAATCATGAGGCTTCGTCCGAGCCCGGTGTTTCTGAGAAATCTGCGAAGCATGTCAGGGACGTTTCACAGGACGAAAATTTCGACGGTTGCGCATCGACAAATTGTAGTAAGTGCGAAAGCCAATCTTCACCACGTGAAACAAGCGCGCGACGCCGGGCAGCGCGCTTGCGAGTTTTGGACGTGAAGCCGTCCACGCCCTGCGCTTCATGCCGACCGCGGCGTCGGCCGCATCGGGATTTTCCCAGCGCTGACTGTAATCGCTCTGCTGCGGCGTCCTCGCGAAAATTGGAACCACGCCTACGCGCCTAGCCCGAACCAGCAACTGCACCGGACCAAACGTGATCGCTTCGATGCGCGCACGCAGCTTGTCTGGATCGGGAACCTCGAACCAGCGGCCGTATGGCCCGACGAGATGCGCAATCATGCTTTCCATTTCGAAACCGTTCTCGCTGCTGAGCGCGCGGTAAAACAATTCCGGGCTGAATTGGTAGAGGCCGTGTCCCCACCAGTTGTTTCCCGGAGTGTGCATCATAAAACGCCCTTCGAGCTTCACCATTTCCATGCAGTTCTTCAGCGCCTGCGGGAAGTTGAACACGTGTTCCAGCGTCCCGCCGTCGTACACGATATCGAAACGCTGCTTCAAGTTTTCCGGGAGTGGCTGATTCAAATCGTGGACGAATTGCGCGCCTTCGAAGTCGGAGAAGTCGAGTGCGTAAACATTCTTCGCGCCGAGCGATTTAAACACCGGCTCGGCGAAGCCCGTGTCCGGCGCGCCGGGTGCGAACGCTTCTCCGGAGAAGCCATGTGATTCGAGCAGCGCCTTCATCTTCGCCGGGTACACGTTGAAATCCTGGCGTCCGAGCGTGAGTACGTCACCAAACTCGACGCCACTCTTGCGCGCCGCGATCAGAAACTGCACTGCGTTGATGTCGAGGCCCATGCTATTTCGGTTTCTGCGCTTCGATTAGCAGCAGGTGGCCTCGGCGATACATCAAGTTTTCCAGCCTGCGTCCCAACCAGTCTGGCAATGGCATGAGGCCTATTGACGATGCGCGCACGTTCACAAAGCCGATCTTCTCGAATAGTTCCTGCGCCTGCAACGCGGACAACGCGCGCACATGCCCCGTCACTCCAGCAAACGCCGGGTCGGTGATTGGCACACCTTCCGGCACATGCTCACCGGAATGGAGTCCAATGGGATTGCCCATGTACCAGCCGCAACAGCGCATGAGAGTGAACGGCGTATAGCCGAGCATCATTGCGCCAGTATTCAGGAAGCTGGTGAGGTTCTCCGAAGTGATGAATGCCCAACCTCCGGGCTTGAGCACGCGCAGAATCTCCGATGCGAACAGGCGCGTGTTGTGCAGATGCTCGATCACTTGCGCGCAGTGAACGACTTCGAACGAGTTGTCCTCGTAAGGCCACACGCCGTTCAAGTCCACTGCGCGCACCTGAATGCCGCGCGCCTCGGCTTGCTTCTTCAATTCCGGCGCCGCCTCGATACCGCAAAACAGTTGCGGTTTGTAGTCGAGATATTTGAAAAGGAACGCGCCATCCGCGCACCCGACGTCTAGGAGCGTTTGCGGGCGCAGCCGTGCGACGCGCTCACCGCTCCAATCGTTGCATCGCTGGCAACTGCGGAGGTAAGCACCGCTGACCATGCTTTGGAGAGCTTTGACAATCATCTGCTCGCGTCCCGCGTCGGCGGGAAAAGGCGTAATGTGTCCGGTGTTTCTAGGGGAAAGGCAAGAGAGGTGTCGAGCGTTCTGCTAACTGACCGGCCACAGCTTACGTTCACTTCGGCTTGCGGAACTTGAGAATTGGATGAAAGGAAAGCCACCAAAGTCCCAAAGCATTCAGCGACTTTGTGACCCACTCCTTCTCCAGTGGGTATAGAACCGGCGGGCCATAATTGCTGCCGATACCCTTTTCGAATTTGAAACCCGCCAGCCGCGCAAGCTTCATGACGTGGAACGTAGTGTAGATTTTGTCCACCGGCTGCAGCACGATCCAGTTTGGCCGATTCAACTTCTCCGCCAGAATCCTTACGGCCAGCCAGGGAAGGTGCAGGAAGTTCGGAAATGAAATGTAGAGGATGCCGCCCGGCGCCATAACATCGCGAATTCTTTCCAGCGCGAGGACCGGCTCCTCCAGATGCTCGATGGTCTCCATGAGAAGGCACACGTGAAAATGGTTCTGCGGGAAATCCATTTGGTAAATGTCCTGCGTGCTGATATGCGCCTTGGGGATCAGCTTTCGCGTGAACTCGACGGCGACGGAGCTTTGATCAATGCCATAAATGTTTTCCTCCCGAATGGCACTGTGACGCGTCAACAGCCGGAGAATGTGTCCCTGGCCGCAACCCAGTTCAATGAGGCGGGACTCAGCCGTCAGTTCGGAAATCAGGTCCGGCATCAGGAACTGGTACCATGGCGCCATCCTCGTCTGCACCGTTTGATAAAACTCGTCGTACCACTTTTGTTCTTTGGCCTGCACGGGAATTAAGGATTGCTGTGTCGAACGCGCCTTGGTTTCTTCCTTCCGCGCGCGATTCTAGCATGGACTGGCATGTCGGCGAATACTTCGTGCCCGGCGGCGGAACCGCGCGTTGAATGTGAGGGGCTTTGATGAAAGCATCGGTTTCAGTCGCACCGAAACATTGAACAATGGCAGAACCGCCAAGACAACATTGATATGAAGGCAAGTTCCCAGGGAAAAAACTCCGGCGGTCTGCTGTTGTTGCTCGTTTGCCTGACAGGAGTGCTATGCGTTTTGTTTCATAAGAGCTTCGTGCCCGGCCAGGTGCTTTTCGCCAATGACGGCCCGTTGGGCGCGACACTTTCCCGTCCTTTCGCCATGCCCGACGCTTTTTCCGGAATCTGGAATGACAACTACTGGCTCGGACTCTACAACGGCTATTACGCACTCAACTTCACTGGCATTTTCCACTTCCTTGCTCCGGGCGTAGCGCGCGTCAACTTCTATGCGCCCGTAGCGCACCTGGTGCTGGGTGTGTGCGCGTGGATTTTCTTCCGCCGGATTGGTTGCAACGCACGCGTCTCCGTATTGGCCTCGCTGGCTGCGGCTTTGAACATGAACTTCATGTCGAATGCCGCGTGGGGTTTGCCGTCTCGGGGTCTCGCACTAGCCGCGGCATTCCTGGCTCTTGCAGCCATTGAAGCCGGGTTTGTTGTCCCATCTGTTTTCGTCGGGTTTTGCGCGAGCATTCTCGCTGGTCTCGCCATCGGCCTCTCCATCACGGAGGGGGGCGACAATGGCGCGTTCTTCAGCCTCTTCATCGCGGCTTATGCATTCTGGCGTACTTGGATTTCGATCTCGTCGCGAGGCAAAGCTGTCGCGTGGGGCGTGGGGAAAGTCATCATGATGGCAGTATTTGCCGCGGTCATGGCCTACGAAACGATCGGTGCGTTCTCCCGCGTGGCGGTGAAGGGCGTGGGCACCACCGAGCAGGATTCGCAAACTCCGGAACAGAAATGGGCTTTCGCCACAGCCTGGAGCCTGCCGAAAGCCGAAACGCTTCGCATGATCATCCCGGGAGTGTTCGGCTATCACATGACGCCTTACGCCCATAAGCCGGAAAGTTCGTATTGGGGCCGCGTTGGCGAGTGGCCTGGCGATCCGAAGCAGCAACAGCGTTCCTCTGGCGCCGGCGAATACGCAGGCGTCCTGGTGGTGCTCATTGGCATTTGGGGAATTGTCGAGTCGCTGCGCAAACAGGGGCAAACGTTTACCGCGATGGAGCGGAAGCTGATTTGGTTCTGGGCCGTGATGGGCGTGGTCGGAATGCTCTTCGGCTGGGGACGACATGCGCCCTTCTACAAATTGATCTATGCGCTGCCGTACTTCTCGAATGTCCGCAACCCGATGAAGTTTTTTCACGCGGTCCATCTTTGCGTGATGATTCTGTTCGCCTACGGCCTGCTTGGTCTGAATCGCCGCTACCTGGATGTTCCGGCCAAGGTCAATGCTTTGTTCGGGCAATTGAAGGCGTGGTGGGCCAAGGCGCCCTCGCACGAGAAATTGTGGACCCGGGGTTGTCTGGCCGCCATCGGCCTGAGCGCCGTGGCGTGGTTCGGCTACATGGGATCACGGAGAACATTGGTGAAGCACTTAATGGAAAGCGGGTTCGTGGACTCAGAACTAGCGGCAGGCATTGCGAACTTCAGCATCCGTGAAGTGCTTTTGTTCGTTCTCGTGCTTTCAGTATGCGTTGCGGTGTTGACATTGATCATCAGCGGCGCGCTCGCGGGGAATCGGGCGAAGTGGGCAGCCCTGCTGCTCGGCACCATCGTTGTGCTGGATCTTTCGCGGGCCATCACTCCATGGATCAACTATTCGAACTGGAAACAACGTTACGCAACGAATCCGATCCTCGACCTGCTCAAGGACAAGCCTTTTGAGCATCGCGTGGCTGTGCTGCCCTTCCCGGTGAACCAGCAGATGACCATGCTTCAGCAGTATTGCTACAGCGAGTGGCTGCAACATCAGTTCCCGTACTACAGCGTGCAGGCCCTCGACATGCCGCAGGATCCGCGTCCGCCCGTGGACAGAAAAACATTTCGCCAGACGATGGGGAAAGACCCAGCGCGATTCTGGCAACTCACGAACGTTCGTTTTGTTCTCGGCCTGGCCGGTCCGCTGGCCGACATGCTGAATGCGCAGATCGATCCGGCCCAGAAACGCTTTCGGCAACACACTGCGTTCACGCTCGTGCGACAGCAGAACAGCGAATTTGCAACAGCGGAAACGAATGCGACCGGGCCGTTTGCCGTCCTCGAATTCACCGGCGCGCTTCCCCGAGCGAAGCTCTACAACAATTGGGAAGTCATCACAGACGAAAAGGCCTTGCTTACGCGACTGGGAGACACGAATTGGAATCCGGTTCAAAGCATCCTGCTTTCGGAAGAAGCGCCGAAGCCGACGGTGCCCGGTACTGAGCCGGGCAAAGCTGAAATTCTCAGCAATCCCTCGCCAAAGCTGATGGAAATCCAAACGACGACCGACGCGCCAGCGATGCTGCTGCTCAATGATAAGATCGAACCTGAGTGGCACGCATACATTGACGGCAAGGCAGCGCCGACGCTGCGCGCCAATTACCTCGTGCGCGCCGTGCATGTTCCGCCAGGAACGCACAAAGTGGTCTTCAAATACGAGATGAAGCCGACGGGATTCTTCATCGTGATGGCGTGCGACATCTTGGGATTGGCGCTAATCGCGATTGTCGTTTGGAACATGAAGCGAAAAGGCCAGCAAACGGAGCCAGCCAAATGAAGGGCTGGAGAGCGTCGAGGACGAGAGATGTTTCAGCAGATTTGAAATCGGAGATTTGAAAATTTCAAATCAGTGGGCCACCAGGATACTTACTACAAGAACAACGAAGCCTACGCGGAACATCTCGCGGCATGGGACCCGAACCTTTACTCCAAATACGCCGACACCTTGAAGCCAGACAAACCAGGCGCCCGTGCGCTGGACGTGGGCTGTGGAGTCGGTCAGGTCGTGGCGCGGTTGAATGAAGCGGGCTTCGAGGCTCACGGTGTCGATGTTTCGCAACCAAACATTGAGCGCGCGAAGAAGCATTGCGCGCGATGCCAGCTTTACGATGGAAAGAAGCTTCCGTTCGCCGATCATTACTTCGCCAGTGTCGGCGCGTTGAACGTGCTCGAACATGTCGATGAACCGGAAGCGTTCATTCGGGAAATTGTGCGAGTGGTGGAACCCGCAGGCAAAATCGTCCTCTCGTCACCGAACTTTTTTCGTGTGTTCGGTTTTCGCGATTATCATCCGAAGATGCGCGGCATCGGCAACAAGCTGCGAAATTGGAAGCGCGTCCGCGAAAAACGCGCGCAGATGCGGCGAACACCCGAGGCCGTGCGCTTCGACCGGATGCCGCCCATCATCAAGGAGCCATTCACGCCGGATGACGATGCCATCGTGGCCACGAACGCGGCCGAGATGAAATTCTTTCTGGAGCGTGCCGGCTGCGAAGTGTTGCGCGTCGAGTGCACGGACCGTTACGTAGCCAAGCCTATCGACTTTCTTCTGAACCTCGGCCCGTGGCGTTACGTGATGTTCAACTCATTCCTCGTTGCGCGAAAGGGCAGGTAAATAGACAGAATTAACAGGATTTTACAGGATTCGAAAAAACGAATTCTGTTAATCCTGTCTTTGAAATCCGTGTTCAGTCGAACGCATGGCCCGCGCAGCAGAGCACGTCGCGCACTTTGTGGCGCACGAGTTCCTTCACTGCTTTGCGGGCGGGGCCGAGGTATTTGCGCGGATCGAACTCCTTGGGGTTCTCGGCAAATGCTTTGCGAATGGCCGCCGTCATCGCGAGGCGCAAATCCGTGTCGATGTTCACTTTGGTGCAGCCAGTGCGGCGTGCCACTTCGATGTCGGCCTCGGGCACCCCGGCCGTGTCCGTCCCCATCTTGCCGCCGTAGTTGTTGATCTCGGTGACAATGTCAGCCGGCACACTTGAAGCCCCATGCAACACGAGCGGGTAATCGCCAAGTCCGGCGTCGCTCAACGCTTTCTTGATGAGCTTGAGGCGTTCGAGGTCGAGATGCTGTTCGCCCTTGAACTTGTACGCACCGTGCGAGTTGCCGATGGCGACGGCGAGAGAATCGCAGCCGGTTTCCTTGACGAACTTTACCGCTTCATCCGGCACGGTGTAATGGCCGCTGGCGGAATGTGCGCCGCCTTCCTCGCCTTCGTCGAATTGCGCGCCCACCAAATGGCCTAGTTCGGATTCCACCACGCAATTGTGCGCGTGGGCGTAATCCACAACCTTGCGCGTAATCTCGACGTTCTTGTCGAAGGGTTCGTGCGACGCATCGATCATCACACTCGTGAAACCTTCATCGATGCACTCCTTGCACAGCTCGAACGTGTCGCCGTGGTCCAGGTGGACGGCAATGGGGATGTTCGACAGGCTGACGGCCGCCTCGATCAGTTTCTTGAGATAGACCGGGTTGGCGTATTGGCGCGCGCCTTTGGAAATCTGGAGCATCACCGGCGCCTTCTCTTCCTCGCACGCCTCGATGATGGCCTGAAGCAGTTCCATGTTGTTCACGTTGAAGGCGCCGAGGGCGTATTTGCCCTTGAGCGCCTTGGCGAACAGCTCTCGTGTATGTGTCAATGGCATAGTTGTTTTGGGTTGTCCGGCTTGGCGGACAAGCGGCGCATGTTAGGAATGAGTAGGGAAAAGGGAATCAAAAACTCAGGCACCAACATCCAAGGGGCGAATCTCCCTTTCTGGGCAGGTGATCGCCGAAGCTTCAAGCTCCAAACACCAAGCCCCAGACAAGCTCCAAGCTCCAAACGTCAAGTCGGAGTTTGTGGCAGGGCGCTGCGCTTTGGAGCTTGGCTTTTGGTGCTCGGAGCTTTCCCCTCACTCCTCTGCCGAAAGCCGCCGATACAGCGTCGCCAGGCTGATGCCCAGCAACTGCGCTGCCTTCTCTTTATCGCCGCTGGATTGGGTCAACGCACGATTGATGTAGGTAAGCTCCTGCTCGCGCATAAACGCTTTGAGGTTCGCCAGCGGCGCGGTCGAGGCGTTCACTGCCGCCCGGCCATTCGCTTCCGCTGCCTCCTGTTCCGGCAGGGCGAAGAACTTGGTGTCAGTGATGTTCTGGTCTGGCGGCTGCGCCCGTCCCGCTGCGGTAATGGCCGGCGGCAGGCTGTCAATCTTGATGATTTCCGTGTCCGAGAGCACGGAGGCGCGCTCAATGGCGTTCTCCAGTTCCCGCACGTTGCCGGGCCATTCATAGGCGGTGAGAGCTTGCATTGCCTGCCGCGTTACCTGGAAGGGCTGGCCGCTGCGCGCGTGGATTTTGTCCCGGAGAAAACGCGCGACCAACAGCGGAATGTCGTCCTTACGCTCGCGCAGCGCGGGCAGGGGAATGGGAATGACATTCAGCCGATAATACAAATCCTCGCGGAACCCGCCGTCTTTGATTCTCTTCTCCAGCGGCTCGTTGGTCGCGGCGAGCACGCGCACGTTGACGCGTATCGGCGTGTTCTCGCCTACGCGCCGCACTTCGCGGTCCTGTAACACGCGCAAGAGCCGGCTTTGCAGCAAGGCGGGCATCGACGCGATTTCATCGAGAAAGATCGTTCCGCCGTCCGCTTCCTCGAACAAACCTTTCTTGTCGTTGATGGCGCCCGTGAACGCGCCGCGGCAGTGACCGAACAGTTCCGATTCCAATAAATTCTCCGGCAGCGCCGCGCAATTGATGGGAACGAACGGCGCGAATTGCCGGCGGCTGTTGAAGTGCAGCGCGCGCGCGACCAGTTCCTTGCCCGTGCCGCTCTCGCCGAGAAT
>JGI10216J12902_100265093_pt1 | contig 20538 bp, 41 predicted proteins | sample KanNatreferecore_FD_12902 | JGI IMG/M metagenome (IMG submission 12902)
TTTCCCGCCGTGCCCGAACCTGCGAAATAATGTCACACAGGCTGGCCTGCTTGGCGGCTTCACCGTTCAGCAGGTGATCGAGTTCTCGTACCAGTGCACGGTGGTTTGCGAGCACGTCTTCGTAGTCAGCAACGCGCTCGATAAGCCACTTGATTCGCTCGTAGCGATCACGAGCAAATGTTTGCTTGCCGGTGCGAAGGTGCGCTGGCACAAGCTCATCGAGGGCGCTTAGCGCCCCGGTGGGCGTGGTTGCGTATTCGTCATTCATGCTATGCGAACGAAAAGTGATTGGTCGTTGTTGACGTAGTACGCCTGTACGTCGTTGCTCGTCCAATGGTCATCGGGCAGTACGCCGACGCGTTCGTTCTGCTGGTTAAGTTCGTGGATGAGGCCGTTTTCATCGACCTCGACCATGTAGTACTTGCCGTGCAGTTCAAACCCCGGGTTGGCGAGGGCGTACTTGCCCGAGCGCCGCCGCTTGATAGCGGCTATGGCGGGTGGCAGCATATTCTTTACCCTATAGGTCGAAGTCGGCTAAGAATTCGTCTAGCATGCCGATGCTGTTGGTAATGATGTAGGACGACGGCTGCCCCCTGTTTGCGTAGCCTTCGGTTATGTCCTGCACGTTTTGGTAGGGCACGAACGGTTTGTTTTCGTGTGGAAAACCCGACAGGGTTTTGTTGAGGTCGGCGAGGGCGTCCTGTTCGGTAACACCCTCGCCGTGGGCGACGTAACCGCCTGGATAATATTCCACGGCAATGTAGTGCATGATTACTTGCGCCCCGGCAGGTCGTACCAGTTCCAGCGGCCCCGGTTGTTGGGGTCCACGGTTTGCCATGCCGGGTGCGTGCCGGTGGTTTCCTTCAGCTCATCGATCTTGCCGAGCACGCACTGGCGAAACCGGCCCAGCGCCGAAACCATCTTCTCGGTTTTGTACTCGCGGGTAACGAGCAGCGCGTCGATGCTCACGGTCTGCACGCCCTGCACGTTCATTTTCGAGTACGTTACCCGGTCGGGTTTGTACGCGCCCTTGATTTTTTCGAGCGTTTGGGGCGTGAAGGTAAGCACCGTGTACTCCGGGCCCAGCTTGCCGAGGTTGCCGAGCGGTTGCCCACCGACCAGCAGCGCGGCGGCGACTTGCTTGCCCAAGAGCCTCGCGAGCGCATCGTCACCGTCCTTGGCCTCGACGATGTTGTAGGCGATGTCACTGTCGGTTTTGATTTGCCGTGCCGTCTCGAGCGAACCGCCACCAGCGGCCACCGACAGGCCGGCGAGTTGCTCCACGTACAGCAGTTGGCGCTTCTCGTTCGGCTTGTACCACGCGCCGCTTTCCACCTCGATCTTCGTATCGCGCCGGGCGACGAAGTGGATTTGCTCGCGGTGCAGCGCCAGCAGTGTCTTCACGTTGCCGAGGTCCTGGGTGCGGGCGCGGCGGTACAGCAAGTCGCTTTGCACGAAGCCCATGTTGACTTGGTTGTTGATAAGCAGTTCGAGGTTCTCGACCGCGCCGGTCGTTTCGACCGGCACCATGGCAACTTCTTGCCCGCACACTTGGCTCATTTCGGTGAGCTCGCGGGTGTAGGTGCCCGCCTTCGTGCCGGTGGCAACCTTGAGTTGCTGGGCGTTGGCGGCGATGCCCACAACGGCAATGCAGGCGAGGACGGCGATTTTGCGATTCATGGTACGTGCTCCTTAGTTGATTTGCAGGCCCTTCATGGCCGGTTCGTCAGTGGGTGGGGGTTGAAAGGTGGCGCGTTGCGGCGCGGGCTCGTCCTTGGTCGAGGCGATGAGTGCGAACACGGCCAGCGCCAACAGGGTAAGCAAAATGCGGTACTTCACGATTGCCTCCTTACCGGCTCCTTTACCTCGATGGCCGGTACGTCAATGGTAGGCGAGGGGTTGTGCGCGAGCGCCCGCTTTTCGCGGCCGCGCTGCACGATGGCGTCCAGCGAGCTAAAGGCCACGGCCAGTTGCTTGTCAGCGCTTTCGGCCGCTTCGGCGGCGAGCAGTTCGTTAATGCGGGCAACCTTGTCCTTTTCGGAAAGTTGCTTGATGCGCAAACCAGTTTGGGCGACCTTCCATTTGCGGGCGACCTTCTCGGTTACGCGGTCGAATGCCTTGGCAGCTTCCTCGGCTTCGTGCCATGCGATGGCCTGTTCTTCGACCATGTGCAGCGCGGCGCGCAAGTCGTCGGCGAAGTCCTTCGCCTCGTCGGGCGGCAGGCTTTCGATCTGCTGCTTCCATAGCTGGACTTCGGCGTCGAGGCTTTCGATTTCCTTTTTCGTCGCGTTCAGCCTCTCCCAGGTTTCGCCGCTAATGCGCTGCCGGTTCGTTACCGGGTCGGCCCGCGCATCGGCCTTGCGCAGGTTCAAAAACAGGTTGGCGATACGTTGCGACGCGTAGGGTGCGCCGTGCACGACAACCAGCGTAGCCGCCCCTGCGATGGCGAGCGACGCCAAACTAACGGTGTAGACAGCGGCCACGGCCCCACCGACGATGACGGCACCTACTCCAAGTGCCCACTTCAACTTGCCCGCTGTGGCTTGCAGGCGAGGGTCTTCACCCATGGTTTACTCCTTTCGTTGCGGAAGTACGATTATCGGCGATAATTTAGTCGGCGGCGTCCTCCCTTTCTTCCTTGGTAACGGGCCGGTACAACTCGGCCAAAATCAAGTCGCGGTAGGCATTCGCTTCGGCGTGCTGCCCGCGCTTACGCAATGCATCCATCGTGCGACGCAATGGAAGTAGGTGTACCTTGTAGCCCGGGGCGTACTTGCGCTGCGCGATGACGGCAGCCTTTACGCTATCATGTTCATGGTCGAGGGCTTCCCAACCAGCGAGGGCGGTGGCATCTCCATGCATGCCACAATAGCGCATCGAGGCCAGTCCATACGTGACTTTTTCGGCCGGGTCGTAATTCGCGCCGGTGTAGACGCCGCCAATGGTACGAAGGCCCATTCCCTTAAGCGGCCCGTAGAACAGTTTGTCGCCCAGCGTGCCGTCGCTGTTGAGAATGTAGAACATATGCCCGGTTTTTCCACCAGTGGCGGCGCGTTTGCCCGCGTAAACCAGCGTAACCGGCTGGCCTTTCGGTGCAGTTGCCATTTCGATGCTCCTAGCAAAGCCGCCCCATTAGCGGCTCGACCATTATACACCTAAAAACTTGGGAACCTACCTCGAAAAACAAGCTCGACTTCCATTCGCTCGAACGGCGGCGCAGGATTGCCGTTATACATTAACGGAGCAAACGTTGCCGCCAGTTGCCAGAATTCTGTTTCGATAAACCCCTGCGAATCCGGCACGAACGGCGCTTGGTTCGCTGGACTGTTTACGAACGCGAGGCCGGCGGGCGTTAGCTGCACCCGAACTTTGTCGTTGAGATTAATGACTACTTTCATGGCTAGTCCGTGTCGCGGCTGTGTTGAAACCACGCGTCGCGACACACAGCCTCCATGTCGCTGGCGTGCGTAAGGTCCTCGAGAAACTTTGTCGCCTCGGCACCCTTCAACTCGATACTCGTGCGAGTTACATGGTTGTGGATTTCAATGCGTTCGGGGTTGGCCGGGGTATGGCTGCCGTTAGAAGCGCGGCGAACGTCGAAGCTGTGCCCGCCCCATAGTTGGTGAAATTGCATATTCATATAAGTTTCCGCAGTTGTGCTTGAAGGTTAAATATGCGGGCTGCGAACTCGTCGTGCGTGCCGCTTTTGCTAACTGACCATGTGGTGCGAACGCGCAGCCCCTCACGTTTTGTGCTGAACACCGTGATGGTAATCGGCGGCTCGCTCAAATGCAGATCGCGCTGCGTGCCCGCTGGTTGGGTGCGCCATTCCATGCTTTCGAGTTGGCAGCCGAACCACCCGCTCCAGCGATAGCGCGTGCCATGAATAACGAACTCGGCGCGAGGGTCAAGCATCGTTGGTACTCCTAGTCGGGCAGCATTACCCATGGCGTTTCGTAGCCGCACTTCTTGCATTGGTAGCGAACGTAGCTGCCGCCATCACCGAGGCTACCGTAGTCCTCGCCGCTTTCGCGCCAATCATCTTCGCCGCACTTAGGGCATTGAACGTTGTGTTTCATTACTATTCCTTGCCGAACAACCGCCCCAGCCAACCCAAAAGGCGAGTTGATGGCGGTGTGAAGTACAGGTGAACGTACAGGTTTCGGCGCGCGTTGGGGCGTGCGAAGCCTGGAAATAGTGGCACGTTCATCGAAGCGAAGCCTTCGCGTTCAGCACGCTCGCGGTCGGCCGGCTCGGGTCGGTAGAACTTGTTGCAGTGATTTACGGCAAGCGATTCCCACCGACCGTCGTAGCCTCGATACAGGTCGGGCGAATCCTGGTCGATAATCATTGTTTTGCATTTCGTATGCGCTTCGTCGACTTCCACAATCTCGTACAGCGAAAAGGCGTCGAGTTGGTTGCTATAGTGGTACAGAAAGTCGCCGACTCGAACCTCTATCGGCGATACTTGCCTGCAACGCATGCCGCCGAGTTCTAGGAACTGTGCATGGTGTTCATGCACATCGCTGTGCAAACGCATTTCGAGGTAGGCGCGAACGCTGTCATTGTTGCGCATCAAAGTGCTCCAGGTAGTAACATTCGTTTGGTAGCACCGTAAGCCGGTACGGCAGACGGTGGTAGTGCAGCCATTCCAGCAGCACCCACAGGGTTGCTCCCTGGGCGCTGTGCGTGCTGTGCCCGTTTTGGCGGTAGCGGTCGATTATCGCCCGGGCTTGCGAGTACGTTACCCACATTGGATACACGCCCATGGTTAAGGGTTTGGTCGGGCCGATTTTGAAACGGCCGTCGCCGCCCGTATACGGGCCGTAGTTGAATTCGGCCAGTTCTGCGAGTTTCATAAATGACGCAACCTTTGGTAGCGATCCTTGTGGTAGCCGTAATGGGCGGGGTCCTTAACTACCAGCGCGATAACGTTGCCCCATTCTTTGAGCAAGGGTAGGTATACCGACTGCACCAGCCACCACAACTGGTCTGGAAAGCCGTGCTCGTCCAGCTTGGGGTAAGCGTAGTCATCTTCCTTTACCCATTCGCTTTCGCTTTTGAAGCTAAACACTCGGGGTTCTTCGCGAAAAGCAACGCGCAGTCGCATTTCCACGAAGTAGCCGCCAAAGCCCATACGATCAACGAACTCGGGCGGGTCGATTTCTTGTATGCTGTCGAGGTCTACCCACGGCCCCCGGGGGTAAACTTGGTATGGCCTCATGCGCTTCTCCAATGGTACAAAACGTTGTCCAAGTATTCCTCGTGCCACACGATAGCCTCGGCTTCGGTTTTGTGGCGACGCAGCACGCGAATATCATCTACGGTTATTAGGCAGGTTTCATACCAGTAACCTGTGGTTGAGTATTCGTCGAGGTTTCGTTCTTCGTCGAACGAAACTGCTTCCAGCATCGACCATGGGCCGGGCGACGACACGCCAAGGTAGATGGTAGAAAGCACCGAGTCGTCAACCAACTTGGTGCGCAGTACTTTATCGAGGGGTTTACGGCTGTTCGCCATCGCGCATCCTTTGCGCTTCGACCGCGTGATGCAACCCGCTAAGGTAGATCGCCGCCAACGATTCCTGAAACGTCGCGCCGGCATTCGTCATGTCGGTAAAAATTCCCAAGGCGATACGCTCTAACGCCTCGCCTTGTTCGTAGGTAACACCCGTAATGCACGTCATGCCCTGTGGCCGTATGCGCTCGCGCCGAACCAGCGGGCGCATACTGCTATGCACTGGCAGCAACGGGGCCGCGTAGGACCCCTTGCCGTGCTGTCGCGGGCCTGTCAAATGTCCGCCTCGGCGGTGGCCTTGGCGCGCTTTTTGGGCGCAGGCTTGCCGTGCTTTTGCAGGGTATCGACGGCGAGTTCCCACAGCGCCGAGTTCACAGCCACATCGCGTTCGATGCGGCCGATGCCCCGGCTTACGGCCCGACGACCTTCTTCGGTCGACAACTCGTTGCCGCCGCGCATCATGTTCTCCTGCACGCGATTGAACACATGCCACAGGTCGTTCGGCTTGTCCTCCTCGCGGCGAACCGCCAGTAGGGTATCGGCCGTCATCAGGCCCTTGCGGCGCGGCGGGCGGAATTCGATGGCTTTGGTCGCGAAGCGAACGGCCTCTTTCGGCGACAGGGGCACCGCCAGCATGTCCTCGCGCACCGAGTACACGCCGTCGGCCTGCTTGATAAGCATGCCGCTGCGGTTGACGATGTCCTCGACCATGGTTGCGGTGTGGCGCACCTTGATCGGCTCGACGAACGACGAGTCGGACACGATGAGCCCGTTGCTGCACACCAGCCGGAACATGCCGGCGTACAGGTGGAAGCCGCTGCTGCGGTCGTGCGAGTTCACCATTACGACTTGCGGCACAACATCGCCGACCTTGAGCAACTTTTTGATGTTGCCCTCCTTGCGAAACTTCAGCATGTGCTTGGTGAAGCGCATGCGCTCGGCCGCTTCCATCTCCTCGGTGTCGCGGCGCTTCGACTGCCGCACCTCGACGATCTCGTAGCCATTGAGGTTCATGGCCTTGATGATGTCGAACGTGTTGACGTGTCCGTACTTGTCGCTGACGCCGGCAATGGGCGACTTGGAAAAGATCGCCGGCGCGAACCGTTTGAGTTGGGCCACTTCCAGGGGCTCGAGATCGGGGTTGCGCAAAACCTGCGTGCCGCCGATTCGAATGCCCGCGTCGCGAATGATGGTAGACATAGCGCTGCTCCAAATAGTTTAGGACTTCGGTGGACCCCACGGCCCTAACCGAAGCCCGACTATAGCAGCGCAATTCGAGACAGGCAAGCCGCCTCGGTTATCGCCGATAATTTACCAACCCCGGATACGCTGGGCCGTCGCGCGCATAAGCGCCTCGGCAGCCTCGAACACGTACTCCTTAAGGTCGTTGTTGCCGGTAAACCCGTTCGCCAGGAATATGGCGCGTACTTCTTCACGGGTAAGTACTGGTGCCGCTGTCGGTGGCGATGCCTGTCGGTAGTCCTGGTAGGGGTCCCATGCGGGTTCGGCGTATCCACGGTCGCCCACCGGCACCCATAACGTGGCGTCGTCGACCAGCGTTTCCCAATACTGGCCGGACTGCCACGTTTTACGAAGCTCCGTGTGGTCACGCTTGACAGGCATCGCTGGCTCCTTACTTTTCGTCGCGGCTGCAAGCGGCGATGGCATCATCGCCGAAAACGAAAGTGCGGTCCTGGTTGGCGTTAATGTCGATGGCGTTGATAATGGCTCTCGCCGCCATCAGGTCGCTGCGGTTGCGGGCGAACATCAACGCCGTAATGGCCTGCGCCTCGTTGCTCGTAAGGCGGATGTTGTTGGCCGGGAAGTAGACGTCGGTAAGGTAATGGTTGAGCTCTGCCACGGTTCGCACCATGCGTTCACCGTAGGTCGGCCGCACCACGCCGCTGTCGATAAGCCATATCAGCTTTTCGACGAAGTGGCCGGCTTTCTTCGGGTCGAGTTCTGGCTGCTTTACCCGGGTAAGGTACGCCGTGGCCCGGGCGATGTAGTACTCCCAGCCATAGCCGAACACCGTGATCATGTCCCAATGCTGGGCCTTGCCGGCGTTCATGTAGTGGTCGCCACCGTATTGAACGTTGTTGGGGTTCGCTGTTTGGTTCATTTCAAAAGCTCCTTAATACGCTGGTTGAGATGCTCCATCAGTTTCTGTCGTTTTGCCTCGTTTTCCTTGTCCTGTAACTTGTACTTTTCGTCCATGTAGTACTGCTGGTAGCGAAGCATGGTAGCGGCGATCTTGCGATTGCCCATTTCCAGTTCGTCCGCGCAGTGCAGGGCCCCCTCGAAGCGGTCGACCCAGCCAAGCAGGCGTTGCTCCTGCTCACTAAGGTCGAATCGAATGTGCAGCCGAACTTCTTCGGTCAGTGAAATCTCGTGTAGCGCATCGGCAATGGCAGGGTTGGCGCGCTTTACGTTGGCCGGCATGTCGCCTGTAACGCGCTCGCTTACGTCGTGAAAAAGCGTCGCCCAAATAAGCGCCTCGCGCGCCATCGTTCCGACGATGGCATAAATAATTGCGGCCATGCGCCACGAATGCTCGGCCACGCTTTGGCGTGTGAGCATGCGCTGGCCTTTAAGGTGGTAGCGCTCGATCCACCCGCCATCGAACAACGATTCCACTTCGTCCATGGGGTGGGCTTCTTTGTATAGCTCGGATGGAGGTACAAGTTTGTCGGGCGTAATCATCCCGGCAGATATAACCTTGGCCGTTTTGGCTTCTACGCCTCTTTCTCGCAGCAGCCGTTCGACGTCTTCAGGGCTCATAGGCATGGCGGCAGTAACCGGGCCCGGGCGCTGAATTTTTACGGCAGGCGGGCCTTCGCGTTTGCATCGGTCACACGTGAACTTAGTCGGTATGGGGTCGAGCGGGCCTACGCTATGATCGTAACGTCCGCACTCGTCGCAGTAAATGTTGGTAGTTCGTTCGGTCATGGTGCTGCTCGCTGTTGAATTCTTACTTCGAACGACGCTCAAGCCACTCGCGGGCTGCGCACTGCCAGTCCAGCAGTTCGATGTCCCACACAGCGGTTCTGGCTGCTTCGGGTTTTTTCGCCCGGTGCCAGTGCAGCGCATTCCACAGCGAAATGGCCGTGCGAATGGCGAGGCTTTGGGCAAACATCGGGATCACATCGCTGCCCCGGCCGATGGCGGCGTCGGCCTCGTCCATGAACGTGGCGAGTTCGGTGTCGAAACGTTCGATGCCGTAGGCGAAGGGGTTTAATTCTTCGGGGCCCACCAGCTCTGCGTACTTGCATCTGGCGTCGTACAGGGGCTGGTTCCAGTTGCTGGGGTCGCGCTCGTATCGGTCCACGAACCACTGCCAGTACGGGTTGTCGGTGTAGACGTGGAAGCTGTTGCTCACCTGCCAGTACTTGCCGACCTTGCAGCCGATGCGGGCCGCGAGGTACATGAGCAGCATTGAAAACTGCACCGCGTTCGCGCCGTAGCATCCGAGAACGGCATCGTTGCTGCGGTTGTTGACGGTAAGGTTGAGGTAGCCGTCGCGAAGCCGAAGCATGAGCATGTCGTTGCACGGCATGTCCTTCGTTTTCGTGCCGAGGTCCAGTGCAGGGTTCCACACCGACAGCACGACTTGCCGCGAGTTGGGCGAACGCCGCAGGATTTGAATCGCCTCTTCCACTTGGTCGATTCGCTCGGCGGCGGTGCCGACCCACCGGCGCAGCCGGTAGCCGTAAGGTGCGTGGAACACCTTGCCGTCGTCGCTGAAATCAGCCATGCGCGGCAGCACATGGGCGAGGTACTGCACATCGCAGCGCCCCGCCAAAATCCACATCGCCTCTAGATAGTGGAAGAAGGGGTTGGCGTCGCGCACCGGATCGAAGAGGACGTTTCGTTGGGGCTTCCACCACTCGGTAACGAACAGCCCGTCCCACTCGATGGTTTCGCGGGCGTTGGCGACGCTGTCCGCCGTGTGGCGCTTGCCATGGCGCAGCAGCATGGGCAGCGCTCGCGGCAGGGCTTCGTTAATGTCGCTGATGCAGTTGTGGCCGAGCATAGGCGATTGCTCCAAAAGAAACATGGGCAACCATACTAGCACAGCTACGTCCCGCCGTGGGTCGTTGAAGTGGCCCAGCCGTTAGGGCTTGCCTGAGTACAGCAGCCACCAGCGGTTAAGTAGCTCGGCAGTCGTTGGATAGGCTTTTTCGTACGGAATGTCGACCCGGTAGCCGCCCCGGGCCAGTACTCGGGAGTAGCACAACTCTACGCGATGGTAGTCGTCGTACACGTTCTTTTTGATTTTGGCGATGCGGGCTTTGTCCTTGTTGTCGGCCCCGCCGTTCGAGCGTCGAATGAGTACGTTTTCGAAACACTTTTCCACAGTGGTGTCGATGAAGGCATTGACATAGCGGTGCCCGTACTTTTCGTGCAGGAATTCACCCATCTGGCCCCAGCTATGGGCCAACAGTAAACCTTCAAACACGACGATGCCGGTATGGTGCACACCGTCTTTAGCCTGCGTACGCTTCGCCGCCCAATCGACCAGCTTAACGACATCATCGATCTTGCTAATGCGGTCGCAGCCGCCCGTGGCACCCTTCGTCATGTCGTAGGGACCGACGATATACAAGGGCAGGTCACGCCAAGTTCCGACGCTAAGCAAAACCTTTTCGCCGCGTTTGGTTTTTTCAACCTTTACTGGCTGGCAGTTGGCGACGGCATAGATTTTGCGCACCAGCGTTGTTTTTCCACCGCCGCTAGTCGCCCGAATTTGTAGGATCATTCTTATGTTCCTCGTCGCCCGTTTCGGGCTCAACCTTAACCCACCAGCCGCAGTCCACGAAATGCCTTACATCCATGGCGCAAATGTTCGGGCAGGGCAGGCGACGACCATTCTGCCACACGGCGGTTACATCGTCGCCGATAACTTCCATGTACGCGCAACCTTCGCAGTGGCCCGAAAACTCACCATCCCTGTGGCGGTAGTAACGCGCTTGTTTCATATGGTACTCCCATAAGGGCCGGCTGTGCCGGCCGCGTAACTCTACTCGCTGTCGGCCTTGCGGGCCCACCCCTTCATTTTGTCGGCACCAGCGTCGATCATAGCCTCGCTGGTGCCGAACTTGCCACGGCAATACCAGCCCACTCCGAAAGCGGCGGCGAACAGCACCAAAATCAGCAGGATGTCGATAATCATGGTTGGCTCCAGTGTCAAAAAAGCCCCGCGCTGGGCGGGGCAAAGGCAGCGCAGGGCAGCGCGCGTTAGTCGTTGATCGCGGCCACGATCAGGTCGCCGATGCTGCCGGCGTTGTCGAGGTCGTCCATCGTCTTGGCGTCGACGATGTCATACTTGCAGCCGGTCAGCTCGTCGTCCAGCTTGGTCAGGTACTTCGTCGCATCGGGATCGCGCCCCACCTGCACGAACAGCACGGTGCAGGCGTCGTCCGCGGCCTGGGAGTTGGCCTGCTTGCGAATGACGTCGGCCGCGGCCTTCTTGTCGTCGGGCACGCCGTCGGTGAACACGACGATGCAGTCCTTCTTGTCGCTCTTGCCGGCCAGCTTGAACGCCGCGGACAGGGCTTCGGCCAGCGGGGTTCCGCCACCCGGGCGGTTGTCGCTGAGCACCTGCCGCACCTTGCTGGCGTCGCAGCCGTCCTGGGCGTTGATGGTCGAGCCGCCGAACACGACGAGGCCGATGCCGTCGCTGTCCACCTTGCAGACGTCGCGGGCGAAGGCTTCGAGCGATTCCTTCATGTAGTCCCAGCGGCTGCGGCCACCGGGCATGTCCTCGGTGCCCATGCTGCCCGACTTGTCGATTGCGACGATGAAATCGTACTCGCTGAAAATCGCTGTTTGTGCTTCGTTCATTTGCAACTAACTCCATTGGTTCACCGACGATTGGTAGTGGCTCGCCGGTACAGGCCACAAAATGCAGTGTAGCACAACTTTGCTGGAAGCTATTCAGCGTTGGGCTTGTTAGGCAGACGTGCCAGCACTTCGTTTTTAATGGCCTTAGCGAGTCTGTACACCTGCTCTTCGGTTGGTTCGTAGTAGCTAAATTTAGCCTCCGTTACCAACTGGTCGATAACCCGTTCGGGCAGTTCTACTTCCCACCCCGCGCTATTTTCTTCGGAACGAATAACCTGAATTTTGCGCACTTCCCAACTTTTTAGGCCGAGTACGCGCTTGGCCTCGTCTTCAGTGCAGGCAAACCAGCCTGCCCAATCGTAGCCTCCCTTGTCGTTGCTGTACCCGCGACGACGCTCCCATTGAACGTTATCGGTTTTCACGGCTCTTTTTCCAGGTTGTCTGGTTGGGCAACCAGCGACCATTTAAGCGGGTTGACGTAGGTGGTTATGCACACGGGCTCGGGGTCGCTCGACTTTTTGAACTGGCGCACCTCCATAAAGGTGTTACCGCCCACCGACATTATCGTGGCTTCCACCAGCCGGTTGTAGTAGCTCTCTTTCGTGCCTTCCTTGGTATGGATGTGAAGTTCCACATTCGGCTGCCGGTGCAGGGTTGCTAGCAGGTTTGGGTTTACGAGCATGGGTGGTTCTCCGATAGAACAAGGCGTAGCCGGCAAGGCCAGCGTAAATGGCCGCAAGGGCAATGGCAGGATAGTTCATGTCGTTTGCTTGGCTGGCAGGCCCGCAACCACGCGTAGTATCACCCGCACTTGGCCCTCGGTTACGGGCGGCAGCTTGGCGCTTTCGAGGGTTTCGTTTAGCTGGCGCAGCATGCCGGGCACAAGGGGCCGCGTAGGCGCGAAGCGGGCCAGTTGTGCATGGTCGCCCCTGCGCGCCATGGCGTAGCCCTGGAACATGTGTTCGGCTTCGCGTTCCATGTAGTCGCCGTCGGGGTCACGGCGAAAAAAGCCCCTGCGCCCATTGCTGTTGAACAGCATGGCGATTTCGAAGTCCTGCCGAAGGTTTTCGTCATTCAGCATTCTTTTACTCCTTGGTAAGGCGGGGCCGAAGCCCCGCCGTTGGTGTTACTCCCAGCGATCCAGCTTGTAGGCCGTTTGCACACCCGACTTGTGTGTGACGATCACTACCGGGTAATCGTTGCCGATGGCTTGCCGACCCGATGCCGCGCCGAAGAACGAAGTCGAGGCCCGGGCCCCGCTCTTGTATGCCGCTGCCAAATCGCGGGTGCTGGTTGCGTACCGATTGCCGACGTCTTCGAAGCCCTCGGCTGATGCCGCAAAGGTGGTCGCATTGCCTTCGGGAATACCGACTTGCTGTGCGTACCGCATCGGATACGCACCCGCGCCTGCATAGGCAATCGTCCATTTGCCGGTGCTGAGCACCTGCTCGATCTTTTGCCGAAGCGACGAATACGTGTACGAACGGCTTTTGTTTTCCTCGCCGTCGGTGACGATGCCGAGGAAGTAGACGGTGTCCTGGTCCGACGGCATGTCGAGCCCGATTTCGATGGCGCGGCCAATGGCATCGTTCAACGCCGTGCTGCCGCTGCTGGCGTTGAATGCGTTTTCAACTTGGCCGAGGTAGTCGAGGGTTGTGGCCTCGTGCAGAATGCTGACGTAGGAGCCGAAGCTGATTACGGTAACGTCCACCCTGCCCGGCATCGAGCCCAACGAATCCAGCAGGTGACGCAGGGCTCGTCTGGCCGCGCCCAAGTACGACGCCATGCTGCCGCTGTTGTCCATTACCAAAAAGGCGTGCACGCGCTCGGGGGCCTTGCCCCCTGCCATCGGCTTGACTTTTTGTGGTGCGGCCCGTTCGGTCCAGTCGTGACCCTTCAGCAGGCCGATGCCGAATGCCATGTTTTGCTGTTCGGCGCCCTGCACATGCAGCTTGTTGAGGTGTGCTTGGATGACCGTACGGAATGGCTTGAGGTCGCTTCGCAGGTGTTCCACGAACAAACCGCCGCCCGGCACGCCGCGCATATCGCGGGCGCATTCGAGCAGCAAGAACACGCCCTCGCCGTGCTGGATGTTTTCGCTGCCCCACATATTTGGCGTGCTGACGATGGCTTCGACAGAAACCAGTTCGCCAGCTACGAGGTTCCAGTCAGCCGCGCGGGCGGGCGGGTTCGGGAACGACCAAGCCACCGGGTTGCGGTGGTCGGGGTGGTCCCATTGCAGAATGGGCGGCGCGTGCTTGTCGGCCGCAGTCGTAAGCGCGGCGAAGCGGCCGACCATCGGCACCCGGTATTGGATTTTCGAAGCGCCCGGCAGTACGTCGCGCTGGAACTTCTCCCACGTGATTACCTTCGGCGGCACTTCCAGGTCGACCGCATCGGGTTTCGGGGTGGGCGCGAGGTGCGAAAACACGCCGCTCGACTTGCCGTTCTTGCGGGGTTGTTCCACGATCACGCTGGACGGGCGCCACAGAGGCTTCGTCGCCTCCAAAATGTCGTACTCGTCCACGTATCGGCGCTCGAAGGCCGGGGCGATGCCAAGCGTTTCCACCGCCGACTCGGCGATTTCCACCTGCTCGGCGGTCGGTGCCTTTTGGCTGGTGGCGTATTGCGAAGGGTCCATCTTCGCGTCGAAGCGCGCCTTGATGTCCTTCATCGGCAGCCCGGCCGCGATGTCTTCGAGCAAGGTGCCGATCATCGACGAGCGCGGCCGGGCAAAGCCGACCGGCGCGGTAGCGATGGCACGCCACACCACGTTCTTGCGGTGGTCCTCCTTCGGCACAGTCACCAGCGAGGCGTGCAGTTCTGCCAACCACCTCGCGCGGCCCAGCACCTTTTCGCCACGGTACAGCGCGTTGGCTTCCAGTATCTGGATGGCTTTGTCGACCACGGCAGGCGAAAACTCGCGCAGTGCCCGCCAAGTGTTCGTGAAGTCGACTTGGCGCTCGGCCGCTTCCTGGTACGGGTTGCGGGGCGAGCCCTTGCTGTCGCGCGAGATCGGCTTGAACACATGGGGGTTGAACAGGTGCAGGTGCCTCCAACCGCCGGCCGTGTCGTTGCCGAAGGTGTATTCGTCGCTGTAGAACACGCCCGTAATCTTGGCGTCCTCGACCAGCGCCTTGATTTTGCGTACGGCGTTCCCGAGTTCATGCTCGTTATCGGGTACGTCCCCTGCCTGCCACATGGCCGAGCGCGAGGTGCCGTCCTCGGCGATGGTAACGAGGCCGGCGTAGCGGTTCAAAAAGTGGCGGCAGGCGAAGCAGTTGTGATACTGCTGGTTGCTGAACGAGCCGAGGTAACGCTCCCACAGCTTGTCCTGGTCGATGTTCGTCGTGAACACCGTTTGGTTTTCGGTACGCTCCTTGTAGCGAGTGCTAAGGCGCACAAGGTAGTCGGCGTATTCCTTGTCATTCAGGTTGCTCATGCTGCTCTCCAGGTAAACCGGCGACGTTGCCGGAAATCGCTAAATGTCCAATTCGCCTTGGGTCGAATTATAGCGCGACATGGGCTCGTAACCGTTCTTCGCCCTGCCGACATTGTACTTAACCCGCACGTACTTGGAGGTTTCGCACAGCGTATTTTGAATATCGTGCGCCTCCAGTTTTCGGTCCTTAAAAACCGGGCCGACTTGCGGGTGCTTTTTCGCGAGTTCCACCAAGGCCCGCAAGGCGGGCAAGAACTGTTTTTCCTTAAGGTCGTTTCCGCGACCAGCCATGTCCGCTGCAGTAGCCATGCCTAGCAGGTACTTCATACCCCGGCTGCTACCCGGGCCCGGCGGGGCCCACGACATACGGTCACCCCACCAGCCAGTGTTAACGTCCCCGAGCACCCAGCGCAGGTCTGCCACGACTTGGCCGGCAATAAACGAGCCTACCCCCGGCAAGCTATGCAGCGCTTCGGCCGTGCGTTGCAGGCTTTCGGGCACGACATAGCGGCTCGCGCGCTTGTCGCAATTGTCGGCACAGGTACGAATGGCGTTTAGAACTTGGTCGATTTTGGGCCCGCCGCTCGCGCCGTTGATAATGTACGCATTGGTGAACACGATGCCACCAGTGTCCTTAATGGCGTACATCGCCTTGTAGGCCCGGTCGTAATTCCACTTCGTAAACCCTCCTCGATTATCGGCGATAATCGCCGACAGCGTTTCAGGTTTGTTGATCATCCTCGCCAGCAGCGCAGCGATTAGCGGCGTGCGGTAGTCCGCGTAGGTGCCGGGGGTATACCAGTTGTTCAGCAACCAGCGCGACACCTTGTCGTCCATACGCCTAACATTGCACCAGCGCGTGTAGGCGATCACCTTGTCCTTGGTATATGGCGGCGCTCGCCCCGACTCCTTGGCCTTTCGAACCTTCTCGCGCTCGGTAATCCAATAGGCCCACTCGTCTATGCGCTCGGGCACGAATGCAATGCTTGGCATGGCTGCTCCTAATCGACGAGGCCCTCTTCCTCGACCGTGTTTATGAATTGTTGCACAGCGCTTTCCAGCTTTTCGAACTGTGCGCTTTTGTCGCCTTTGCTGAAAAAGGTATGCAGGCAGCCACGAAGTTCAGCTTTTGCCCGTTCCCACGCTTGGGCGCGAAGCGCAGTAAGTACGTCGGTGCTATCGTGCATTTTACCCTCGCGTTTGGTTGATATCGCGAAGCCCCGTATGCTCAGCACCAGTTATGGCGTCGAGCCGCTTCGAAAGGTCAATCATTGACAGCGCGTCGTTTGCCAGCAAAACCGCCATGCTGCTAACCATGTTGGACGTAGCTTCGATGTCTCGGCGTTGCGCCTCGGCATCGCCGTTGTAGTCTTCGATTTTGGAACGAAGGTGCAGGCCGATCATAACGCCCCGGCTATCCAGCAAAGGCTTGAGGCAACTGTAGCTCGGTTCGTAGAAACCGAAGGTTTCGGTATAGCCCTCGGTATGCTCGGGCGTTTTTCCCGCAATCATGTGAAGTACAACATGCGCGCCGATGTCATTCTTTTTTAGAATGGCCTCGATTTCCGCGCGTACAGCCAGCAGTTTGGCGTTCGATTCCATGCTAGTACTCCGGGTAAAAAGGCTTCGCCGATTCCTTCGGCTGCTTAAGGTCCTGCACCCGGCCGGCGGGCTTGGCGTGGAAAATAAGCGGCGACTTGTGTGCCCGCTCGGCGTACAGCATTACCGCCTGATGCTTGTTGTCCGCTCGCACCGGGCCTTGGTACTTCGTACCGACGTAGATGTGAAACAGTTCCATGGCGGTTAGTCCTTTCGGTATATGGCCCACAGTCGCCGCCATAGCGACCGTTGCGGGCGTTGATAACCTTCGGGTTCGTGCAGCACTTGCCCCACGCGCCACCTAAACCCACTTGACGGGTCAACCACTGAAATTCGCATGCCGCAGACCGGGCATTCGACGTTTCGCATAATTCCACCACGCGGCCCGGGCAGGTATTGATTGCCGTGGCCGCACGGCCATTCATACTTATCGTACCAGCAGTCAAGCTCTGCTGGCGACATGTCGCGCTGCATTACACTTCCTCCTCGGTACGCCGGCGGGTCGGGCGGTACTCGCCCGTAGCTTCATCGAGCACTAGCCAGCGCTCGCCCTCGCGGCGGGCCTGCATGTACGAGCGGAAAGTGCGGTCGCGGTACACCTCGCTTACGGCGCGTTGCGTGCGATCCTTCGCCAGAATGTTGCTGTAAATAACCTCGTCCACCGTATCGCGGGACAGCACAAGATAGTTCATAACCGTCTTGCGCTGGCCGTTGCGGTGCAGTCGTTTAACCATTTGCTGGTACAGCTCCAACGAGTCGCTAAGCCCGAACCAAATGAAGTGCCGCCCGCCGTGCTGCATGTTCAACCCGTGGCCGACGCTGGCCGGATGCGCTGCAATGCCGGGCAGCTTCTTTTTGTTCCACTGTTCGATAATCCGCGTAATGGCCTTTTCGTTCGGCTTGCGGTTGTGCTCATCGCGGCCGATAAGCGCAAAGTCGGGGTACTTGCGCATGATGCGAATTGCTTCGTGCCGAAAACGGTACACGATGATTGGCGGCTCGCCCTGCAACTCGTCGATGATTTCGTTGATCGCATCGGTTTTGGCGCGGTGCACTGGCTGCCAAACCTTTGTCATCGTTTCTTCGTGCTCGGCGTATATCGCGCCGCCCGCTAGCTGGGCGCAGCGATTGCGCAGTGCGGCCGCATGCGGGTTGTTGACGAAGGTGCCGGTTTCCTCGAAGGCGATAAACATGTCCTCCTCCAAGGTGGTGTAAATGTCGCGGGCCCGCTCGGGCAGTTCCACCCATATCGGCACCGTTAACAGCTTGGGTAGGTCGAGCCAGTCCGCGTCTTCGAGGCGCATAACGACAGGTGCAGTCGCCTCGGTTATGTCGCGCAGGGCGAAGGGCTTCGGAATAAGCCGATGGCCTTGGTAGCCTCCAGCATCGAAGTGCTGCTGCTTGAAGTCGGTGTACCTGCGGCCAAGATGGTAGCCGCGATCCACGATATACATCTGCGGCCAAACTTCGTGTAGGCCGTTGGGGGTAGGCGTGCCAGTCATAACGACGCGGCGCTTAAAGTCCTTGGCGCGGCGACGCATAATGCCGAAGCGAACCGTCTTAACCTTTTTGAACATCGACGACTCGTCCACGACCAGCATATCGAATGGCAGCTTCGTGCGCTTTCCATATACATCGTCCAACCAGCGCAGGTTGTCAACGTTAACGAGGTATATGTGCGCGGGCCTTTCGAGCGCGGCAACTTTTTGTTTGTGCGTGCCGTGCACGATGCTGAATTTAAGGCCCCGCGTATGCTGCCACAACTTGGCTTCCTGTCGCCATACGTTGTAAACCACACGCAGCGGGGCCACGATCACGACGCTTTCGATTTTTCCAACGCGCAACAGCTTCGCGATGGCTGTAAGCACCATGATTGTTTTGCCAAGGCCCATGTCGACGAACAGCGCGCAAAAGCGCTTCAGCAACAGGAAGCGTGCCCCTGTTACTTGGTACGAATACAAATCGGCCTTGGTTCGCATGGTTGTTACTTTTCGGATTCGATACGCGATTGAGTTTCCAGCGCGTCGAGAATGTCCGGCAGGTCGGGCGGCACTACCTCGTTAAGCCAAATGCGCAAGCATTTTAAGATGTCGTTTGCTCCTCGAAAGTATAGCGACCGTGCGTGCGGGTCCAGGTGCGCTTTACTACGCCCGGCGGCGGCGTCATCCTCCAATCGCTTTTCGTATAGTTGCGCGGCTATGTTTTCATAGCGCTCGCTGTTCTTTTTAGGTGCAGCCAACTTGTACTCCTCGGTGGCAGTGGTGGGCCAACCATTTTACACGATGGGGTAGCTGAACCCAAGCGAACGCAAAATAATTTCCACCTGCAATCGGTCGACACCCGGCAGGTTTTTAACCCAAAAATCCATGTTGATTTTTTGTAGTTGGTCGGGGGTAATTGCTTCGACGGTGCGCCCCGCTTCGAAGCCGAGCATCCAAAAATCGTTGGCGATGTTCTCGAGCACTTCCTTGGCTGTGGGGTCCTCGCCAAGCGACTGCCGCAACTCGTCGGCCACTTCATCGACAGTCATGTTCTTAAGCTCGGTCATGGCGTACTTCGCAAGCACCATCACAACCTGTTCAGTGGTAAGCGACATGGCTAAAAGTCCTCTTGCAGTTTGCGCAGGGCGTCGAGCGTTCCACTGCGTTTCGGGGGTTTGGCTAGCTTAACGCCTAGCTCGCGAGCACGGGTGGCAAAGAAATCTTCGAGGCTCGATTTGGTGTTGATTGTTTCGACACGGCAACCGCACAGGCGCAAGTCGTCTTGTATTTGTTCCTGCTTGCGCTCGAACTTGCCGCCGTAGGGGCGCTTTAACTCGACAAAATCTACGGTGCCTCGGCCATCGGGCCAAACCAGCATGCGGTCGGGCCAGCCCTCGACACCATCCAGGGGCGACAGCTTGCGCTGCCGGCATTTGTACTTGCGCGCCAGCTTTAGAAAGTGGTTTTCGACCGACGATTCTTTAGCTGCCTTGGCGCGCAAGGCACGCATTTGTTCCTGTGTACGCAGTTTATGAACCACGATTATCGGCGATAATCGGCCGTCACAGCCTTGAATCGTGCGTACATGCGCGGGTTCATAAACACCTGCCGCTTTTCGGTATACACGATGGCCTGATCATCCTTAAGCATGTTATGGGTGACCATACGTGTACCAAAAAACTCTACCATCCAGGCATTGGTCGAGGCGACTATTTCGGGCGACAGTACCTCGCACACGCGGGACGACAACTGTAGCCTCGGAATGTACTCGATACTGTCGGGCACGACCACGACTTCCATACCGACGAAGTGGCTTACGCGGTTAAAGTAGTCGAGTTCCTCGACCGTTTTTCGCATTTGGTCAAGGCTAATCGAAGGACCAGTGCAAGCCGTACTTGCTGTGCTGACATTTACAGTCTTCAGCATGTTGTCAAGCCACTGCTTATACTCCATTTTGTTTCTCCTTTCGATTACGAACTAAAGCTCCGGTTTCACGCAACGTAATTTCCTTGGCACCAGCAGCGACGGCCAACGTCCGCTTGCTAAGGCAAATATCATAGTGCTCGCGGTAGGTGCCCGCGTGCTGGCACCATCGGCGGGCCACACCTATGCGCTGGGCCATGGCGTGCAGCTCCTCACTGGTATCGGCAACCATGTGGCACATAGTCATGCGGCCGAACTTGGCCTTCATGTTATCGACGTACACCGCCATGACACTCATTCCATTTTGTTTTCTTTCCACGCTCTGCAAGTACACCCGTCTACCAAACACGGGCTCATATCAATGTAGTCGTGTTCGCTGCACTTGTGCCCGCAGGCTTCGCACACCTCGGGGCAATCGGTAGGGTCGTGAAAATGTCGGCAAAACGGGCCAGTATCGAAAAAGTCCCCGTCGTCTTCAACGGCCATGATAACTCCTTACTTTCTGTTATCGACGTACACCGCCATGGCATTCGCTTAGCAAGGTTTCACGAACGAAGCGCACCTTGCGCCGAACTACTTCTGCCATTAGGGCCGCGCAAGTAGGGTCCTGCGCGACGCGGCCGAACAGGTAGCCGGCGTCCGCATCCAGTTCGTCTAGGGCGATGCGTACCTTTTCAGCGGCTTCGGCGCTATCGGCCAGCAGGGCATGTAGGTCAAGCATGGTTACTTCCT
>JGI10216J12902_102714417_pt1 | contig 20523 bp, 14 predicted proteins | sample KanNatreferecore_FD_12902 | JGI IMG/M metagenome (IMG submission 12902)
CCGTAATCCTGGCGAACTTCAATTCTGTCTTGGCCATCAGGTGCTGTCGCCATGAGGGAATGAATAACTCGTTCTTCACTACGTAAGCATGCCGGGGCATTAATATTGTTTCATCGTTATTCGAACCGATTATCTTACGGGTCATTTTCCCGGTGGCAAGATCAATAGAAACTCCATATACATTGCTGCGTTTACGGAAATTAAAGACTGTCTTAACGCGGTCGCCGTATCCGGGGTTCACATTATTGCTTGTATGATCATTCATGATGATCACGAGGTTGGGCCCGCTGATCAGGCTGGTGAACGAAGAATAATAAGGGATTCCGCCCGCCCCCGCAAAATAACTGCTGAAATCATAACCATAAGAGATACCATATGAATTTGAGTTGTTGGAGCGGATCTCCTCCACCTGTGATTTCGGAAGCGCGTTTAGCCACTTGATATTACCATCCTTGTCGGCGTTGATCACCAGTATATCCTGGTTTGTAAATCGATGCACCCGTGTATAGCTCCAGGATTTCGTGGATGCATTGTATGTTGAATAAACGTAAGAGGAATATTTAGAAACTTCACTCGTAATAACTACGGAATTATCTGCCGGGTTAAGCATGACGGATTTGATTACGAAATTATTGGGAAACTCATCTTCTTCGTCTTCATCCTTTGCTTTTTTAGCCTGTTTTTTCTCTTCTTTCGAAAGGTCATCATCATCCGTTTCATCCACGAAACTTTTACCCAGCATTCCCGAGTTGATCTCTTTGAATGAACTCAGGAGGAGAACTCCTTTTTCCGGGTCAACTTTATTGATATAAAAACCATTCAGGTCCTCCTTCCGGGCCTCGTTGCTGTAAAAGCCGGCCAGCAATAACTCACCGGTGGGCTGTTCGATAAGTTTGCCGCTGATAATATAACGGTCATCGGAATTCATGACGACATCTTTTTCCTTTTTACCATCTGCATTGTAGATGGACATAACATATTGCTTAAAAACAAGGCGCTTTCTTTTTTTCTTACCATATTGTGTTTCTTCGAATTCCTTACCCAGTACGACGATCTTATTGTTCTTCGTAAACTGTACATCCTGCAGGGCATAATTGCCGGGATTAAAAGAAAGTTCGATAACGGCCGATTCCTTCCGCTTCAGGGTTTTGTCCAGTAAATGCACACCCAGCGATACCCTGTCCTTGCCCGAAATATTGCTCACCATCAGGAAGGCGCTTCCGTTATGTACGGGCGTTACCTTCATCTCGTAATCATCTTTCTTACTTTCGAGCTGGTAGCTTCCCAGTTCTGCAAAGTCACCCGCCAGGTCGCCGCTGTTCTTATCCACTTTTACACCGTATACTTTGAATAGTTTTTCTTTTTTAATATAGTCGGTAGCAAACATATAAAGGTCATTATCCAGGGCCTGGAAACTTTGGAATTCCAGGCCTTTTAATTCCTTTTTATATTCCTTATCATATACTTCAGCAAAATTCTTATCCAGCTTCATTAATTTCTGGCTGGTACCGTAACTGGCGCCGATTACGAAGTAAGATTTCATCTTTAGCCGGGCTTCTGTAAAATACAGGCCGGTGTTATCAGCCGCCACGATATCGAGGTCAGCCGTTCCCTTTTTCAGTTTGATCTCCTCCCCCCAGGTCATTTTATAGGTTTGGCCGAACGCAATAGAATTCAGGAAAATTAATGCGGGTACAATAAATAGTTTTTTCATAAAATTTTAATAAGGCAGCGAAATTAAGTAAAAGAGGGAGCTATGTCCGGCACCTGTTGCAAAAAAAACCTTAAAGAAGGGGTTATTTCATGGGTTTAGGGGAGTTTCCCGGTTCCCTTTCAGAGGAGATTGCCGGCCGGCCAGATAAAAAAGCAAGTCCTGCACAGAGCCAACAGAGAAAAAGAGGAAGGAAACAATTAGGCGTATCTCTTTTTCTCTGTTAGCTCTGTGCGACAAATAGCCAGGTATCCCTCTATTCTTTTTTACCTGGCAAAAAGCTGATCTGCGAGATCGCTATTTTATTCAGCTCTTTTTTAACGGATGGCATATCTGTATTTAGTTCAACATCCCCCATCAATTCATTATCGGTACTTTCGGTAAAATCGAGGTCCAGCCTAAACTGTACCGGGGATTTTTCCATCGTACCATTATTATAAGATTGTATATAGCCACCATAATCCCACCCAAACCCAGAAAAATTTATTTTCTGGCCATTTATCCTCAACAGGTCTGCCAGGGATGAACCTATTTTAAGCCCTGAGGCAGTATGGTAGGGCGCATCATACATACCACTTTGCAGGAAAGCAATATCCTTATGGTAGTTGGTATCCTGCCAATAAACAACAATCTCTTTCCTGTCGCCGGGATAAATGATGGTGACATCGACGGAATCAACGCATTCTGCTCCGCAGATCCTTTCATCTTTTACATTCTCAGTCCCGAATATTTTTTGCAGCCCGGCAAAATCAGTGCGATCATTGATGGCGCCCCAGCTTGAATCGGTAATCAATGTGGAGTCAATCGCATTTATTTTTTTATCTTCTTTGGTATTTTCACTCTTATCGTCATTGGCGCAGCCCCAGGCAGAGGCAATAAAAAACACAGGAACTAATAACTTTTTCATTGAAAATTTTTTAAAAAGATTTTTAATCCCTCACATTATGGATTTCCCACGGGACCTGTTCGACATGAGCATTGGTATTGTAAAAGTCAGTCATCTCTTTTACGAAAGCCTCGCTACCTATTATTTTAAATGACATTTGAGGGCCTCTCTCTGGCATCTCATCCCGGTATTTCACAACCGATGCTGTAGTTAAATATACCCAAACTTCATTCTTGTTGTTAATTAATACATATTTACTCACCTCACCATTTCTTACCAATTCTCTAAATTTAAGAGCATTAATTTTTTGGGGTTCTGCCGTATTACAACCACATATAACAATTGAAACTATAAATGTCACCATTAATTTTTTCATACTTACAGCCAGTTTAATTTAATGACCTGGCATAATTGCTGTTGCTTCAATCTCTATGAGGTATTCCGGTGCAATCAGCCCTTTCACTTCTATCATGCTCGTACAGGGTTTTATTTCCTTGAAAAACTCTCCGTGTGCTTTTCCATATTCTTCCCAGCGGGAAATATCGGTGACGAACATCCGGGTCCTAACTACATCTTTTAACGTTGCACCCGCTTTCTGCAAAACGGATTCGATCTTTCCGATTATAAACCGGGTTTGAGCATACGCGTCATCTTTTCCAACCAGCTGGTTAAATTCATCTACCGCTACCGTACCGGTTACCTCGATAATATTTCCAACCCTTACAGCCCGGCTATAGCCTACGATATCTTCCCATTTGGCGCCGGAGGAGTAGTTAGTTCGTTGCATTTATATAGGTTTATAGTTTATGGTTTATAGTTTATGGTTGGCGACATTCATTCTACTTGTACATTTCTTTCAACCCATAGTTATCCTGCAATTCGTTAGGAAAACCGGGAACTAAAGAAACCATAAACTATAAACCACAAACTGTTTTTAATTCTTAATCTCTATATTACCGGGATCTATCAATGATTCATTGTTCATTCTCAAAAAAACCTGGGCCACCGTTATCACATCTTTCTGGCAATAAGTAACGATCCTCCCGAGATTCTTTTCTTTCCAGTAAACTTCCCAAACCATACTGCCATCTATATCATCTTTTGGCGTGGGGATTCCCAGGGAATGGGCCAGCAGGTTAAGCGAAGTATAACTTTTAAAATCACCGAATTTCCAGAGTTCAAGAGTATCCAGGTGCGGAACCTCCCAGGGTTTTTTGCCGGCGATATTTAACATCGGGGGGATCGGCATCGAGTGTACAACCAAACGACGGCAGAGGTATGGAAAGTCGAACTCTTTTCCATTATGCGCACAGAGGCATTTGGGTTCCCCGACAGCCCACTTGTTGAGCATTTCAATGAATTGCACCAGCACCCATTTTTCATCATCACCATAAAAACTCTTGAGAATTATTTTGCGCTGGCTTCCGGCTCCCTGTAAAATCCCGCAGCTAATACAAATGATCTTACCGAACTCTGCATAGATTCCAGCACGCGGATAGATCGTTTCATTGGTCAGACCTTCATGGTGTTTAAGAAGTGAAGTCGCTTTGGTATCCCATAACTGTTGCCAGTCTTCAGGTAGCGAATTATAAGAAGGGAACTGCGGTACAGTTTCGATATCGAGAAATAAAATATTATGAATAGGAATCACCGCCATAGAACTGTTTCTGACTTAAAAATAAACAACCCTGGCTAAAGGAAATCCGCAGCAGTCAGTTATCTGGAAAATTAAACGCTTAAGCGCCTTCAATAAGCCCAATATGATTACCAAAGGGATCGGAAACGACCGCCACCTTGATAGTTCCTCCCACACCAGTGACGGGTTGAACCAGTGACGCGCCACAACTAATAAAATGAGTAGATGCAGCTGTCACATCGTCGACCGCCCAATAAGCTACAGTTTGATTACCTGGAACAATATTCGTCATATCGGGGTCAAGACCAATTTCACATCCGTTGATTTCAAAACCTACATAGAACGGCTCGTTAAAATAAGGTTCAACTCCTGTCGCTTTAGTATACCATTCCCGCGCCGCGCTGAGTTCGGGCGTGTGTAGTATTACAGTGCGAAGTTTTTTTAGCATACAGGTAGTTATAAGTATTTATCTCCCATATTTCTTTTTACTTCGGCTACATATTCCTTGAGATCCTGTTCCTTATCTTTCCTGCATACCAGTAAAACATCCTTGGTATCCACAACGATGAACTCGTCAAGTCCCTGCAGCAGCACCAGCTTATTATCCGGTACGTGCACCATTGAATTATGCGTATCGATGGTCATTACTTTTTTCCCGGCAACCGCATTCCCGAAATAATCTTTTTCCATATTTTCCCAGGCGCTGTTCCATGTACCGAGATCGCTCCATGCGAAAGAGGCTGGTATGACATAAACGTTATCGGCTTTCTCCATGATCCCAAAATCAATAGAGATATTGGTACACTGCGGGTATATCCTTTCGATGGCATTGGATTCTTCCGGCGTATTGAAATGCTCTCTTTCGCCCGCAAACACATCATACATTTCGGGGAGATATTTTTCAAACGCAACGACCACGTTCTTTACTTTCCATGTAAAAATCCCGGCGTTCCATAAAAAATCTCCGCTGGCAATAAATGTCTGTGCCAGGTCGAGGTTAGGCTTTTCCGTAAATGTTTTTACTTTATAAACACCCGGTGCCGCTTCGGCAGTATCGTGCTGGATATATCCATAACCGGTATTGGGATAGGTCGGTTTTACGCCAATCGTGACAAGTGCATTGATATGATCCACGAAATGAAGCGCTTTTTTGGCCGTTTTAATAAACTCATCTGTTTCCATCACCAGGTTATCAGCCGGGGCGGCCATCATCAGCGCCTTGGGATCCTTTGCAAGAAGCTTGAAAGCAATATAAGCGATACAGCAGGCCGTATTCTTCCGGGAAGGTTCAGCCAGGATATTTTCGGCTGCCATATCAGGTAATTGTTGCCTGACAATGGAAACATATTCATAGGCCGTTACAATATAAATATTTTCCCTGGCCACCACCTTGCTGTACCGCTCAAATGTTTGCTGGATCAGTGTTTTGCCCGTGCCCAGGATATCCAGGAATTGCTTGGGAAGATCAGTGCGGCTCATCGGCCAGAAACGGCTTCCTATCCCACCGGCCATTATTGCTACGTAGTGATGTTTATTCATGCCAAAGTCTCTTTATAGAGAACTTGATTTAGTTAAGATTTTCTAATTCAGTATCCAGCATCCCGCTCCCGGTTGACAACTCTTCATATCAACCCCTCACGTATCAGATCATGCAAATGTATAATTCCTACATACTTTCCTTTATCCGTTACCGCAAGCTGTGTGATATTGTTCCTTCGCAACTGATCCAGTGCATCTACTGCCAGTTCATCAGGGCCGATCGTTTTCGGATGATTAGTCATGATATCTCCGGCCTTTACATTATCGATAGCTACAGTTTTTTCCAGCATTCTCCTGAGATCTCCATCTGTGATGATACCAAGCAGTTCATTTTTATCATTCACCACAGCAGTAATACCCAGTCTCTTTTCAGTCATTTCCATGATCACTTCTTTTAATGACTGGCTGACCAATACAGCGGGTCTTTCATTGCCGGTATAGAGATCAGAAACCCTGAGGTATAATTTTTTTCCAAGTACGCCACCGGGATGAAACTTGGCAAAGTCATCACTTTGAAATCCTTTCAGTTCCATCAGGCAAATGGCCATTGCATCGCCCATCACGAGTTGAGCGGTTGTGCTGCTCGTAGGTGCCAGGTTATGCGGACAGGCTTCCTGGTCAACGGTAGTATTTAAAATGATAGTAGCATATTTAGCAAGATATGATTCAATATTTCCCACCATTCCGATCAGGATATTCCCGAAGTTCCTGATCAGGGGTACCAGCACTTTTATTTCGGGGCTTTCCCCACTTTTGCTGATGATCATTACCACATCTTCCTGTTGTACCATACCGAGGTCGCCATGAATGGCATCAGCCGCATGCATAAAAATAGAAGGAGTACCGGTGGAATTAAAAGTAGCCACGATCTTTTGTGCAATCACGGCACTTTTACCAATGCCACTGACTACGACACGACCCTTGGTTCCGGCAATAGCTGCAATGGCTTTTTCAAAATCATCATTGATAAATGATGCGAGCCCGGCAATTGACTGTGATTCCAGCCCGATAGTCTTGAGGGCAACCTGTTTTATAGAAATAGCCATGTTGGAAATCAGTCCGCCTTCGCTCCCGTCGGCCAATGCTTTTGGCGTCCGGCGAAGCTTCGGCGGATAAGAGCCGCAAATTTAGAGGATTTGGCATGAACCCCCGGCTATGCAATCGATACCGTTTAAATTTAACGCCTGACCTTTGATAAAGCGCGGATTAACCCGTAAATTCGCGATCCTATTTAACCCGGAAGATAGTTCCGGGCCCGGCACAACCCGCTGACCCCCCGGGAGTTTACACAGAAGAAACACTTGCTTGCCACTAAACGTTTGTGCCTGTGTAAAAAATTAGGTTACAGCGTAGCGACGACCGCCTAAAATTGATTATCTTAAATGAATTGGCATTTGTGACAGAAGAATCAAGTAGAAGCACAATACAGAGAAACAGCAGCGTAATGGCAACATCAACAGCAAAGAAACCGGCAGGGAAACCAGTTACACCGGTGATAAAAGGAACAGAAAAAGTTAAGGCCTCCTCCTCCAAAAAAAGAACAGACAGGTTCGACCTGCATCATTCATTACAGGAGAATTTTGGATTTACATCCTTTAAAGGCACCCAGGAAAAAGCAATTGAATCACTCCTGGCCGGTCATGATACTTTTGTGATCATGCCTACCGGTGGCGGGAAAAGCCTTTGTTACCAGTTGCCCGCACTTGTCAGTGAGGGTGTCGCTATTATAGTATCACCCCTGATCGCTCTCATGAAGAACCAGGTGGATCTTGTCCGGGGTTACAGTAGCAATGATGAAGTGGCGCATTTTCTCAATTCTACACTCAGTAAAAAAGAAATAAAGGAAGTTCACGATGACCTGTTGACCGGGAAAACTAAAATGTTGTATGTGGCACCGGAAACACTTACCAAGCAGGAGAACCTGGAATTTTTCTCAGACCTGAAAATATCATTCTTCGCAGTGGATGAAGCTCACTGTATTTCCGAGTGGGGACATGACTTCCGTCCTGAATACAGGCGCCTTCGGGAAATGATGATCCAGATAAATCCGGATATTCCGGTGATTGCACTTACGGCGACGGCTACACCAAAAGTGCAAAGCGATATTATCAAGAACCTGGATCTGCACGAACCACATGTTTATATTTCTTCTTTCAACCGCTCCAATCTTTATTATGAAGTACTGCCTAAAATAAAAAAAGCCCAAACGGATGAGAACATTGTCCGCTTTATAAAAGGCATGAAGAACAAGAGCGGGATCATTTATACATTGAACCGCAAGACCACGGAAGAACTGGCTGATATTTTAATGGCCAATGGTATCAAAGCCGTGGCCTACCATGCAGGGCTTGACAGCAAGCTCCGGGCGGAACGCCAGGATCTTTTCCTTGGTGAAGAAGTGCAGGTGATCTGTGCCACGATCGCTTTTGGTATGGGCATTGACAAACCCGATATCCGATTCGTTATCCATTATAATATTCCTAAATCGATCGAGAACTATTACCAGGAGACCGGTCGTGCCGGCCGAGATGGAATGGAAGGAAAATGTATCCTTTATTATTCGCATAAAGACGTCAGCAAGCTGGAACACCTGATGAGGGATAAACCGTTGAGTGAACGGGAAGTCGGCGCTCAACTAATCAGCGAAACCGTCGCTTACGCCGAAACGGGTGTATGTCGCCGTAAACTCCTCATGAGTTATTTCGGTGAAAAATATGAAAAGGAAAATTGCGGGGAATGTGATAACTGCCGGCATCCCAAAGAAAGAGCAGAGGCTAAAGAGGAAGCCGTTATAGTCTTAAAAGCTATCAAAGCGCTCGATGAAAGATTTGCCACGGATTATGTAGTGCAGATCATCAGCGGGAAACTAACACCACAGATACAGATGTTCCGCCATGATGCACTGGATGCATTTGCAAGCGGGAACGACCGGGATAACCATTTCTGGAATTCGCTGATCCGCCAATTACTGCTGGAAGGTATGCTGACAAAGGACATCGAGGAATATGGTGTATTGAAGATCTCGAGGAAAGGCGATGCCTTTTTGAAAAAACCAAAGTCCTTCAAGGTTGTGCTGAATAATCAATATAATGATGCGAATGCCGATGATGAGGAAGAAACAGAAACCACCGGTGGTACAGCCCTCGATGAAAAATTAGTGGCCATGCTGATGGAGCTTCGCCAGAAAGAGGCAAAGAAGAAAAACCTTCCTCCTTTTGTTATTTTCCTCGAATCTTCTTTGCAGGATATGGCTACATTCTACCCCGTTACTTTGGAGGGATTGGAAAAATGCCAGGGCGTAAGTAAGGGCAAGGCTATAAAGTATGGCCGTCCCTTCGTTGACCTGATCATCAGGTACGTAGAAGATAACAATATCGAGCGCCCCGATGATTTCGTCATGAAAAGCGTGGTGAACAAAAGCGGGAGTAAGGTTTATATTATTCAGAACACCGATAAAAAAGTGTCACTTGAGACCATCGCGAAGAACAAGGGCTGGCGAATGGATGAGATGCTGGAAGAAATGGAAACTATTGCTGCAAGCGGCACCCGCCTTAACCTGAACTACGCGATTGACGAGATGCTGGATGAGAATGACCAGGACGAGATCATCGAATATTTTAAGAGTTGCGAAACTTCTTCGCTGCAGGTGGCGCAGGAAGAATTATCCGAATACAATTTCAACTGGGAGCAGTTGAAAATTATGCGGATTAAATTTTTGAGCGAATATGGCATGTAGGATAAACCACTCTTGCATGTTAATTTCTTAGGCACTGGTTGTCAAGTAATTTAATTCACGTACTGTTTTAGGCGGTTGCCATATTATTTTTTTATCTTTAAAAGGAAATAGTCTGAAATGGGTATAGGTTATTCCAGTAAAAAAAGCAAGAAATGGGCATCTATGCATGAAAACGATGCAAAAAAGCTGCTTAAAGCTATTAATGTCTCGAAAACTTCCTCGAAAGTTGCAGAAGTTAATATAGAGAATAGCGGAGGAGAAAAGATTTCGATTACTACAGAAAAGGGATTAAAATTTTACACCATCAAAGATCTCGGCTAGAGATAAATGGATCTCGTATTATCCTCAGTTTTACTATTCATACTTTTCCTCCCGGGATTTGCATTCCGCTATGGATATTACACACCCCCCTTCTCAAGGGGTGCAATGGAAAACAAGTTCTTAATTGAAATTGCTGTCGCTATTCCCTTTGCAATAGCTTTTCATGTAATAGGAATAGTCATCATTGAATGGTTGACTACATATAATATCGAATTACCTATTGTCGGCGCATTATTGGTCGGTGTTAATGAGACATCCGAGGTTAAAGCCATTTTCACAAACATTAAGACTCATCTCTGGCAGATTGCTGTTTATAATGCCTTGTTAATGGCCCTGGCATTTGCTTCCGGGATGTTGTTTAAAATATTTATCAGGAGTTCTGGCCTGGATAGAAAAAGCCCTCTATTCCGGTTTCCCAATAAGTGGTATTATATCCTTTCCGGCGAAATTCTTGAATTTCCACAATTTGGTATTACAAATCCGGAGTTTGATACAGCTGTTGTAGATATACTTGTAAACACCGAAAACGGGTCTTATATATATACCGGTGAACTGATGGACTTTTATCTCAGCGATACAGGCGGGCTTGAAAGTGTAGTGATCCGTTTTCCCATGAAAAAGAAATTTGACCAGCCGAGTACATTTCAGGAAATCCCAGGCAAATTTTTACATATAGGTCACGACCAGATTCTTAATATGAATGTCAGGTATATTACCATTGAAGAAACCACGGATCCGTTTATTGGGGACGAAGCTGAAAACATTTCGGCATCAACTTCAACTTTATAGAGACCTTGTTTTGGTTAAAATTTTCGAATCCAACATCTAGTATCCTATCTGATATCCCGCCTTTCGACAGTATCTCACTTCTGTATAGCGGCCCCTCCCCGAATTTGGGGAGACCCGGTCCATGGTATTGGGGATAGGCAGCAGGCCTCCCGGCCGATATTTTTGCTCCTTCCATTTGAAATCAAACTAAAACTAAAATGAAAAAGGAAATCACCAAACTTACACTCAACAAAAAAACAATTTCAAATCTGCAGGCATCTTCAGGGGAACCGGGAATGAAAAAGCAGCAGCTTCAATTCGTAAATGCTCCGACAAAAAAGGGGGCGGGATGTTTCACACACAGGTGTAACCCAAGTTGGTAGTAAGAATCCAGGCCGGATTTGTAAATTTTAAATGAAATTTCATGTCTTGGGATAAAGGCTTGCCGCTAACCGTTAAGCCGATCCTGGTTCATGGAACTATTCCCATACAAGTTTGGCTCGTTCCAGTATACGGAAAGTTACCACCATCAAATGGCTGCAATGTATCCCCCGGTTGCCACAGATAACAAATATTCAGTAGTAAATGAATTACTGGCAACACGGGCAGATGCTATTTGCCGGGAGGCCGTTAAAAACTGGCCCTCTGTTAAAGAAATCGGTTTATTGGGAGGTAAAGCGGGGATCGCATTGCTGTTAGCTTACCAGTCAAAACTATTTCCTCGAAAATCCTTTGCAAAAAGTCTTTCGGATTGTTTAGATGATCTGGGTGAAGCATTAAGCAATGTTGAACTTGGATATAATATGTCCGATGGCGTTGCCGGTATTGCATTTGTATTTCAGCATTTGCGGAATATCGATATTCTTGATAAGGGACAGGATTTGAATCTTTCAATGCTTGATGAATTCATCGCCCGGGGAGCAGATCGGGATTTCCAAACTGGTAATTGGGATTCTCTTCATGGCATGGCCGGCCTGGGTATTTATTTTTTAGAACGCAATAGAGAAAACCGGGAAAAAAAACATCTCGAAAAAATTGTTGACTATTTAGGAGAGTTGAGATTGTCTAAAGGAAACCACCGTGTTTGGAAAACTCCTGGTTATACATCCTACAACAAAGACACCTACAATTTTGGTATGGCGCATGGTATGCCCGGTGTTCTTTCATTTCTCGCGCAGGTTCATTTACGTGGAATCCGGCAAAATGAAATTGAAGGAATGATATCATCCTGCCTTTCTTTTTTACTCGAAAAGCAATACCCGGATGGCCGCACTGATTGCTTTCCCATGGCGATTGACGTTGATGCCAATGAAAAACAAGACAGGATTCAATCCCGACTTGGCTGGTGTTACGGAGATCTATGCATGGTAAATGCACTTATTCACTGCAGCAAAGCATTGCACAGACCCGATTGGCTGGCCAAAGCAATGAAAATAGCCTTCAAAACTATTTCCAGGTCCCTGGAGCAATCCGATTGCAATGATCCGTATTTCTGTCATGGTACTGTTGGGGTGGCACATCAATACCATCGCCTATATCAATTCACTAACCACAACAGTTTCCTGTATGCGCGGGATCGCTGGATCGGGTTCACCCAAAATTATCTTTCCAATCCGGGTGAGTTTGTAGGCATAACTGATTCCCATTACCGTGTTGAGGAAATGGAGACAATCGAATTTTCTCAGCGATTCAGCTTGCTTGAAGGAATGACCGGTATAGCCCTTGTTTACTTATCTGTCCTGTCTGGCATCAAGCCTGACTGGGATATAATATTCCTGACCAATGTCTAAAATGAAAAACAAGCTAACGGGATCGTTCGGGACACATGCGTCTTTTGTGATGAGAAATCCTTTATTGCCCATCGATGTTTTTTTTAATTGGAAAGCAGCACCGGAATTGCCTGTGGCTAAGTCCAGGGAAGTGTTAAGGCAATTATTACACGAATTTTTCCTGCAGCCGATTATTCAGGAAGCATTATATATCGCCTCCCCCGATTTGTACGAACGATTATTGCTTTGGCGTGAAAACAAAATCGGGGATAATGAAAAAAAAGACAGGACGGAACTCGCGCTGGTAAAATACATGATAAGAATATGCAGCCGATGCACACCCTATGGATTGTTTGCATCCTGTACATCCGGGTCTGTATCTCAATCGACAACAATTCAATTAGAAGACAAATCCACCCTGCAGCGTTTTGCACGCCTGGACATGGATTATGTTTGTGAATTGCACAACCATTTGCTAGGGCAGCAAAAATTCAGCAAGCAGTTGGTTTTTTTCCCTAACACTTCTTTATACCGCGCGGGCTTTCAGTGGCGTTATGTTGAACATCGTTATAATAAAGAAAAAGGTCGTAGTTATCATCTTGTAGAGATTGACCATTCATCGCATTTGGAAAAAATAGTAACCGCAGCAAAACACGGTCTGAAGCCGGACGAACTTGCTGCGATCATTACAGGAAACGGGGTCTCAGCTGCTGAGGCTATTGAATTTGTTTATGAGCTGGTTGAAAGCCAGGTACTGGTGGATGAACTAAAACCCTCTATAACCGGGGAAGAATTCTTCTCGGTTTTTCTGCGTAAACTGAAAACACTTGATCATACCCGGAAATACATCGAATCTCTTGAAAAAACAGCAGAACTTTTTAATCAGCTCGAACAGGGCAATCCTTCTGATAAGCCTTCCATCTACCAGCAGGTTGCCCGGGAACTCAGGCTACTGGATATCGAAGTTCATTTAAAAACACTAATACAGCTCGATAGTTATCGCCCGGCGATTACTTCGGCAATTAATAAAAAAATAAATGAGGAGGTCTTAAAAGGAATTGAACTTTTACGATTATTATCGGTGAATGAATCGACGGGAGATCCTTTCGCTGATTTCAAGTCAGATTTTATAAAGCGTTATGAACAGGAATGGATGCCATTAGCTGAAGTCCTGGATACTGAATCGGGCATAGGGTATGGAAAATTCATACCCGGTGAAATGGAGCCCTCTCCTTTGATTGATGAGCTGCCCAGGGGTATTGGGCTGACTGACGCGCACGCAATGCCAATCCATGACCTGGCTTTCAAATGGCAACTTTACGAGGAAGCTATTTCAATGAACAAAACTGAAGTGCATATTGATGAAGCCCTTATTCACCAGATGACAAAAAATACAGGGATCGACGATAGCTTGCCTGATTCATTATGTGCAATGGTAAAGCTACGGGCAGCTGCCTCATCCGATATTGATAAGGGAAATTACACGTTCACCCTGGAATCCGTTTCAGGTCCCCCGGGAGCGACTCTGTTGGGACGCTTTTCCCGTCTCCACCCGGATATTGAAAAACTTATACTCACCATCTTGAAAGAGGAAGAGTCGCATCATGCGGATGCTCTTTTTGCCGAAATCGTTCATCTTCCCGAATCGCGAACAGGAAATATTCTGATGCGTCCTGTTCTTCGCAAGTATGAAATCCCTTACCTCTGTGGGTCGGCCGTGAAGCATGATTTTCAAATTCCAGTCACGGATCTGCTTGTAGGTGTTGTGGCAAATAAGGTAGTTCTTCGTTCGCGCAGATTAAATAAACAGGTGATCCCCCGGATGACAACAGCCCATAATTTCAGCTTGACTTCGCTGCCGGTCTATCAATTCCTTTGCGATTTACAATACCAGGATACTCATCGGCTGGAGTGGCAATGGGGCGTGTTGAACAACCGTCCTTTTTTGCCACGTGTTTGCCACGGGCGTTTTATTCTTTCAAAAGCACGATGGCTGTTGACGCAGGATGATGTAAAGGTTAAAAAAAATGATGAGGAATTACTCCATGAGTTGGCGGTATTAAGAGCAAAGAAAAACATTCCGGAATATGTCGCTTTAGTGCAGGGAGATAGTGAATTGTTTCTTCACCTGAAGAATATTTTTTGTGCCAGGATCTTATTATCAGAAATAACTAAAGCCGGAACGGTTTTATTGACAGAGGTGCTGGATACACCGGGTCAATGCTGGGTGCAAAGCCCGGATGGTCGCCATTCGGCTGAATTTATCATGGCATTCAGCAAGAAACAAGAAGAAATTAAACACTTCCCGGTATCCACTGCTCGTGCTGCCGGAAAAAACGTTGGCGGAACCTATCTTGTCAAACCAGGCGTACCTATTCAACGAAATTTTCCCGTAGGTTCAGAATGGCTGTATGCAAAAATTTATTGCGGCACAAAAACCACGGAAAATTTATTGTGCAATGTCCTTAAGCCGTTCGTTGAAACATTGTTTTCCAAGCAGCTTATTGACAAATTCTTTTTTGTCCGGTATACTGACGATGAAGGACCTCACCTGCGTATCCGCTTTCATAACGCCCTGAATAAAGATTTTTGGAAAGACGTGATTTTCCTTTTGCAGCAGACATTACAGCCGCATATGAATACCCGCACTATTCATAACCTGCGGTTTGAAACCTACAAGCGTGAAACAGAAAGGTATGGCGAGGAAACCATGGAGTTGAGTGAAGATATATTTGGATTTCACTCTAATGCAATCATGAATTTTATTTGCCTGCTGGAAAGCGACCAGGGCGAAGAATTGCGATGGCAGGTCGCGCTTAAAGCAATCGATCTTGTGCTTGATGATTTTTCATACAATCTAGGGCAGAAATCTAACCTGATAAAAACGCTTGATAAAAATTTTTCTCATGAATTTAAGATCGGTTCAGCTGGGAGAAAAATAATTTCGGCGCGCTACAGTGAATACAAACAATTGATTGATGTTTTGATGAGCGAGGCCTGGCAGCAAAATGAACGGCTCGCAGAGGCAATCCGCATTTTTAACCTGGAAGATCAAAACTACAAGGCGACTGTCGAGCGCATCATGAATACCTCCTCCATGAAATCAAACAGGGTTCAACTCGATAAATTGATGCAAAGTTTTCTTCATCTCTTTATTAATCGCCTGTTTGTGAGCAATCAACGTAAAACTGAGATGGTTATTTACGCCTACTTGCTGAAATATTACGAATCAAAATTAGCGAGAGAAAAGACTAAGTCTGCGGTTCCGGAGCTTGTAAATAACGGGCAATGAATTTGTGATTCCCTTTCAGGCTGGACCGATAGATGCGCCACTACTTTCCTGCAAAAACTGCAAATCCCGGGGGATTATTTATTTTAGGGATAAATACAGTGAGAAAGGGTTTAATTATACTATGGCTTATTTTCCCCTGTTTGCCTCTCTTTTCGCAAACCTCCACTGCTTTTAAAGATCAGCGGGACATCAATAAGTCAATAGACAGCCTGCAGCAATTACTTCTCTCGGCAAAGGAAGATTCCAATAAAGTGAACCAGCTTTATGAATTGGGATTGCAATTGAACATTTTGAACAGAAATGAGGAGCTAAAGAAATTTGGAGAAGAGGCGCTATCGCTTTCCCGTAAAATAAACTATAAAAAAGGAATTGGTATTTCCCAATACCTTATCGGTCTTTATTATTATCACCAGGCGGATTATTCCCGGTCATTAAAGGAAGCCTTAACTGCTTCTGATATCCTGGAAGCAGCCGTGGATAAAAAGAATCTTATTCGCTGTGCGTTTCTTATTGCAAATATATTTTTTTACCAGGGCCAGTATCCGGAATCAATAAGCTATGCAAGGAAAGCCCTAAAGATTATCGAAGAAACGAAAGACAGGGCAGAAGAACCCCTCATCTACAATAACCTGGGAAGAAGCTATTGTGCTATTGGTGATCTTTCCCAGGGCCTTGAATATTATTATAAAGCGTTGCGTAGTTCGGAAAAACTGGGCGATAAAAAAGGGATGGCAAATTCATTTCAATTCATTGGAGCAATTTTCTATGATCAAAATGATGATTCACTAGCCTTGATAAATACATTTACGGCTTTGAAATTAAATCTCGAAACGGGGAACAAACTCGGATATGCTCAAAATAATAATTCGATCGCGGACATTTATTTGCGGCAGGGTAAATACTCCGAAGCACTGATGATGTTCAGGGAGTCCTTGAAAATATATGAAGAACCCGGCGCCCCCAGCTGGGGAGTGCCCTGGAGTATAGCATCTATTGGAGGGGCTATTGAATACCTGGGTGACTCGTCAATGGAGAAGGGAAACAAGAAAGCTGCCCAGGCATTTTACCAGGAAGCCCTTAACTATTATTTGATCGCGTTGGAAAAATATAGAGAAGTAGGTATCATGGGCGGCTATGCAGAGCAGCATTTTTATACCGGGACAATTAATATCAAACTGAATAGAATACCCGACGCTAAAAAACATCTGCAAAAGGGGTTGCAGATCTCTGCAGAAACAGGTAGTAAGGAGCTGATTGCGAAAAGCTATCTCTATCTTTCAAAAATTGACAGCCTGGAGGGAAATTATGAAAAAGCATTCGCGCATTTTAAACTCTCAACTTTATACCGCGACAGTATTTTTAATTCAGAAGAATCAAAGAAAATTGCCTTATACAAAACACAATATGAAATTGAAAAGAAGGAGGAAGAAATTAAACTATTAGCTGCAGAGAACAAATTAAAAACCACTGTAGCGGAAAAACAAAAGCAACAGAAAGTACTCGCCTATACCATGGCTGCGATGATTGTACTGGTTGGTTCTTATGGCTTTTACCGGTACCGCCAAAGGAAAAAAATGGAGTTGGATAAAGAAAAAATCAAAGATCGCCTGCGAATCAGCCAGGGACTCCACGATGATATCGGCTCTACGCTCAGCAGCATCTCTGTGTATACCCTGGTAGCTCAAAAGCTGAGTGAAAAAAATAATAAGGATGAATTGACTGACATGCTGGATAAAATAAACTCCACCTCCTCCGAAATGGTCTCAGAAATGAATGACATTGTATGGTCCATCAACCCGAAGAATGATAGTATGGAAAAAATCATTCAGCGCATGGAAAGCTATGCAAGACCAATGCTTATGACCAGGAATATATTATTAGCATTGACATATAACGAATCTATCCTTACGGCAAACCTCGAAATGGAAAAAAGAAAAAATTTTTACCTGGTTTTTAAAGAAGCGGTGAACAATGCTTTTAAATATGCGGGATGCTCGGAAATGACTGTGACGATTTCAATCACCAACAGCCTGCTTTTAATGACAATAAAGGATAATGGTGCAGGATTTGACCCGGAAATGCAAATGAAGGGAACAAACTTAACGCTTACCGGCAATGGTTTAAGGAATATGAAAATGCGGGCCGAGCAAATGAAAGGAGAATTGCAGATTGCCAGCACACTCGGGCAGGGAACGGAAATTAGACTCTGGTTTCCAATTTCCTGATCCCTTGCGCCCATGTAAAGTATTCAAAGCTGGTAGTGGGCAACCCCGGAAAGATCCTTCGCGATGTAAATGAAGAGATGATCCAGTGGAAAACAAAAGGCACCCAATTATACCAGCAACTGCCCTCGGATATGCTTCAAAGCTGGACGCTCTGTGAACCCCTACGGGGTGCAACAGGCAACAGACCAGCAGGTGATAAAACTTATAAACCCTGGAAAAATCAGTAAATGGCTATCATGTTACTTATTGATTAAATCTTTAAAAGACCGGAAAAGCCTACTCTATACTGCCCCATTTCAGGAACACCCACCTCCGTAATCCTTTAAGGAATCCCGATCACTTCGAAAACCAGTTTTAACCAATGCTGCGTTAGTCGTTTATTTTTTATCTCCCTTAATGCTAATAACATGAAAGAGGTTTCCTTATTAAAAGGCTTCATTACATTCTTTGTGTTAGTCGGGTTATTGACAAATGGTCTTGCACAAGAACCTACCGTAATTATTAATCCACCCCAAGCTTCAACAACAACCATATTTGCAGGACAGACAGTAAATTTTATTGCAACGAGAAGCGCTAATTCAACCTGGGTGGGGGGAAATAGCAGCTTTACCTATAATTGGATTGCTTCTCCCGCTGCAGGCGCAAGTTTTACCAATAATCCGAATACAACAGGCAGTACCCCACTTGCCTCCGGTTCTGTTGGTACGTTTTCTAATGTGGGTACTTATTCTGTTTCATGTACAGTTTCAGAAGATGGTGGCGGATTAACTGCTACTTCAGCTTCCAAAACAATAGTGGTTCTTGCGGTCCCACCTCCCAGTCTTTGGGCAATTTCTTCGAATGGAACTCAAGTCTCTTCTTTTACAGTTTCTAATGGCATATACATAAATGGGCCAATCAATATATTCGATCCTACGATCGGTGGAACTATTCCTTCTACAGCTGCCTTGGGTAGAACGGACAAGCCTAGTCAGGGAAATGGACATTTTTACTGGTTACCCAATACCGGAAACTTTGGAGTTGTTGAAGTTTATGCAGCTACCGCAACCGGGGCAAACAGAACACTTATAGGTACGTTGGATCTAAATGGCGCCAACAGCAGTTCTTTAGGCTTTGTGCGACTGGGTATGGGGCCGGATGGTACTGGCTGGATCCTGGCGAGTGACGGAACAGATTTATTCCTTGCGAAATTCAAGCCTGACGGTACTAACTTATTGTCAACTTTACCGCCTGCTAATCAATTACAGGTAGTGGATGCCAGTGTTAGTTTGGTAGGCGGCACTATTGGGATTTTTCAGAACGGTGATCTCTGTATATCCAGTAATGGAAATATTTATGCATTGGCAAATAATAACCTTGGTTCAACGCAGCTGTTTATCGGCGCTCCCAACGGCAGTTCAACAATCCTAACTAAAAAATGGGACCTGGTGAACGGTAACGGTGATCCTCCCTTTGGCGGGGAGGTAAATGGTTTGGCCTTTGACGTACTCGGTTCTTTATATTTATCGACGAACTTTGGGTTATATTATATTAACCAGGCTGCTCTTAACAGCCCGCCAGGTTTCCTGGGAGTTGATCTGGTATTAGCACCAACCCTACAAACTGGCTTGCTGGACCTGGCTTCTAACATATTCCCAATCCAGGCAGTACTTCCCGTGAAGCTTCTCAGCTTCAGTGGCAGTATCCACAACAACATAGCCACCCTGAACTGGGAAACCGAAAATGAGCAGAATTTATCTCAATATGTAATACAAAGGAAAGGGAGCTTTGATACTGATTATGTTGTTGTTGCCAGCAAATCATCTTTAAACAGTGCTGGTCATTTATCATACCAGCATCCGGATAACCTGTCTGTAGTCAGTGGTAATATCTTTTATTACCGTTTGAAAATGGTGGATGTGGATGGACGTTACAGCTATAGCAATGTAGTTATGATCCGCAAAGACCCGGGATCCATTATCGGTATTACAGTTAATCCAAATCCTGTTCTTGATGGTATTGCTACAATCAGATTCACAGCATCGGCCAGTGGTATCGTTAACTTCAAAGTGGTTGATATGACTGGCAAAGTTGTATTGCAGCAGCAAAACATGGTATCTGAAGGAACTAACAGTATTCCCTTCAACCATCTTGAATCGTTGTTGCCGGGCATATATATGATCCAGATGAATAACCGACAGGAAGTAACATCATTTAAATTCTCGGTAGTACGATAAGTTATTGAATGAAAAATTATTGCTCGGGGTTTTTATACTTTGATCCTTCTTACCCTCGGGATGGAGGGGGATTTTGTAGTTAAATTGTTGAGCAATCAATATTTCACATTAAGATCCAACCTTTTAAAAGAAAATAAACCCCCAGTCATAAAATTTTCTTTTGCAAAAAAAGGAATAGTTGTAACATAATTTTCTGCTTTATCTTATTGTAAACTCAAAAACCAGTTATATGAGTAAAAGGTTACGCGTCATCTCATTTATTTCAGGAGCTGTTTTAATCAACAGTTTTTTACGGCACAAACCGATCAGGAGAAATAAATAGGACTGTGCGCTGTATGAAAAAACCCCCTAGCAGAGGGGGTTTCATTGTTTTAAAGTGGTGTGGGGCGGGATCGAACCGCCGACACAAGGATTTTCAGTCCTT